>Ga0208975_1000397_pt1 | contig 21558 bp, 20 predicted proteins | sample GreLakmeER78MSRF_FD_187700 | JGI IMG/M metagenome (GOLD analysis project Ga0208975, IMG submission 187700) | Freshwater lentic microbial communities from great Laurentian Lakes, MI, USA - Great Lakes metaG ER78MSRF (SPAdes) | ecosystem: Environmental > Aquatic > Freshwater > Lake | place: Great... | reverse complement strand
GTACTCGTGATCGTTGCCTTTGTCGTGCTTGGCGTAGCTGCGGTCCAAGATGCTGTGCCCATTCTGGTCAACGTTATTTACGTAATTGGTGGAATCCTGTTTGTCCTAGCAGTATTCATGATGTTCGGAAATATATTGAGACGCACATACATTGACGCGGATCGGCTGTACTGGGGCACACCGAGCGCGGTTTACGATCTTTAAAAGCCATGTAATACTTCAACCTCAATATTCAATCTATTTTTTATGCTTTGGACTAAGATCGACTTAGACTTAGAGACATGCACCCATATAAGGCTTAAAGCACCATGACGCTAGGCAATGCAGCCCAAAGCGCCTTCATCGAGGCGCCCCTGGCCACGTCGGCGCTCATGGGCATTCCAGGTGGTGGCAAGACGTATTCCATCATCCAGAAAGTGTTATGGCACAAGAGCGCCCTCAAGAAGCCGCATGACCTCTTGATCCTCACGTTCTCCAAGGCCGCCTGTCAGGACTTCATCGCCAAGGGCACCAAAGCCAAGCCGGGGCTCTTCAACAATGCCAATATACGTACCATTCACTCGTTGGCGGGCGGCATCGCAAAGAAGATCGGGCGCAGCAGCGATAGCATCAATACCGTGATCGTGAGCTGCCTTCATAACCTGCGTGAGCTGCGCCCTTGCGACGCGGCGGTCCTGTTGCAAAGCTTGCGTGCCTTGGCGCATTGCAAGGTCATCTTTGTCGATGAGGCCCAGGACATATCCACGGTGCAGTACGATCTGATCATGATTGTTGCGCGGCTTCTCGGGGATTTACCTGTGATCATGGTCGGCGATCCCAACCAGAACATCTACCAATTCCAGGGTGGCTCGGACCAGTGGCTCATCGGGCACAGTCTGGCGCCGTATCAGCTGATCGAGAACTATCGGTCCACACCGGCCATCGTGGACTTTGTGAACGCCTTTCGGCCATGGCAACACTTTCCGAAGATGGTGTCTGCTGCCACAAAAACAAAGACAGGGTCAGGGTCGCGCCCTCTCGTCTACTGCAACACCATCGAGCTGCTCCTACAGCACATCGAGCAGGAGCTTCGCAGCGGCGAGTTTGCCCTCGAGGACATCGCCATCGTCGGGCCTGTCAAGAAGAGCAAGCCGGGGCCCTATGGCACCTACAAGAGCATAGGACTGCAACTTATCGTCAACCACCTCGAGGACGTGGGCATCCCGTATGTTGCGCACTACACGCTCACGGGATCCGACCATGAGGGGGTGACCAGTACCGACCAACAGAACACCGAGATCCACAACCAGAAGATCGTGCGTCAGCCGGGCCATGTCAACCTGATGACCATTCACGGGTCCAAGGGCCTCGAGTTCGGCAAGGTGCTGCTGCTCAACTTCCAGCTCAACAGTCAGAGCATCAAGCCGACGCTCGAGGACCACAACCGCCTCCGGTATCTGTGGTACGTCGGCCTGAGCCGCGCCGAGCGAGCCATGGTCATCTACGTCATCAAGGGCCACGCAGTCTTTCCGAGCCTTGGCGATTGCTTAACCGACCTGTACGACGTGGCGGGCGCGCCTTTGAACTTTCCGTCAAAGCTTGACCTGACCGAGGCCGTGAAGCCCCTCGACTACTCGGTCACGGAGGTCATCAAGTCCTTCAGCGTCGAGGACCTCTACGAGCTCGAGACGTTGATGGCGTATACGTCGGTTGTTTCGGACCTGTTGCCTGCGGTTGGGCCTACAGATACGGAGCGGCCCGAAAACTCGCCCCCTCTCGAGTTCGACGCATACAAGGTCCTCTACGGCGACTTCATGGAGAACATGCTCACGTACTTCAACGTCGGCCCAGACCACATCCGGGCCATGCGTGCGTCCATGGACACGTTGATCGAGGTGCCGATGCCGATGCTCAAGGCCTTCGGATCCCTCAAGGCCAAGACGTCCGTGATCAACGAGTTCAATGCATGCCTGGACGACCTCGAGAGCATCAAGAACCAGCTGGACCAGTTCGAGATGGGGCTCTATTCCTACATCTTTAACTACGTCGGAGGTGACACGTCAAAGCCGTTCAAGATCGTTGCGAGCAATCGGGTCCAGAGCTTCGATACGTCAAAGGCTATTGCTCTGTGCAATGCGATTACAGGGTGCAATGCTGCGATTCCAGGGTGCGACGCGCGGCCCTTGCAGGCCGCACAGGCCATCTTCGAGATGTGTATGTTTCGGTACCAGATGGACAATGAGGCACGTTACCTAAAAGACTACGACTTTTCGGCACACATTACGTCGCTCATGCCTTACGTGGAACGGTTGCAACACGTTGCTGCGGCGCACCTTCATGGTACAAGTCCTTGCTTCCAGGTCTCCGCATCCCACCCCAACTTGCCCATTCGGGGACGGTGCGACATTTACATCCCGGGTCAGCCTGGGCAGCTAGGGCAGCCTGGGCAACTAGGGCAGCCTGGTCGCATCATCGAGACCAAGATGTCCCAAATGCAAACGTGCAGCTCCAAGACGGCCATGCAGCTATTGCTGTACTACAACAACATGTTCCCGGCTTGGAATACCCCCACGCAGCTCGAGATGTGGAACCTCTACGACTGCACGCGCCACGTGGTCACATGCAACGTACCGGCCAATATCGACCTCTTGAAGCTGCTGTGTCGGAAGCTCCAAGTCAAAATGAAGGACAACGTCTTCGTGTACGACCTCGAGACCACCGATCTCACCGAGGGCATCATCATTGAGCGTCACATGGTCGAGCTGTACCTCGGGTACGTCGCGTCGACCGGGCTTGTAAGGCCGCCGGCACACCACGTGCTGAGCCCGTTCGTGACGCAACTGACGGGCATCACTCCGGCCATGTTGGCCCTTGAAACCACAGACCCCGACTTGCGTCGCTTCAAGCGCGACGTCGACAGCATCCTGAACTTTTGCGATCAGCCGACCTTTATCGCACACAACGGTGCGGCCTTTGACCACAAGATCATGACGCGCCGCGGCCTATTTCCATCGACATCGAGGATTCGGCTCCTCGACAGCAGGACCATCATACGTATGTTCTCGAGCGTGGATACGTTGGGCAATACATTAAAGGCGGTGTACGACGAGCTGTGCCCGGAGGCGGATTCGGTGGGGGCCCATCGTGCTGCTGCGGACGTGACCATGCTTGTGCGTATATTTAGGGAGATTGGGCTGAGCCTTCGGCAAGTGCATGGGTGCTAAGCCTTTGGCAAGTGCATGGGTGTTAGGCTGCTAAGCAGGCAACCTCCGAATGTTCTCCTGGTACAGCGCCGCCGGATTGGCGGTACCTAGGGCCGGTGTGTTACCTTGCAGCCACGAGCGCGGAAGGACGTTATACGAATGGTTCTCGTTCAGAAGGACGCGCGTGGCCGTGAAGTAAACGACCCATAGGACAAAGGCCGCCGAGATCTTGCGCGTGCCCATGAAGAACATGCTGAACAGGATCATGTTTTGCGTGACCGGGTGCCCGAGCACCTGCTGTTGTTTTTCGGTGAAGTTCATGGAAACGTGGCGGCCTCCAATCTGAAACAGAAAGGTGCTGGCCATGGTGAACGGATCGACCCCAGCAAGAAAGCCGGCGCTCTCCATGTTGGCTGCAGCTGTTTTGAACTCTAGTCTCTCGTCTATCCATTGATGTGCAAAAAGAATGAGTGTGGGCTATGGTTACTTGATGGGCGCAAGGTGTTCTCCAACGTCCATGGCAATCGGGTGCGTCGGGGCCTTGAGGGTGGGGGCCATGGAGACCGGGGCGTATGCAGAGCCAATGGCATCGCCTACGGAAAGGGCACGCATCGGCATGCCAGCGGGAAGGGCAGGGTCGCCACGCGTCGGCATGTCCATGGGCCGACCAAACAGGTGCACGTCTAGGACGACCGCCAGCGCCACGAGGATCAGCATGGCCCCGACACGTGCGTCCCACGCAAAGATGGCAGCGATGGCCAAGATCAGGATGGGCACGAGCCACGGGTGCTCATAGGGCGCCAGCATCCATTGCGGGTAAGGGTGATTGGGGCGCAGGCCGTACCATGCCAGCACGACGGCAATTCCACCCACAGCGAAACCTTGCAGCATGGGTACCGACAGGCTCTCTATTTGATACGCACCAAGAAAAATGTATGTCGAATGGTTAAGAGGCCAAATGGCGGGAATGTACGCAACACTCGAAGAGGCCTACAAAATCCCCTCGTGGGAGCTGAGCTACAAGCGGCGCAAGCAGGCAGGCAAGAGCGCCATTCAAGAGATGGGGGAGCGCAATGCTCGTGGGGGCTACGTCGGTGCCGATGTTGTGGAGGGCTTTGCCGGTGGCGCCGAAGGCATTGACCGCGTCAAGGGCAACTCGTTGAGCACGGGCCCGAAGGACACGTACAAGGGGCGTATGAACGACTACGAGTTTGGTTGCAAGCAGTACGGCATTTGCCCGTCGACGATGGAGGGCTTCACCAATGAGTCCACTGGTCAATCGACAGGTCAGAAGAAGACGATCGCCGATCTCCTGCGTGTTCAAAACAAGTGCAACCCGCTTTCGCCGCCTCCTTATGAGGTGCCGATCAGCAAGGAGGACCGTGCACGCTTTGCGGCCGCCATTACGGCCAACAATATGGGCGCGGAGGCCTTCAGTGGGGACCCGGATCGGCCCAAGGCGCGCCCGATCGATATGTCGACCGTAGAGGGCTACCTGGACGAGGACCTTGACATGTATCTGCGCGTCGAGGACATGAGGGATGCCGTCATTGGGCCGCCGCCCAACACTGCACGTGGTCAGAGGCCGATTGCACCGGCCGCCCGGGACCCGAGCGAGTCGCCGTTCACAGAGTTTCTACGGACGTTCAAGGCAGCGAGCGCATCGGGTCAGCCCGGGGCCAATGGGGCTACCAACGTGCCTGCGGTTCCCGTAGTGCGCGAGACCATTGTTGAGCGTGTGCTGCCGCCCATGTGGATGGACCTGGCGCTGCTTTGTGTCATAGGGATTGTCATCATCGTCTTGACCCATATGATTTTCAAAATGGCCGTGCTGATGGCTAGCGTGGATTAGGGTCGGTGTTTCGAAAAGTGCTCCAAAAAAAGAGTGAACATCGTCAGTTACCAAAAGCCAAAGAACGCAGGTTTGCTGCGTTCTAAAAACCGTCGTAGTACAGGTGGATCACATCTACTTCTTTGATCGGGTGCTGGGAAAAGACCATATTCAGCGTGGTCTTGAGGGTCGCAAGGCGCTCTGCCCACTTTGCGGTTTTGTTCTTCTTGACCATGCAGAGTCCTTGTTTTTCAGTGTAGCCCCAGCATGAGGATACCGACTTTTGATGGCGATTGTAGTACTGGTCCGGGTTAAATCTGACCATCACGAGCGGGCGGTTACCGCAGTCCTCAAAGATTTCCATCATGCGCTTGTTCTCGCATACGCAATCATACCCATTATGCGAGTTTTCATCCACCTCGACGATAAGGACATACTCGCCCATGTCAACAAGAATGTCGGGGCGGCGCCGAGAGCACCCGTGTGCAACGCGCTTATCAAGTACAATTGTGTAATCGGGGAAGGTGGCGCGGACGAAGTCGGCAACGGCACGCTCCTTTGTCTTGTGGTTGCGGACAATCTGGTTATCGGGGTAGGTGTTGATGAAGCAGCGGTAGCAGTGGCCTTTGTAGGCTTTGACGGTGACAATTGTATCACAGTGCGGGGTGATGCAGCTGCGGTCTTTCACGTTAACCATGCCGTTGGCCTTGTGTTCCGCGCAGAAGATACCGCGCGACTTTCCGGGCGTGTTGAACACTGAAATCTTTGCACACGAGGCTCCGTCGGCATTTGTGCCGGTGCATCGAGGGTTCATCACGTCGATCATATCGTCTTCCTTATGTTCCACGCAAAAGATACCACGCGACATTCCTGGCGCATTGTACACAGGGTGCTTCACGCACGGGGTTCCGTCGGCGTTTGTGCCGGCACAGCGACGGGATTTCACGTCTATCATACCGTCAACCTTGTGTTTCGCGCAGAAGATACCGCTCGGCTCGCCGGGCGCGTTATATATTGGTCGCGTAACGCATGGAGTTCCATCGATATTTGTCCCACTGCAGTGGCGGCTTACTACGTTGATCATACCATCGGCCTTGTGTTTTGCACAGAACATACCGTGTGACTTTCCGGGCGTGTTATAATTCGGAATCTTTGCGCACGAAATCCCATCGGTGTTTGTCCCTGCGCAACGGCGGTTTATTACGTCAATCATACCGTTAGCCTTGTGTTTTGTGCAAAATATCCCTCGCAAACTACCCGGAACATTGTACGCTGGCTGCTTTGTACACGGAGCTCCGTCAGTGTTCATTCCGGTGCAACGGCGGGATCTCACGTTTATCATACCATTGGTCTTGTGTTCCACGCAAAAGATACCACGCGGCTTGCCAGGTGCATTGAACACTGGCTCCTTTGCACACAGAGTTCCGTCAACGTTCTTTCCGGTGCAACGGAGATCTTTTACATTTATCATGTCGTCGGCCTTATGTTCCGCGCAAAATATACCGCGCGACTTGCCAGGGGCATTGAACACTGGATGCTTTGTACAAGGAGCTCCGTTACCGTTCTTTCCGGTGCAACGGCGATCTTTAACGTTTATCATACCATCTGCTTTGTGTTCCGCGCAAAATATACGACGTAACTTGCCTGGGACATTAAACGCGGGATGCTTTGTACACTGAGTTCCGTCAGCGTGCTTTCCGGTACAGCGCCGGCTTTTCACGTATATCATGTCATTAGCCTTGTGTTCCACGCAGAAGATACCGGGTGACTTGCCAGGAGCATTGTACGATGGCTGCTTTATGCACGAATTTCCGTCAGCGTGCTTTCCGGCGCAACGGCGGCTTTTCACATCTATCATGCCGCCATCCTTGTGTTCCGCACAAAAGATACCGCGTGACTCGCTGGGCATGTTGTACAATGGACGCTTTGTACACGGAGCTCCGTCTGTTTTTGTTCCGTTGCAGCACCCTTCAGTCATCTTAATAATATTGCTGCCTATTCTCGCATCTTCGCCATTCCCACAAGAGCTGCCGCAACTTTCGTGCAAAGTGCATAAGGTTAGCAACGGAGCGCGAATGCGTGGCATCGTGACTAAGCCAAGTTACGTACTCTTGTTATGTAACTCTAATGCACTTTATCCTTATATCCTTTTGTGATCTTTGCCTCCTGGTACTAGATGTTTTCTTGGTTACTTAATTATTACCGAAAGCCCGACCCAAACGGCGGCGGGGGTGGAATGCCCATTGGCCGTCGCGGCACCAGCTGTGATGTAAGCGGCGGCGGTGCCGGCAAGGCACTAAAGGGACGTGCGCCACCAGGAAGTGCGCGTTGACCACGTGAGGCGTTGCTTTGCCGTAGCTCTTTAGGGTCCCAACTAATGTAAAGCATGTTTTCGTAAGCTGGCATAATTTGGACTAAAAAGCCGGGCTTTCGAAGTGCATCAACCACATAGCGTGTACATTCGGCCAAATCGTACAGAGGTAGTCCGATTAAGACTGATGGTATTTCGAATATGGTATTCGTGCCACTGCACGCCGCAACGGTCCGCACACGCCGATGGCACAGCTCGAGCACCTTGTCAAAGCACCGTGTACGTGCCTGTTGTTTTTGCTTGCCCATGTGATACAGCTCATTCAATGTGATCTGCGGTGGCATTGCGCTGATTTATTCGCGACCCTACCAATAACAGCGGCGCTTACCTACCTTAATCGACCGACAGTTATATGGGGGATGAGCCAAACGCAACGGAGTCGCCGGAGGCACCGGAGGCACCAAAGGCACCAGGGTCAACACAGTCGCCAAAGCAAAGCGGCCCCACCCACCTCACCATCGGCGGCGGCGGTTGCAGCGGCTTCGAGTACATCGGCATCATGCACGGCTTGCAGCTGTCGGGCCGGTCGGCGTCGATACGCAACGTCGTGGGCATCAGCATCGGGGCCTTCTTCGGCGCGCTCTTTGCCATGGACGCCGACATGAGCTGGGTACGCCGATCCTTCGAGGCGCTCGCCCGCACGCCTGGTTACCTTCAGGTGCCTGCATCGCATTTGCTCTTGTTGCCGAGTCGGTACTGCCTCTTCGACGTCGATCGACTGATCGAGCCCTTTGTGAGGGCACTGCGGCTACGGTGGCCCGACGTCGAGCCGGGGTCCCTTACGTTGCACTCGTTTTGCGAGAGGATAGGGCGGCGCTTTGCAGTCATACTCACGGAGCTCAACACGTCGCGATCGATCGTGGCCACGCCCGAGGGAACCCTTGGCGACAGCAGCATCGTCGACATCTTGAGGGCCAGCATGTCGTTGCCCTTTGTGCTCAAGCCCATGTCTATTGGACCTATAGCCAATGCACGTGAAAGCCAAAGGCGGGTCTACGTGGACGGCGGCCTCACGTGCGACCATCCTTGGTTTGCCTTCTCGAGTGCGGCCCCACCAAAACCAGAGGACGTGCTCGACCTCCGCATCGACCTGACGTCCTGCAACCCGACGACCTTCGAGACGCCCCTCAAGAGCGCCGTGCACTACGTCACCAGTCTCTTTCAATGCACGCTATGGAACAAGTCGGCGTACCTCCTCGAGCGGAAGTGCCAGAACCGCATCGTGGTCACGTCGGCCGTCATGCCGCTGCTGCCGATCCGGCTCACCAGCCGCGGCTTCAACGTGGACATCACGGCAGACAAGGTGGCACAGGCGTATGTGCATGGGATGGCGCTTTATGAGGCTTATGCAGATAAAAACGCGACTTGTAGTAATAGTAATCAAGAAGCCTACACATGAACACGACTCACATCATTTACATTGTGTTGCTGTCGATTGCAACGCTCTATGCGTTGGCAAAGGAACGTGAGGAAGGCGGGTGCACGCGGCCTATCTACTCAGTCGGGAAGCAATGCAACGAAGACAGCACAGCATACCTTGCCAACACAAAGCCCGAGGCCGGCGATGCACCGGACGTCCTAGTGAGCAAGATCGAGAACACGTTGTCGTTTCACGAGAAGGGGGCGATCTGGCGCAAGTGCATACTGCTAAGCAATGCCTACATCTTTGTCGTGCTCATGTTCACGGTGCACATGGCGTGCATGCCTGTGCAACACTACGTTCTCATGCACCTTTGCTTTGTGGCCGTGATCTATTTCTATCATAACTATGTCAATTATCACTTTTTGCGGCGTCTCAAGGCGAATGGGACGCTAGCTGCGCGTATGTTGGAGGCCAAGTGCAACACGCGCTAAACGCATTACTTGCGAATCGTGCGAAAAATAAGTAGAGAGCTGCCCCTGCGCCCCTAAGCCTTAAGTAGGCCCGACACATACGCCATCAGCGCCTCGCCCGTGCGGTCGCCCTCGTAGACGTTGCTCTTGCCGTTGACGTCGACGTGGACCGTCGGGAAGCCCGAGACGTCGGCCTTGCGAACGGCCTGGGGGTCCGACTCGGGCGAGATCTCCTTGGTCACGATCGACTGGTCTTCCGCCATCTTCTTGAACTTTTCCCACTCGGGCTTCATGGCCTTGCAGTGGGGGCACGTGTCCATGTAGAAGTAGGTCACCGTGGCCGACTTGCCCTCGAAGCCCTCCTTGACCTTGCCCTGTAGGAACATGATTAGGGCGTACACGACAGCTAGGATGGCAAGGCCAAACAGAAGGATCAGGATACCCTTGAGGATGTTGCCCCAGCGGCCGGATGCTTTGGGAAGAGGCATGGATGTTGTGAGTTCTAGTTCTACTAGGAATCACGATATTCTATTTTAGGAGCGAGCACTTATTGCCGCTCGCCGCACGCAACAGCTTGTCAAAGGCCTGTATGTCCTTGATGCCGAGGGCCTTCTCAATCCGATCGTGCGACTTGACACATGCGTCTTGAAGGGTCTTCTGATCGGGTTCCTCCTCGGTCAGCTTGCCCTTATTGAGCACCGCATGGCATTTGGTGGCACAATGCCCTTGTGCAATGAAGGACTCCAGGCCGGCGCGTAGTACGAACATGGCCACAAGGTACAACTCTTCCTCGAGCTCACGCGCCTCGATGGCCTCGATGACCTCGAGGAGAATGTCCTTGACGGTGTATGAGCCGTAGGGGCCGAGTGCACCAAGAAGGGTCCAGATGGAGTCGTCCTCGGAGTCAGAGTCAGCGTCTTCCGAGTCAGAGTCAGAGTCAGAGTCAGAGTCAGAGTCAGAGTCTTCAGTCCAAACATACCGCCCAATCACCTCCTTGCGCCGCATGATCTTGTAGTTCTCTGTGGCACGCTCTGCCTTCTTTGTTTTTGTAGATGACCGAGCTACTTGATAGGCCTCATCATGCTCTAGCACCGTTTCGACGATCTCGTCCACCGTTTGCGTAAAGAGGTGTAGCATGCCGCGCTCTGCATGCTTGAGGGTCAGGATCCGATCGTGCAAGGTGTCGGTGGCGTACTCTCTGACCGTTGGCCCCGGCGAGGCAAAGCGAACGGCTTTTGGCGCCATTTGCCATTGGTCAGGAAAACAAAAAGAAGCAAGGCGCAATCCTCGATCGGCCCTTAATGCTTTCGAAAGATAGGATATAGGAAGCAGCAGCATGCGCATCACACGTGACGCAAAGGGCCTGTTGCGATGTGTGACGGATGGGCACTCTTATCGGATACGCGAGCGCATTCACGAGCGCATCCACGCAAAGGGGCGCTCTTACCACATTGTACAAAAGGGACTGCAGGTCTCGTGTACACGTGCGGTTCGTGCGTTTTTGAAGGCGCAACCCCAAGCAGGCGGAACGTCCGGCACTGGACCCCTAAGCACGCTTCCCTCGGCCTCCATGGACGCCATCTGGTCCAAGGTGGCCCCCGCCGATCGCAAGGCCGTGAGCGAGACCTCTCGGACCATGAACACAGCCGTCAAGACGTTCCACCGACGCCTCGCCGAGATTGCCCAGGCACCCATGCCTCTTTACAGGCAGCAGATCGAACACTTGACTCCCAATGAGCTCATGACCCTAGAGGATTACCTGACGGACAACGCACCCCCGTTCCCCTTTGGACAACACGACGACGAGCTGGTGAACGCGGCAAACATGGAGGCGTTTCAGGAGGGTTTGCGCAAGATGGAGCTCATTGAGGCGATTTTGAGGCCACCACCTCGTTAAACAATGATGACCGCCTCGCTGCTCAAACCGTACCCGGCTTCGCCCGACAGGTAGGCCCAGCGCTTCCATGCGGCCACGTCAAGCTCGCTCAGGTCGTGGAGGACCACAATGTCCAGCGAGGGCAAGATGCATCGGAAGGCATCTTGTGCATCGGCGTACGACGCCCAATCCGTGACGAGGGTGTTGGCCGTCTCGCTCACAAAGGTCGGGCTCATGGAACGTGCGACCGTATAGTCCTGTAACGTGAGCTTGCGTCGGACATGGGGTACGTCGGCCTTGGAGCTCGTGAGCCACCAGATCTTACGCACCGTGATGGTTTGCATCCAATACTCTAACTGTTCCCATACGGAAGCGTCGGGGGGAAGGTCCATTGAGTGTTGGACGTCTTCTCTATATTAATTGGTACGACCGAGGATAAGTCGGTACCGATGAACGCGATTCGTGTTCCGCAGTTAAAGACAATATTGTGTGTCAGCTATTAAGGCCACTCGGGGGATGGAAGCGTCTATGCTAGCCTTAGCTCCGGCAGTAGCCTTGGCCCCAGACCTCCTTACCGTCATTCCCCTTGATACCTTCCTTAACACCATAGCAGTCGTCGATACATTTGGTCACTTGGTGGCACAACTCGATAAATACAAATGCTTCGTCACAAACGGTGGCGAGAAAGAGCGCGTCCCGAGCGGTAACCAGGGCGGCGGAGGTGGCGGTCACGGAGACGGTGGACGTGGGCGCAGACGGTATGGCGAAGGAGGCCGCGGCGGACACGGAGGCCGGGGCTACCATTCGCAGCACGCACCCACCAAGCACAAGCCCGAGCGCCCACGCATCGGCATGCGTGAGCTGTCACGTGCCGACATGTGCAAGAAGGAGTTCCTGGCGTTCATGAACAAGCTGAGCCCCCAGAACAAAGAGACCATTGTGAAGCAGGTCGTGGCCAAGCTCGCCCCGATGCACACGGGTGTCTATTGCGAAGTGCTGTGGGCGCTCATGCAGCGGCCCGTGCAGATCTACCAGCCCTACTACGCCGAAATGGCGCGGACCATCGCCATGAGCACGCCCATGCCCGAGAAGCTCGAGTTCAAGCGGGCCTGGGACAAGCGTTGGGAGTCCGTGGTGCAGGGAGACACGGCGTTCGCGGTCGTGCCCGAGGCCTTTCACGATGCGGCCATCATCGGCAACGACAACGACTTCCTCGAATGGACCATCTGGAAGCGCAGCCACGTCAACCTCATCAAGGCGTGCATGTATCTATGCACGTGCGGCGTGTTCACCCAGGGCATTGGCTCGATCTTGGATCCCGTGATGGTCATCGTGGATCAGCACATTACTACTGAGACGAACATGGCCACCCACCTACTGGACTACTACATCGATCTCTTGTCGAATGCATGGGCCTCTCTTGTACCGCCCAAGGACAACCAGCCGCCCAAGGACATCCACGAAAAATTGACGGCTTGGCTGCCCCACGTCCCAAAGCTCTCTCCGGCAACTCGGTTTAAGGTCTTGGCGCTAAGTGAGAAGTACCTGACTACCAAGAGGTAACCAAGGCAAGGTACCAAGAAGTAACCGAGGCAGGCTAACCATGGCCACCACAGACAAGAAGCCCATCATCCTCGATGCGCTACGGCTCATATGTAAGAAAGAGCAGCAGAGCCGCAACAGCTTCAAGGTCAAAGCGTACACCAAGGTGATTACGGCGCTCGAGGCGCACGTCGGGCCGATCAAAACGATGGACGACGTGGCCAACATGCCGGGCGTGGGCGCCAGCATCCGGGACAAGATCAAGGAGATCCTCGAGACGGGGCACCTCGAGGCCGCCGACGCCCTGGACGCCGAGCGCCCTGCCATGGACGCAAGCACCGACTTTCAGGGCATCTACGGCGTCGGCCCGGCCAAGGCCAAGGAGCTCGTACAGAAGCGGGGCCTGCTGTCGATGGCTGCGTTGAGGGAGGCACTGGAGGCGGACGCGACCGTCTTGAACGACAAGCAGCGCATCGGTCTCAAGTACTACGCCGACCTCAAGCTCCGCATACCGCGGGCCGAGGTGGCGGCGTTCGAGAGGTCCGTGCTGGCCACCCTGAAGGCTGCGGCACCCGAGGCACGCCTCTTTGGCGAGGTCGTGGGCAGCTACCGCCGGGGCGCCGAGGACAGCGGCGACGTGGACGTGTTGGTCACGTACCCCGAGGGTGTCTCTTCGGCGGCGGCGCTCAAGGGCTTCAAGAAGGTCGTCCAGGCCATGCGAGAGTCGGGCATGCTCCTCGAGACGCTGGCCGAGGGGCCCAAGAAGTTCATGGGCATCGTGCGCCTTGGCGCCTCGGCCGAAGGCCCAGCCCGCCGCCTGGACATGCTGCTCACCCCACCGGACGAGTTCGGCTTTGCGGTGCTCTACTTCACTGGCAGCGACCGCTTCAACGTTGGGATGCGTGCTTATGCATTGACACAGGGATGGTCCCTGAACGAACATGGCCTGACGCGCGTGAACCGAGCTGATGTGGAAAGCGGTGCCGAAGGGGCCGCTCAGGCGCCGTCCCTCCGAACGGAGCGGTCCATCTTTGAGTTCTTCAAGGTGCCCTATGTGGAACCTAGGGAACGCGTGGCCTTTGTTGCCCCGGTGTAAAAATCAAATATTTCCTGGCGTTATCATAGAACCCCGACCGAGGAGACCGCAGTCTAGTATCGTCCATGGCCGACGCAGCAAGCACCGCCTTCCACATCTCGCTCACGCTCAACGTGGTGATCAACGTCGCCCTGATCGTCCTCTTTGGCGTGACGTACATGTACATTGCGCGCCTAGAGACGATCGGGTGCCCTTGCGCCGAGCACCCCTACCGCAGCTACGTCCGCAACTTCGCCCTTTTTGCGATTGTGTACCTGCTGCTGACGATGTTCAACCCGCTCTTCGTTCGCAAGAACCCGATCCTGGCCGGCCTCTTCGGCCTGATGCACCTCGTCTACACCGTCGGCGCCGTGGTCTTCTTCATCTTTGCGATCAAGATGGTCCAGGCCCTGGTCAAGGCCAAGTGCGAGTGCAGCCAGGACGTGCGCCGCGAGGTGCTGTACTACTGGTCGATCATCCACGTCGCCCTGATTGCCCTCATCGTGCTGGTTGCGCTGCTTGGGCTCGTCATGGGCGCCGTCTTCATGTCGAAGATGCCCAGCCTAAAGCACGTGTCGGACACCAAGGCCAACATCGCCGAGAGCGTCCGCACGCCCCAGAAGGCCCTGAGCAAGCTGCCCGGCCGCTTCAAGAAGCTGGTGGCTTAAGTGTTGCGTCCCTCTTTACTTTTTACATACAACGATGCTTAGTGCATTTTAAGAATCGAAGTGAGCCGCTCATACCAAGACGCGGGCCGGACGTAGACCGTGACGCTGTAGCGCCCTGCGGGACGCCCAACGTGAACGCTCAACGAGAGCCAAACGAGCACATCATTCATGTGTGTCGCAATGAAGGCGTCGAGGGCCGCACCATTCGCGTAAGCTCCGCGGCCGAGGGCCCTTAGGTCCGCCGCGATGCTCTTGATGCTCGGGCCGTTGACCGCCGACATGTGATAGGCAATGGCGTAGTCGGGGTGCGTGCGCTCAAAGGCGTGGGCCAGGTTGGCCTGAGGGAGGATACGTGCAAAGGTCGCGTAGGCCTCCGGGTGCAGGGACCGCTCGAACTGTTGGTAGATGTGGCCGTGGAAGCGACGCGGTACGTGGTTGTAGATGCCGTACGTGCCCTTGCCAATGTCGTAGGACCGCAGCATGCCGCCTTCGGCCGTCTCGGCGTGCTCGACGTAGACCTCAACGTCCGGGCCGTCGCAGCCGATCATCAGCACGGTGCTGGCCGATACGGCGCTGAAAATGTGCTTGTCGAGAAAGGCGGCCAGGGGCGGCGTTATCGACCCAGTCACTTCTTGCATGAGCTTGACGATGAAGGCCGGCGTCATGGCATCGGCGTCGAGCGTAAGAATGACGCGATCGGTGTGGGCCCCTGTGGGCGTGACCTTGATGGACCATTCCGCGTCTCCCGAGGCCCTGTTGCCCATGAGCATGGCTTTGGTCAGGCCATTCTGAGCGAGCACGTCGTTGACCTTGGCAATGAGGGCATTGGCGTAGGGGGCGTAGATGGCCATGGACGTGGCTGCTACTGCGGCCTCGGTGTAAGCCTTTAAGCTATGACTCGGTTTTTTGGGCTGGGCGCGTACATGATGTTCGTTGAATCGATGTGCTACAAAAAAGGACATGCACATCGTTTGCTTTCACCACCCACAACACCCACAAAACCCAGCAACAACAACACACAACAACCCACAACAGTCCGCAGCACCCATGTACGACGAATACGTCTGGCTCGTTGTATGCGGAGCCTTCATGTGCTTCACGATGGCGTGGGGCATCGGCGCCAACGACGTGGCCAACTCCTTCGGCACGACGGTCGGCGCCAAGACCATCTCCCTCAAGCAAGCCTGTCTGATTGCCGCCGTCTTTGAGTTCGCCGGCGCGATGACGCTAGGCCGCGTGGTCACGAAAACGATCTCCGGCGAAATTGCCAGCCTTGACGCGTTTGCAAAGGACCCTGACATCTTCATGTACGGCATGCTCAGCGCCTTGACCGCCTCCACCATCTGGCTGTACTATGCGACCTACATGGAGTGGCCCGTGTCCACTACGCACTCCATCATCGGTGGCGTCGTTGGCTTCGCGCTTGCGTTCAAGGGCGGTGACGCGGTCATCTGGAACGAGGAGACGCTGGAGTTCCCCTTCCGCAAGGGAATCACCGTCATCGTCATTTCGTGGTTCACGTCGCCAGTCTTTGCATGCGTGGGCGCGGCCATCATCTTCTGGCTTTGCCGCACGTTGGTTCTGCGCCGTGAGAACTCCTTCCAGAAGTCGTTCTACGTGCTGCCTGCCGCCATCATGCTGACGCTGTTCATCAACGTCTTCTTCGTGCTGTCAAAGGGCGCTGGCAAGATGTTGCTCGACGACGCCAAAAAGCCGGGCGGCGACCAGTCGTGGTGCTCGAATCCCGGTTGCGCCGACGTCAAGGATGCGACGGGTGCAGTCACCGATAAGAACGGCATCAACACGGACAAGGCAGGTTGGGTGGCTGTCGCCGCTGCTGGTGGCGTTGCCGTCATCGGCTCTGGCATTCTCATCCCACTGCTAAAGCGCCACGCAGTCCGTAAGTTCGAGAACAAAGAGAATGGGACTGTCGGGTCTGTCGGGACTGTCGGCTCTGTCGATATTAAGGCATCGGATGCGGAGAATGTGGACAGCACGGTGGGCGTGGACAGCTTCCTGGGCAAAATAAAGCGACTGGCGTTGTCGGGCGTGAATCAGGACATCCACGCCGTCATCCAGACCGACGACGAGGTCTTCGCCATGCACGAGGCCGTGGAGCAGTTCGACCCCAAGACCGAGATTTCCTTCCAGTACCTGCAGGTCTTCTCTGCCATATGCGTCTCCTTCGCTCACGGTGCCAACGACGTTGCCAACGCGTGCGGCCCTCTGTCGGCCATTTATGCCGTCTACGAGGTCTCGAGCACGTTCAAGAAGAAGATGGTGAAGGAGGCGGAGGTGCCCGTCTGGGTGCTCATCATCGGCGCCGTCGGCCTCGTCATTGGCCTGGGCACATACGGCTATAACATCATGCGGGCGCTGGGCGTGCGTATGGCGGCCATGACACCGTCGCGCGGCTACTCGGCCGAGCTGGCCACGTCGTTGGTCATCTCGATCGCCTCGGCCTACGGCATGCCCATCTCTACGACGCATACCATCACGGGTGCCGTTGTGGGCGTCGGCCTGATGGAGGGCCGCAAGGGCGTCAATTGGAAGCACCTGGCCAAAACGTTCACATCGTGGGTCTTTACCCTCATCTTTGTCGGCTTGTTCAGTGCGGCGCTGTTCTCCCAAGGCGCCTATGCGCCGTCGGTCCAGGGCAACCGCGAGGTCCAGGCGCTGGCCAAGACGATTAACAAGCTCAGCGCGTCCAAGTGCATCGAAATATTTGGCAAGGCATCTGGCAAGACCACTTGCAATGTCTAAGCGTGCAAAAGCTTGACGAAACGCATGGTTCTTTTTTATCTTTTTTGCCATACGGGTGTAAAGGTGTAAACGTATGCATCGCCAACCGATAGCAACGCCCATATGCCAGGAGCAAAGCCCATATGCCGATGCGCTTATAGCCCGCCTTAGTCGCAACTCAGCCATGGTAGAAGAGCGGTCCATCAAGATCACAGGCGCCAGTATATCACATGATCGTGCAACAGCAATCTTCGACGCGGACACGGGCGACTTACCACGCTTCTATGCCCACATCCAGACGCATCTATCTGGAATATTTCCAAGCCTCAGGCATCCACACATGGCTGCCTTTGTCGCAGAGCATGCTGCCACCCCGATTGGCTCCATAGGCGTCGGGTGCGATGGCCCGGCCGTCGAGGTGTACGTAGAGACGGACGACGGTCGCATCGTGAGTTGCGGCGTCGGGCCCGATGGTAGCACACGTGGCGGCGGCGTCGGGCCTAATGCCGCAACAAGTGGCGGCTCCTATGCGGTCATCAATGATTGGAGAGACCCGATGACACGTATGCAGACGTTCGAGCGTCTACGTGCCGCCTTGCCACGGGCCGCCTATGACATCATGTCGCAGATCGTCAATGCCAAGACGTGTACGCTGGCGTTCGAGCGTCTCCATCGGGACTACGCTATCATGATGCACTTGTGTCCAATGCGGGGCAAGCTGCCCCTCGATGCAGTTGCAGGGCCGCTCGGTGCATTGGCGGCCCTTGCAAACCTCGAAGGACGTGCGGCCATACGGGGCTGGTGTGCTGCGAAGCCTGGGTGGGTCTTATCCTTCTTGAGCTTGGGCGTGAAGCATGACGGGGTGTTGCAGATGACGGTGTACGGACGGGCACGTTGAGGTGCACAGCCCAAATGTCTATTCTTTTTAAACCACACCGCGTAAGGAGGTGCCTTTGTGTTAAACATTGATGAAATATCCATTTATCGGAAAATCCATATATGGGATCTAAACCTCTGGTGGGCGCGCAGGTGGGGGTGGGTCCCGTCAAGCCCGACATACCACGTCAAAAAATAATGTCGTACAACAATACCATACTTGCACTCTCATACCCGGCCGGTCGCGCTGGAACCTTACGGGGACCTCGTGGACCTCATTGCCTTTGCGCAATCGCTGCTCGCCGACGCGGGGAGCGGCCGCCGAGAGAGCGAACAACAGTTTTACATCGTTGACTTGCAATCGGTTGACCGGACGTTGGCGACGTGGCGCACCGTGCTGCCTCGAGTCCGCCCCTTCTATGCCATCAAGTGCAACCCGGACATGGGCGTTCTACGTACCATAGCCGACGCCGGCGGCGACTTTGACTGTGCATCACCCAATGAGATCGACCGCGTGCTGAGCCTGGGCGTACGTCCCGAGCGCATCCTGTTTGCCAATCCGTGCAAGCGTAAAATAGACCTGAAGCACGCCCTAGGCTGCGGCGTGACCCTGACGACCCTCGACTCCATCTTTGAGCTGGACAAGATCGCCGAGGTGTGTGGCACACGTATGGGCGCCATGTTGCGCATCTATGCATCGGACCCTCACGCCCAGTGCTTGCTCAGCAACAAGTTTGGTGCACACCCGAGCGAGTGGGCCGCCATCTTACAACGGTTTGTGGACACGGGCGTGCCCATGGCAGGCATCTCGTTCCATGTCGGCTCGGGGGCATGTACGCCTGCGGCCTTTGAGAGCGCCATTGGTCAAGCGCGGGCCTGCATCGACATGGCGCGGGCCTTGGGACTGGAGCCGTTCATCGTGGACGTCGGCGGCGGCTTCGTTCCGGCGACGTTTGATCGCATCGGGGCCACAGTGGGCGCGGCGCTCGATGCACACTTTCCGGCCGAATCAGGCTTTGAGCTCATTGCGGAACCAGGGCGCCTCCTGGCCGAGCGATGTGCGCACCTGGTCTGCCCTGTGATCGGTAAGAAGGTTGGTGGCAATGGCACCCACCAATACTGGATTGCGGACGGCGTGTACGGCTCTTTCAATTGCATGTTGTACGATCATGCAGCGGCGCCGGTTCCTATATTGTTGACAGGCGATGCGAAGCAGGACGTGACGAAGCAGGACGTGACGAAGCAGGACGTGGCGAAGCAGGACGTGGCGAAGCAGGACGTGACGAAAGTAACCTGTAAGATCGTCGGTCCCAGTTGCGACAGCATCGATGAGACACACACGGATATACTAATGCCCGAAATGGACGTTGGCGATTGGCTGCTGTTCCCGAACATGGGTGCCTACACGATCGCAGGGGCATCGTGCTTCAATGGTATACCGTTCTACAAGACGCCGACGGTGTATGTGCGGCTCACTTAGGCAAAAAGTAGGAGTTGTAGTTGCTGTTTGTTTTTGTTACACGTTCGTAGCCCAAACGCCCATCGCGACCGCCTGCGCCAAGTCACGTCCGTCTTCGTTGATCTTCACGAACGTGGTCGCAACGCTCGAATCGACCTGAAGACGTCCCATGAACCCCTTGCGGTAGAAGCCGATCGGCAAGTGCGACGCCACGTCGAGCTCAAGGATGCACTCGTCGCTCTCTTGCATGCAAAGAGGGCACTTGAGCGCTTGCGTCGGCACGCGAAGCCACCAGGACGTCAAGCACGGCGCGTGGATGCTGTGCCCGCAATTGAGGATTGCAGCGGGCACAGCCGCCTTGCAGCACATGAAGCATTCGGTGGGCTCGAGCTGTGCAGGGTCCGCTACGCACACGTGGGCACTTTGGCAGTTTCCCATGTTGCAAGGAAGTAAGCACGTTGCGCACACGATGCGCACGTTGGACGTTGCGTGCATAGACGTGATCGGCTCCATTTTTAGGGTGCAGCGACCTCTTCGTACTCCATCTGGATACCCTCATTCTCCTCGCTGACCGGATTTAGATACTTGGCATCTTCATTCTTATACTTTTCATCCACATACCGCCGTAGCATTTCGGTAAACTTGTTCGATACCTCTTGATGGGCAAGACGGGTCTTTTGAGCACTCCAAACACGAATCTCATGGTTGAGCTTAAGATCGAAATGTGCAGCAGTGATCCATTCTTGATCCCGTTCGGTGCCCAGCCCGAACTTCTTGAAGCATGACTTGTGATCACAATAAGCACGACCCGTCATCGCACTCCTTTTGCGGCACATGGCACAAGGAGTGACCAGTGTGGTGCGCGCCATGATTTTGGGTGGTGACGTGTGAGCGTGAATGACGCTGGGCAAGCGTTGACGTGCGCTCTTGTTTTAGGGAAGGCACCAGATGTTGGGCTGTATGGCCCGACGTGGCCCGACGTGGCCTGGGTTTACTTAGTGTGGCCCGACGTGGCCTCACGTGGCCTGGGTTCACTTAGCGTTGCCTGACGTGGCCTAGGTTTACTTAGGCTTTACCTGGATTTGCTTTGTTTTGCTTAGCTTTTACAACAACCAATCGACAATTGATAATGGAGATTGGTATGTTCACATGGCAATGCAACCCCGTGCAACCCCGTGCAACCCCGTGCAACCCCGTGCAACCCCGTGCAACATGACATATACCTACGTGACTCGACATAACATGACGTTGACCTACGTGACCTGACGTGACCCGACATAACATGACGTAGACCTACGTGACCCGACATAACATGACGTAGACCTACGTGACCCGACATAACATGACGTAGACCTACGTGACCCGACATAACATGACGTAGACCTACGTGACCCGACATAACATGGCGTAACATGACGTAGACCGACGTAGACCGACGTAGACCGATGCAGACCGACGTAGACCGACGTAAACCAACAAAAACAAGGTACACCAATGTCAAACCAACGGCACTTAAAGCAATGGACCACATGGTTCGTTAACTGTCCGCAAAAATGCCCCTTTACATACGCCACCTGCCAGGTGCATGTTCGCGGCTGATTGAGACGTCGTCGCTGCCCAAGAATGCCGTATGCTTCAATCCGAGCCGGTCGGGCCCCTACATCTACATACGCATGACCATGCACGATGCCGTGTGCGAGACCAATCACATCCTGATCTACAACACAGAGACGTCCAAGCTGCACCAGGTCGCCTATGACATGAGCATGCTGGCCCCGACCGTGAACCTGTTTCAGGGCCTTGAGGACCTACGCATCTGTGTGTTCGAGGGGCGCCTCTGGTTCACGGCCACCACGACGCATGCCTCGGCCGCCATGAACAACGAAATGGTGCTCGGTCGCATCTGTGCCGATCTGTCGGCCGTGGAATGCATTCAGGTACTCGACTTTGGTGTGCGGCCGATCAAGAACATTTGCCCCTTTGTGAAGGGGTTGAACGGAGTGAAGACGTTGCATTTGCTCGACCTCTACAAGTCCACGATCTACTGTGTGCGTGAGGAGGAAGGCTCTGTGCAGCCCTCATGGCATATGGAGCGCGTCCAAA
>Ga0208975_1000395_pt1 | contig 21645 bp, 27 predicted proteins | sample GreLakmeER78MSRF_FD_187700 | JGI IMG/M metagenome (GOLD analysis project Ga0208975, IMG submission 187700) | Freshwater lentic microbial communities from great Laurentian Lakes, MI, USA - Great Lakes metaG ER78MSRF (SPAdes) | ecosystem: Environmental > Aquatic > Freshwater > Lake | place: Great... | reverse complement strand
AGTCAACAACTTCTGAATGTGGAATTATTTCAACAGCCCTAGCAGAACCATAAACAATTGGAACACCAAAATTTTTGGCAGTTAAAGAATTATTTTCTACAACATAATATCCTTTTTCTGCATTAAGTCCATAAGCATCTGCATCAACAATTCCTTCTAGTGATAGATTAATATCAGTTGGAAAAGTTCCTTTTGTTTGACCTAATGATGTTGCGTTAAACTCTTCGCTATGTTGACCTACAGCAATACCATTAAATTGAACATCATAATCTCCTGCGGACCCTCCATTAGAAGATATAATTTTAAAAACAATTTTAAACTCTGCATCAACATTTGTTGGAAATGTAAATGTTTTTGAAATTGGAATCCAGTCATTTAATTCAATATCTGTAATGGTTTCAAATACTGAAGTCACTACTGCTGGATCTCCACTTGAATACTCATAGCCAATAGCAATAGACTGAATCCTTGAAGTTTTTGCATAATAGTATGTGCTTATAGCAAAAGTTTGCAGTGTAGTATTTAAATCTTGAAAGTTTATTAAATTTGCACTTTTTAAATAAGATGTTATTGCTGAGCCAGTAGGTGTTGTTGGAACAAAAACCTTACGATGACTATCTGTAAAAGGCTCTGTTTGCTCTATAGAGTTTGCTATTGGCACTGATCCTGATGTGACTGTTCCTGCTGTTAAAGTCCAAGTGCTAATATTTCTTTGTGCTTCTGATATTAAAGAGATGTAGTCTGCGGAATCATCTAATGGCCAAATTGCAAGCGGATGCTCAGCAAAAATTTTCTCGGCATATAAATTAGAAGCAGTAGTCATTATTACTCTATTTTACCACACTAAGGCTTATTTTTAGTTGCTAGTTTCTAATTTTATTTCACAGTAATCTGTTGTGCAATACATTTCTCCAACGGAATCAAGATTCTCAATACCGTCATAAATTGCATCAAAGTTAATGTGAGCAACCTTTCCAACATAACCATCGTACTCTTCTTTAGTAATTTGTGTGTATGGCTGTTGTGGATAAGTATGGTTTCCCATTGGAAGAAAAGAAACTGCTTTTAATTGACCCTCGTACATATGAAGTGCTGGAGCAATATGTTTTGTTTCTGTTTCTTTGTCAAAAGATAAAGTCACAGATACCCCATTGTCCGACCAATACTTCTGTGTTGTTGCAGCAAGACCAATTTTTTCAAACAAACTTACATCCTTTTCTGATCTTAGATGTCCAGAAGATACTGGGAAATATACTACTGTAGTATTTGCTGATACTAAATCATCTTCAATTTTATACCCTGCTGCTTTAAATAAATGCAACATTGGATCTGTATTTCCAAAACGAATTGCACGTAAGAAATACTCTCCACCAACAGACCAATGAACTCCTGGAGATGCCCCAGAAAGCAATGAGACAGATCCTGAAGGCTTTACGGTAGTTACACGAATTGACTCACGAACACATAGCCATTCTGAATATTGCTTATCGTAGTGGCGAATCTTTTTATATCCTTCGTCCATCCACTCTCTGGTTGTTGGCATTCCATTGATATCAGTAAAAGATGCAATTCCAGTTAAAGATGTTCCAATTCTGCGGTTTCTTTGCATAATACCGTTTGTAATTTGCCAATGTGTTGGAAGCAATGTTACAGTTTTCCCATAAAGATATGCAAACTTTAGTGTACGCATAAAATCTTCTTTATCTGTGTGACGATTTAAATGAACTTCAACAAGTGTACAAAGTTCATAAGACTCTAGTGGTTGTTCCGCACAAGGATTAAAACCCATAACACGATAATCTTTTCCATCTGCTGGATCTGCTAGTCTTCCATAATTTCTTGCAACATCAAGCCAAATAAAACCAGGCTCTCCATTATCTGCAATTAAATCTACATAATCTTCATAATGAGTTCCAACTTCAGCAGAGATAGAGTTATTACTCATCCATGCCCATCCTGGATTTTCTGAATCAAAAGAGTTACGATCTGGGAATAATTCTGAATTCTTAAGATTAATAAAATCTTTATCATTTGGATTTCCAAGAGCAAGTGTTGCAGATCTGCGAACATTTCCAGAAACAACACATGTTCCAATAAGATTTACAATATCTACAATTGCTCTAGAGTCTAACTTCTCTCCCGCTCTAGAACCAATTACTTTACGGATCATTGTATGTAGATCTATTAATGGTTTTGGACCGCTTGCAACGCCACCAAAGCCCTTAATTGGGGCTCCTAGAGGACGGATCAAGTCATAGTTAAATTCTTGAATTGGTTGATTTGCTCTTAAGAATGAATTGAGTAAAAGTCTAACAGATTCTACCCATCCTTCACGAGTATCTGGAATTTCGTATATAGATGCTGGTTCTGTTGGTGCATAGATAGATAGATCTTTTTCTTGACCTACCGTGTCAAATCCAACTCCAATACCAAGCATTAATGCATCCATAACCCAGGCAAATAAAGATCCTGGATCGTTACGATCAATGTCTCTTGTTGAAACCATTGCACAGTTTTGAAGAGATGCAGAGTTTTTTCTTTCCATTGTCATTGGGGTACCAAAAGCCCAAAGACCTCTTCCTGGAGGTGTCCACTTAAGATTAAACATACGGTCATATGCTTCTTGTGCTGATTTTTGTGCTTTGTAGTCATTCCAAGGCAGTCTGTTTTCTTTCGCATGATTCTTCTGCACTGAGTACATGCCTTCGATTACTCTTTTACAAACCTCATACCATCTTTCCTTAGTACCATCGTCTTTTACACGGGAATAAGTACGAACAAACGTAATCTCTCCTAATGAGTTTCCACCTGCATCTTTGAACCCAAATGGTGGTTCAATTTCAATATATTTGTTTACAAAATCATCAGAAAAACGAAAAGAAAATACGTCAGACATAATACCCCTTAAATTTAATTATATGTTTTATTATAGCAGAGTTTTTATTTTATAACAACTCTCAATGTTTAGAATAGGTAGAGATTGTAATTGTTTAAATCTGTTTGTTTATCTTATATTTCTTTCCATCTGAATCTAATTTCCAGCCTTGCTTAAGTAGTTCTTGCCACTCTGCTTTTTCAATTTCTTGTTTTGCCCTTGTTTCTTTCATTTCTGCTGCCCATACATCTCTTACTTCTTGAGGATAATCAGACTCTTCTCTATCATCCCAGAAAGATCCTATGGTATATCTTACTCCACTCTCAATCAAAGATACCTCATGCATATTGTTAAATCCCCCATCAAAAACAGCAAGCATTCCAACCTCTGGTTTAATTTCTATATTTTGATCTGGGAAGCGTAAAAGACCGCCCTCAAACTCATCATTTAAATACAAAAATCCAGCATATCTACTTCTTGTAAATGCTCCAGAATTTCCTTTAGAATCTGTATTGTCTGAGTGTACTCTTGCATAGGCTCCTGGCTCCCATTTTTGCGTATGGTATCCAATTTTACAAATTGTTTTTGGGTCAAGATCGTGCACTAAAGCAATTGCTTCTGGCATTGTTTTTTCAATATCTGAAAAAATAGTAGGAGATAGTCCAACGTCAAGCAACTCTTGATCATTGTCTTTTGGCAATATAGAAGAGTATGACTCATAAAATGAAATAGGCGTCCAGGAGATTGCCCCATTGTTTGCTTGAGCATCTAAAACCTCAACCATTTTACGACAATCGTCTTTGTTTATAAAATTTTCAAAAATTACTATATCTTTTGTTAATCTTTTTTTATTATTTAAATTCATTTTGTTTTTATCCTAGCATGGAAGAACAAGTTGTCTTTAACCTTATTTTTAAGGTGTTTTTGCCTAAACTCTTCTTCTAAATCTTTTTGCATTCCTGCCCAAACATCTTTGCCAAATTTTTTTTCTTTTTCATACCAAGAATCTGTGCCTTTTTGATATTTTTGCCAGTACGTTCTTGCCAAAAATTTATTATTATGATATGCTGGCATTACTCCGTGTAAATATGAATTACCTTCTTCTGTTAGATAGTCTGGATGTCCTGATGGAAAAACCAAAATATCTCCTGCTTCTGGTTTATACGTTACACTTGTGTTGCCTATTATAAAATCAAGTGCTCCGCCCTCGTAGTTATCATTAAAATACATTGTACAGGTTATTACAAACTTATAGCCTGGGGCCTCACCTTTTTCTTTTATATAGTCTGAATGATATCTCATTCCAACTTTATCATCTTTTGTACTAATTTCATATTTACTTATTGTTCCTCCCGTACAATGCCAGGTTGAAATAGAGTTTTCATTTTCATCAATGGAGGTTAAACTTAAATCTACATCAATATTGTATCTTTTTATATAATCCTCCGTAACTAAATGAAAGTTTTCCACCATTTCTATAACAAAATTTTTTTGATTTTTTTCAATTTCTGTTTTTGTTTCTATGTTTTTAAATCTTGATAAAAAATTTAAATCCATCCCAAATCCGGGAACTATAGGATTTAGGTATTCCCCAAAGATTAACCACTTTGTCCAAGGACTGAAAAGTTTATCTTCTGACTCTACCAAAGAGTCAGTCAAAACCTTATAAGACTTTGAGATATCTTTAAACATGTTTTTATAAACAAGAATATGTGGATATATTTCTATTGCCTCAAGGCTCTTATCTGTCATGGCTGTCTTTCTCCGGTATGCTTGGTAATCTCCCAAAAAAATGGGCAGGTAAACCTTAAACCACTTTTAATTTCTGTAACTCCATGAATATAGTTTTTATCTCCTGGGAAAAAATAAGCAGCACCTTTTTTAGGCTTAAACTGTACACCCTGTAAAGGAAAATATAATTCTCCACCCTCATAGTCTTCATTTAAATAAAACAAACTTGAAAGATCATAATTTGGAAAATCATTTGGCAATCCAGCATCTGGCCCATCATGAAGTTCTTTATCTGCATGTGGTTTTTGAAATTGTCCTGGAAGCCATTTAACAATGCTTGTTCCTGTTGGAGTAACCTCTACCTTATAGAATTCTTCAACTATTGGCTTTAGTCTTTTAAATAGTCCAGCAATTATTGGAGATATGGATGGATCATTTTTATTTAATGTTGCTTGAGTAGCAACTCTATCTTTCCAGTAATCTGAATCATAAACAACTGTTCCATTTTTATTTACATGGCTTTGTGTTATATCCCAGATAGTTAAAGACTTTGCAGCCTTTTCTAAAAAATCCATTTCTTCTTGAGTCATAAAATTTTCTAACTCAACAATCATATCCTTGCTATCTCCAAACCATCCAGAAGGAGTCATTGAGGGTTTTCTTACCACTACACCATCTAAGTTGTTCATATTTAAATTATACCACCCAATCTATTTTTAGTATTATCTTCTACTCGAAGTTTTAAAACCTTTACCTCATGAGTGCCTACAGACTCTTTTTTTTCATTTACAGCATCCCTATACCAATCTGTCCACTTACCAGCAGAATTAATAACTTCTGCTGCTGAACCATAAGAAATATTTGCCTCAAACCTAGATCTATCTGGATCTTTATAGTCAACTATTTTTATAGTACTATTATTTAAATTGGTTAGGGATATTGGAATTATTGTTGCTATTGGTGTTCCAGCCTTTATTGTTATTTTTTCATTTGCTTTTTTTGCTTTAATTGCTAGTGGAAGTGAATTGTCATAGAATGATGTGCTAATTAAGTTAGAGATTGTTTCAAAATTATCACTAAAATAGTTTACAGGGGTTATGGTAAAAAGACTAACTTCTTCTTCAGTTCTAAAAACTAAGCCAGTATTAAAACTGATAGATGATTGACCTCTCCCTTCGTAAGATCCTTCAGGTGCTTTTATTATATCAATGTGGTCTGGGGTTTGATCATTAATCCCGTCCCAGATAAACTCGATATCATTGATACAAGAAAGACTCCAACCAATAACGTTTGACTGTGTTACTGGAAAGCATCTATAAGCATGTCCTTCTGATGTTTCTTCCATCCAATCTCTTTTTATTGACATTGGTTGAACAACAAAAGAACATCCTTGTCTTTTTTCAACTGAAATTTTAAACACTAGTCGGCCTCTGCGGTATACATTTCTCGTGTGTGAAACTTTTTGTTGTAATCTAACATAGTAACAATAGAGTACTTAGTTCCAGAAGTTACTGGCATTGCTTGGTGAGGATACATAAAGGTTGATGGGAAGATAAAAAGATCTCCAGCATCTGCTTTAATTTTTAGATTTTGTAATCTAAAGTAAAGTTCTCCTCCATCATAGTCATCATTTGGATATGCAACTAAAGAAACAGTGCAGTTGTATGAAAATCCATGATCATGATGTTCCTTAAAGTGTTGTCCTGGACCATATTTTATAAAGTTAAAGGCTTCCCAATATTTTAAATTATTAATATTGTACATTCTCGAATAGTCTTCAACTGCAGGTAGTTTAACATCATACAAGTCTTGCCACAAAGATTGAAGGTTTAAACTAATCTTGCCTTTATCATTTTCTATATCTGTTTTTTTAAATTTAAAATCATTGCAATCACGGTATTCTGGCATTAATTCTTTGTATCCTACATATGCTGGTTGCCAAGCATATGCAGATGGATCTCCTACTGGTTTAAGGTTGGCTTCAATTCTGCCTATAACATCAATCTCTTTTTTAATTACTCCTTTGTAACAAAAGATTCCATTGCCAAGATCTTGTTTTTCTGTCCACGTTTTCATTTACATCTCCTATTTGTATTCTCTTCTTGACCAAATTTTATTTTTATATACCCCGCCATCAGGTTTACGATAAAACTTCATATTATTAAACATTTTATCATAAATTGTTGCTTTATCTAAAATTTCTATTTTGTGTTCCCAGTTATCTCTTTTAAATGGAAAAACCTGTAGGTATGGAGTTCCTGCTGGAATTGTTCCTTCCCATCCTTCTATAATAAAAAAAGGAAAGGTTCCCAGTATTCCAACTTTATCAGAATCTACTATTCCAGTTGTACATAAAAAAGGAAGATCAAACCTGTTCATTGGTGTCATAAACAAAGCACTATATCCTTCTGGTAGTTCTAATCCCCAGTCAGCAAACCAAGCAAAATGATGCTCATAGTATCCAACTGGGTGTTTAAATTGTGGCATAGGAGATCTTTGCGCACAAAAATCTTTACATAATGGATCATCAATCTTTACGTTAATTATACCTTGAGAATTTTTAGTAAAAGTTAAATCGCAAGGAGTTTTCAAAACATATCCAGTTGAGAATGCATCCATAATTGCTGGACATGCTTTCCATGTAAGAACTTTGCCATAGTCATCAGTTGTTCCTTCTTTTGGAAAGGGGCATACTTCTTTGGGAGCATTATAGTATTCTCCATTTGGCATTTTGGCAAATCTATTTGCATCTCTATACCATTGAGGAATAACACTTTTTGTTGGAGATGGAGTAGACTTACTATTAACTTCTAACCAAGGCCTTAAAGATTTAAAAGTAACAACTAGCGACATTATTGATGTCCTATTTTATTTATGTCTGTCATAATTACAACAGAATACTTTATGCCATCTACCATATCACGAGAGGCATGTTCGTATATATAATTTGATGGAAAAATTGCAATGTCCCCAATTTTTGGTTTATAAACAAGTTTATCTAGTCTAGGAAAGTACAACTCTCCACCCTCATAGTCATCATTTAAATAAACAACTACAGATACAGTTGTGTTATATGCTGGACCATGATCTGCATGTATTTTAAATTGTTGTCCTGGACCATTATACTTTACAAAATTAAATGCTTCATAGTAGACTACATTAATTCCCCAATAATTTGCATAATCATCAACACATGATTTTACAATGCTATAAAGATCTTGATGCATTTCTATTAATTCAACATTCTCATCATTTATAGGACCAAGATCTGTATCTTTATATTTAAAATCAGAACAATCTCTAGCACTTTTTATTGGTTTTGCAGAATTTGTTACAGTTGCTTCTTTCCAAGAATACCCAGTTTGCCCATTTAATTTAGACTCTAACGTATTGATATAGAAATTACATCTTTCTTTTGAAACAGCATTTTCATAAATGTTTAACCCTAATCCTGGATTTATTACATTAATGTTGTTAAATTTTTTATTTGGCATTCTAAAAGATGCAGATTCTGATCTATCTTTATTAAACCAAGGATTATCTTCTTCTTTTGCTGATGTTTCGTACACTTTAAAACTCCTTTTTTATAAGTGTATCACAAATTAATATATTTATCTACTAACAAATAAACTGTGGGTTAATTTTCTGGACTCTCATGATCTCTTGCATCAAAAACAAGCATTCCTGAAGTAAAGAAGTTATCATATGGTTCACAGTTTATAGAATAAACTGTTTCTTCATGTTCGATTCCTTCTAGTTCTTCAATATTTACAAAACCAAATTCTGTTGTAGAATAAACCATATCTGAAATTAAAATATCTGATGCTCTTTTAAAACTTGAAACACCATCCCTTTTAATTAAAATATTATGGCTATTGCTAAATAAATCTCCATTAATTAAATACGTTATGCTTGATGGATGAGAACTAAAGCCTACTACCGTAGTTTCTACAATATTGGTTTCATTAAGTATAAGATTTGAATCTGTCCAAGCAAGCCAATCATCTGTTGAATTGTTTTGTGATCCGAGATTCATTGCAATTAAGGTGTCTCCAACAACAATATCTTTAGCACTTTTTATTCCCTCTGTTGTCAATATACCAGTTTCACTTGCAATAGAGTATTCAAAGAAACCGCCAAAATATGGTGGAAAGAAGGGTGGAAAGAAAGGTGGGAAAAAGGGTGGGAAAAAGGGTGGTGGTGGCGCTGCAAATGATGGAAAGAATGGAAAGTATGGTGGCGGTGCAAATGATGGAAAGAATGGAAAGTATGGAAAGAATGGGAAGAATGGTGAAAGAGTTGTAACGCTAGCAGTTGTTGCTCCTAGTGATGTTCCATTAGCATTTGTTGCAGTAACGGTATAAGTTTGGCTAGTTCCTGCGGTATCATTAATAACTACGGAAGTTGCTGCTGCTGATAAATTTCCAGAGGTACTTGAATCTGAACCAACTACATTGTGCCTTGATAATGCTGCTCCACCAGTTGCACCAATAGTCCATTGAATTGTATTTGAATTAACTCCTGCGGTTGCACTAGCGCTTTGTGGTGCTTGTGGTACTGTTGTTGCAGTTACTGAAGAAGAAGTTGTTCCGCTTGCAGTTCCTGCAGCGTTTACTCCTCTTACTGTAAATGTATATGAGGTGTTTGATGCTAATCCCTGAAAAGTATAAGAAGCAGTTGCTGAACCTGTATCTGCTTCATAAGTTGAAGGGGTTGTTGTAACTAAATAGGAAGTTGCTGCTGGAGATCCTGCTGGAAGTGTCCAAGTAAGGCTTACTGCTCCTCCTGTGCCTGCTGCAGAGGCTGCTGACGTGGTGTTTGCGGTAGCAAGATAAGGACGAGATGTTCCTACGTTTGTACCGCTTAAGGATGTAACATTATCTGGTTGCAAAAAGTTATCTTGTGCTGAGGACTTGATACCTCTTTTTTTACTAACCGCCATTTGTTACTCCTTTTTCTTTTATATTATATCAAACTATTATGCTTTTAAATCTCCCATTACAACCCAAAGATTTGTTGCTCTCTTAAATAATGTTGCTGATGACCATTGTGCACGAAGTTTTAATCCAGGAGTTGCATTTACTGTTGTTGTTCCTGGTGTTACTGCTTCAATTGTCACTTCGCCAGTATTTGTTCGAAGAATGTCAATTGATGTTCCGACTGGATAATTAAGTGTAGCATCTGTTGGGATTAAAACCTTAACTGCAGTTCCACCTGTATGTGAAACTTCAATTAATGAGTCTCTTTCATTTGCTGCTGAAAGGGTGTATTCTGCTGTTTTTTGTATAATTGATGTACGTGATGGAACACCTTCTTTTGTTTGTGTACCGTCGGTAAAAATAAATCCACCAGCAGTTGTGCTAAGAACTGAAGTTCCGTTAACCTTTAAATCTTTTCCTGAAGCAAGGTTAATGTTCTCAGAGGATGTCCAAGAATCTGTAGCATCTACCCAGTTGAAAGTCTTATCTGTTGCGCCTTTAAGTGTGATACCTCCGCCATCAGCAGTAGTATCAGTTGGTGTTGTAACATCTCCAAGAACAATATTCTTATCATCAACAGAAAGTTCTGTTGAGTTGATAGTTGTGGTTGTTCCATTTACTGTCAAATCTCCAGAAAGAGTTAGGCTTGTTCCAGATACTGCGCCTGTAAATGTTGCTCCTGAAAGAGCAGCCTTAGCGTCTAGTTGTGTCTGAATGGCAGAAGTTACGCCATTTACATATCCAATTTCTGTTGAAGAAACATCTCCAATTGAAGTGGTGCCTGGAAGAACTACAGTTCCTGTAAAAGTAGGACCTGCTGATGCTGCTTTAGCATCTAGTTGTGTTTGAATTGCTGAGGTAACTCCAGTAACATGTCCAAGTTCTACTGCTGTTGTAGCAAGTCCAGCAAGTTTATTAACTTCTGCTGCTGATGCAGTAACATCTGTTGCTCCTGCTGCAAGAAGATGATTATGTGCTGTTCCAGATTTTGCATCTAACTGTGTTTGAATTGCAGAAGTTACACCATTAACATATCCAATTTCTGTTGAAGAAACATCTCCAATAGAAGTTGTGTTTGGAAGAGTTACTGTTCCTGTAAAGGTAGGACCTGCTGATGCTGCTTTATCATTTAACTGTGTTTGAATTGCTGATGTAACACCATTTAAATATCCAAGTTCTGTATTGTCAACACCTGATATAACTGCTTGTTTATTGTCTAATTGTGTTTGAATTGCTGATACAACACCATTAAGATAACTAATTTCAGTGTCTGATACATCTGCAACAACTGCTTGTTTGTTGTTTAACTGTGTTTGAATTGCAGAAGTAACACCAGAAAGGTATGCTAATTCTGTTGCTGTAGCACCAAGTGCTGCTGACAAGTTTCCTGTTGTAACAACAGTTCCGCTAACGTTTGGAAATTCAATGGCTCTATCTGCTGTAGGGTCTACAACACTAATTGTGGTTTCATAATCATTTGCTGTAGAACCTTCAAAAACAAGTCCTGTTGTAGCATTAATTGTTGTGCTGTTAATAGTAGTAGTTGTACCACTTACTGTTAAATCCCCTGAAATTGTAACAGCGCCAGTGGCGGAGTTGGCTAAAACAACTGTTCCTGATGCATCTGGAAGGGTAATTGTCCGATCTGCTGTAGGATCTGTTACTTCTAGAGTAGTTTCAAAAGCATTTGCTGTAGCACCTTCAAACTTAATATTTGAACCAAATTGGGGGTTTGTTGTGCTATCTGCGTCCATGAAATAATCAAGGCTTAGCCAGTGGTTGGTGCCATCACCAATTTTAAATTTATTAGTATCTGACTCGTAACCGATTTCTCCGGCTGCAAGGATCGGGCCGTTGCCACTGTTGGTTGATATCCATTGGGCTGCAGTGCCTCGTCTCTGTTGCATTCTTGTTGCCATAATTTACTCCCCCTATGTACTTCTTTATTTATTTATTATAACATACGATTAATTAAAGTTATCTATTGGACTTCCGCCATCAGAAGTAGTTAACCATTCTACCGTAGCATAATTTCCTGCGTCAAGTGACGAAGAAAAAATATCATCATAAAATCCTGCTTCTACAAAAGTGGTAACAATAAGTCCCGTTCCATCAATTGCAGTATCATGAATATGCTGTTGCAAATCTGCAGAATCATCAAATGTTGCAATCATAATCCAGTCTGCAGCATCTGTTGAATATATCATAAGATGCTGTGTGGTTGTATTAAAGTATATTTGTCCATCTACTGGTGTTGCTGGATTACTTGATTCCGTTGCTACTGAGACTGCAGATGCTCCTGCAATAGCGGTATCAACGTACAACTTAGTTGCTGCATGAGCATTTTGAGTAGGGGTAGCAACTGTAACGACTCCACCAAAGGTACCTGTTGTGGCTACATTTAAGCCATTCTTGACCTTGAAGTCTTTATCTGTTGTTGGCATTTACTACCCCCTACTTTTTATTTGTTAAGCCTCGATGTATGTTTTGCTAACTTTAACAACTGTATCTACTGATGCGCCAGTTACCTGAAGAAGAACGTTTCCAGCACTGTAAACAGCGTTTGTTGTTCCTAATTCAGTATTGCTAACTACGTCAGCATACTCTGTTAAGTAAACGTTATTGTTTCCATCAACTGTTACAAGCATTTCAATTACTTCAATATCGTTGCCAAGTTTCATTTGAACAATATATTTAGCGCTTGAGTATGTGCTTGCTGACCAAGTGTCAATAGTTGTTGCTGAAGTTGAAGCGGTTCCTGTTGCAGATCCAAGAAGAGCATCTGGAAGAGCAATGCTTGTTGCAGTTGCTGCACCAAGTACTGGAGTAACAAGAGTTGGTGTATTAGCAAATACTAATGCGCCTGTTCCCGTCTCATCTGAAATAACTCCTGCAAGTTCTGAAGATGATGTTGCAGCAAGTGCTGAGATCTTGCTTGCTGTAGTAATACCATTTGTAACTGTTGCAGCATTTCCAGTGTACTGTGTTGCTGACAGAACTTCAGTTCCATTAATCTTTAATACCTTGCCAGAAGCAAGATCCATGTGCTCAGAAGATGTCCATGCATCAGTTGCATCAATCCATGAGAAGGTCTTGTCTGTAGTACCCTTAAGAGTAAGACCACCACCGTCTGCACCTGCATCTGTTGGAGTTGCGACTGAACCAAGTGTAAGGTTCTTGTCATCAACTGTGATTTCTGTTGAGTTAATTGTGGTTGTTGTACCGTTTACTGTTAAATCCCCTGACAAAACAAGAGATGTACCAGTTGCAGCACCAATGTTTGGTGTTACAAGTGTTGGGGTATTAGCAAAAACAAGTGCTCCAGTACCAGTCTCATCAGAGATGATTCCAGCAAGTTCTGAAGAAGATGTTGATGCAAGTACGTTCAACTTATCTGTTGTTACAACAAGAGTCTTTGTGCTTGGAATGCTTGTACCATTGATAGAATCAGCAGTTGCAACACCAAGTGCTGGAGTTGTAAGAGTTGGGCTTGTCAATGTCTTGTTTGTAAGTGTTTGTGTGTTGGTTGTTCCAACTACTGCACCAGTTGCACCGTGTGCTGCTGTTGCTCCTGTATGTGTTGTAAGATCTGAACTGGTAGCCTTAGCATCTAACTGAGTCTGAATTGCTGAAGTTACGCCATCTACGTAGTTAAGTTCTGTAGCAGTTGCTGTAAGTGATGTACCAGCAATTTGTAGAGTTGTAGCATTTACTTCTCCTGCTGCTCCATAAATAACTGCCTTACCATTTGCAATAGTTCCTGCTGATGATCCATCTATTAAGTTGAGTTCAGAAGCACTTGCAGTCAAATCTGAAACATTTGCTACTTGAACTGTAACTGTGTTGTTTGTATAAGAAATTGTTTTGTTGCTTAATGTTTGTGTTGCATCATTAAGTGTTACAGTACCTGTAGCGTTTGGAAGTGTGATAGTACGATCTGCTGTTGGATCTGCTACTTCAAGAGTTGTCTCATAGTCATCTGCTGTTGCACCTTCAAATGAAATTGAAGAACCAAATACACCAACTGCTGCTGGATCTGACCATTGAACACCATAAGTTGCTCCTGATGCTGCAGTGAGGACCTGTCCGTTGGTTCCAACGCCAAGACGTGCTACTGCATCATCTGCACTACCAACAATTAAATCACCTTTAGCATCTACAACTCCTGCGGTAATAACATTCTTACCATTAACAGTTGCTGTTGATCCTTGAACAACTAAACCATTTTTTACTTTAAAATCTTTGTCTACTGTTGCCATTTTTTATCTCCTTTTTTTTATGCCTTTAATCCCATACGTGCATAACGTACGGTGATTGGGGTTATACCGATAACTGGAGTAACCGTTACGGATACTGTATTTCCAGCACGGGAGACGCTAATGGTGCCAATATTCCCATCGTTGTCGATTGTTCCATACTCACTGACAGATACACCTGTAGTATCAGCAAGAATTGTCATTTCTGTTGCGTAATACTTGTTCTCGCCACCAGAAGTCTTTTTAATAGAGATCATATATTTAACTGCTCTATATTCTGTTGCATCAAAATTGTCAATTACTGTAGCACTTTCAATGCCGTTGATTGTTGACTCATTGTTTCCCGCACTACCCAAATCTGTTGCTTGAGCACTTGCTGTATCAATAAAATCTTCAAAATCGCCTTGTGTAGGGCGATCTCCTGTTTGAAACTTTAACTTTAAGTTTGCTAGTGATAGACGGGCCATGTTTATATTATAACATAATTTTATTACAAGATATAGTTTGAAAAACCAATAACTTGCATACCAATTCCTGGAGGATTTAAAGGATTTATACCTTCAATACCTATGTTAGTTAACTTTATTTTAAATGGAAGTATTTCATTTATTGATACCTTTTTAGAATAATCAACTGTTTTTATACCCGAAGATTTAAAACCTTTTATTGGAGTTATTTTGGTTTTTGTTTTAATATCAGTTAAAGTTGTTTTTGAATAATTAACAGTTTTAATTTTAGAAGACTTAAAGTCTTTTACTGCAGTTACTTTTGTTTTTGCCTTAACGTCAGTTAGTGTTGCTTTAGCCATTTCTTATGACTGATCTGTAACTTCGCCAAGCATGATCATTTCTCCTTGACATACAGTCCAAACCCTTGTAGCATCTGTAAGTTGAACATCAAAAACATCACCAGTTCTTAGTTGTTTAGATTGAGCAGGGGTCAAAGAAACTAAAAACTCTCCATCGCCATCAGTTACTGATTGTACTGGTACTAATTTAAATATTAAATCATCTCCAACATTATCAGAGTACCGTCTAAAATCGACCTCAATGTCCCAATCATCGACTACAATTGGATCTCCTGCATCATCTTGTACATATATTCTAAAAGAGGCGCTATCGCCAATTACAACCGTCCAGTTAACCAATGGTGGCTTATTTCCAATATTGTAGGTAGAAGGAGCCTTTACATCCATCTCTGATTCGTCTGGATTGCGGTATTTAGCCATAAAGAAATTATATCACATTAAGTCTTTAAGTTGACTCAATCTCCAAATCCATGATATACTAGTGAGTAACACCATAACTTTATGGTGTTTTTGTTTCTAAGGAGGAACAGTCATGACAACTAATAAGATAGTGATTGGAATACTCGCAGCAGTAACTGGAATTGCTTTGTTCTCTAATTCTAGTGCTAATGCTGAAAATAACTTGAGTAGTACCGTGTCAAAAAGTGAAACCCAAACCGCTGAGGCGGTTTTTTCAGTTTCTAAAGAAGAAAATAGTAAAACTAAGAAAAAGTACAAATATGGAACCCCTCTTGAAAAAGATGAACTAATTAAAATATTAAAGTCTGTAGGGTTTGAAGGCTATGCACTAAAAGTTGCTTGGGCAACAGTAATGAAAGAATCTATGGGTACTCCTAACTCTTGGAATCCTAATGCAAAGACTGGAGACAACTCTTATGGATTATTTCAAATCAATATGTTAGGATCAATGGGTCAAGATCGACGGGATAAGTTTAACCTAAAGTCTAACGAAGACTTATTTGATCCAGTTAGAAATGCAGAAATCGCTTACCATATGAGTGATGGTGGTAAAGACTGGTCTGCCTGGAAGGGTATTACTTGGAAGACTAAAGAGTGGTTAGCAAGATATCCTGATTAATGTATAAACATTATTTAAATTAATGTTTGATATTTATGCGTTATCTCTTGTATCAAAAACAAGCATTCCTGTGGTAAAGAAGTTATCATATGGTTCGCAGTTTATAGAATAAACTGTTTCTTCGTGTTCGATTGCCTCTAGTTCTTCAATATTTATAAAATTAAGTTCTACTGTAGAATAGACCATATCTGAAATTAAAATATCTGATGCTCTTTTAAAACTTGAAATGCCATCTCGTCTAATTAAAATATTATGACTATTGCTAAACAGATCTCCATTAATTAAATAGGTCAATTGTGAAGTATGAGTAGTAATTGAGGTTACGGTAGTTTCTACAACATTCTCTTCATTAAGTACAAGGTTTGAGTCTGTCCAAGCAAGCCAGTTTTCTGTTGAACTATCCAAATCTCCAAGATTCATTGCAATTAAGGTATCTCCAACAACAAGATCTGCAGCATTTTTTATTCCATCTGGAGTTAATATGCCAGTTTCACCTGCAATAGAGTATTCGAAAAAACCTCCAAAATATGGTGGAAAGAAGGGTGGGAAAAAGGGTGGAAAGAAGGGTGGCGGTGGCGCAGTAAATGTTGGAAAGAATGGAAAATATGGTGGTGCTGGTGCAACTGGGGTAGTAGAGTTACTTGATGAAGACTCTAACGATGTAGCAACACCATTTCCTAATTTTACTTTAAATGTATAGGCTGTTCCATTTGACAAACCACTAACAGTTATTGGAGAAGTTGCTGATGTTCCTGTTATAGTTGATGGAGTAGAAGTTGCAGTATAAGTTGTTCCCGTTGGTTTTCCTAAATATGAAGGGGCTGTAAAAGTAATTGATGCACTAGCGTTTCCTGCTGTTGCCGTTCCAATTGTTGGAGTTCCTGGCTGTATTCCTCCACTACCTGAAGATATTGGTGGTAATGGCATTATGCACTCAGATCGCCAATTGCAATCCAAGTATTGGTTGCTCGTTTAATTAATGTACAGGACGAATACTGTGTTCTTAATTTTGCTGCATTTGAAGAAACTTGAGGTGTGCAATTTAATGTAACTCCTGAAGTTACTGCTACTGTTGTTGCTCCAGTTCCAGTTTGAATAATTGTAATTTGTGAACCAATTGCAAATGCTTGAGTTGCATTAAGTGGAATTGTAACTGTATTTGCAGTTGATGTTAAGTTCATTTCAATAATTTTATATGCATCTGACAAAACCAATGGATGGTCTGCTGTTTTTTCTAAAATAGTAAAATTTAATGCAGACGTGCTATCTGCAACTGCTTTTACTGCAGTTGATGTTGCTGCAATTGTAGAAGAAGTTGTTGATGTAGAATCTGATAGTTGAACAGGTGCAATCCACTCAAGTCCAGTTGCTGTGCCTGTGTTTGTTGAAAGAAGATATCCAGGACTTCCAACGGCAAGTCTAACTACTGTGTCAGCAGCACTTCCCACAATTAAATCACCCTTAGCATCTATAATTGTTTTTGATACAACAGTTGCATCTGCAGTTACTAGGTCAGCAATATCTGATTCAATTTCTTTTAAATAAAATGCAATACCTGCAGTTGGGGGAGTTCCAGTTGCAAGCGCTGTGTCTTGTCCATAATGATAATTTCTTAATGCAATCTGAATATCTGCAGCATCCGACATTGCTGGCATTTTTGCAAGGGGATAGTGATGAGTTCCGTCAGTTCCAATGTTTGAGGCAGCCATACAAAGATTATACCATAATAATAAAAACTACTCGTTTATTGTAATAGCGCCACTGTCTTGAGTTACTTCTATTTCTTGATCAATTCCCGTTAAATTTGGAGCGGTATTGAGAATAATGTTTAAATTCGGTTCATAAACAGTTACCGAATCTTCATAAACAATAACTTCTGGCATTAGGCACCAGTTACATCATCAGTTACTGTGATTTCTCCTGTTAAAAGTGTATATCTTAATGCAGCACCGTTAAAAATTTCAACATCATAATAGTATGTTGATCCTCCAACCAAATCGGTTCTAGCACCTGGTTTAATTGTACAAGTAATAACATCTGTACTTGTATTGATTACTGCAGAAAGTTTGCTTGTGTCAGTAACGCTATCAATTGATGTAGTTGCGCTATCTCCTCTACTTGAAGCAATTGAAAATATTGCTCCAGCAGCAGCAAAAGCATCTAATGAAAATGTCGCTCCAGCAGAAGTTTTTGGGGTAATTGTAAAAACAAATGTGTCTCCACGATAATAGTCAAAGTTATATGTACCTGGGAATGCCATGATCTTATTATACCACTAAGAAATGTGGACTAAGATAGATTTGACTTTTACATCCCCGTCAAAATCTGCTCTAATTTGTGGGTTAATACCATATTTTCTAATTCTGTCATTTACTATGTACAAGGTTTGGGTAACTGAAAAATCATAAAGATATTTATATTTTAGGTTTGCTACAAACTGTGTTGAATTTAAAGTTGCTTTTTCAGAAAAGGCTCTTATCCAAACCTCAGTATTATTTCCATATGTTTCTAGTTCAAAACAATAAGTTATTTCAACTCTAGTGCCTATATCTAATCCTTTAAAGTTTAATTGTTGATTTGCTGCACTCCATAGACTTACATTTCCTTTTGGCAAATATTCTTCGTTTGTCCCCTCAGATTTTGCATCGTTTAATATATTTACCCATCCTTCATCTCCGCTAGATAGTCCTACACGAATTTGTGACTGATCTAAATTTTCATAATATGCCCAACCAGACTTTTTATTTTGAGAAACTATTCCGTTGCTTGCAACAATTGATGATTCTCCTGGTTCTCCCTTTTGTCCTCTTTCACCTTTTGGACCTTGTGGACCAGCATCACCTTTATCGCCTTTTGGTCCTATCTCTCCCTGTCTACCAGCAATTCCTTGTGGTCCTGGTGGCCCTACAAGTATTCTGTAGTCTATATCGGGCACTGAGGGATTATTTGTTTCTATAACTGTTTCTGCTACTGCTTCGGCATAGCCATATTTAGGTTTTGATTGCATTCCTGGAATTTCAGACTTTTTACTTATACTCACTTATTAATTATAAAGGTTTTTAAGTTAACCTTAATCACCTTAGAGGGTGTAACTGCAGGTGATGTAACTTTAATAATCATAATCCAGTACCTGTTACATCGCTAAGCACTACAATAGTTCCAATAACTGGTGTCCAAGTAACTTCTGATTCAACTGCACCAGACTCATCGTTAGGAATAATAATTTCCAAGTCAAAAGGTAATTCTAAAACGGTATTTCTATAACCAGTTCCCCAAAGTTTTGTAATCTCAGAGGTAGCAGTAATAATAACATAACCAGTATATTTTTCAACGGTCAATTCATCTAAAGTGTCACCAGAAGCATCATAAGAAGAAGAAACAAATGTCCAATCAGAAATATCTACAAAGGTAACTTCATCATCTTCTAAAAATTCTACTTTAAGAGTTGCAGAATCTCCACGAACTACTTTCCATTGGATATTTATTGGAGATGCACCTACTTGATCAATGGAAGCGGTGACATAACTCATAAAATTATTATACCATATGGTTTTTCATTTGACAAATCAGGAAAGTTCGTGTATACTTAAAATATATAAGAAAAAAGATGTATCTTTAAGTTAAATATATAGAAGATATCTTATATATAGTTAATAACTCCAGTTATTTAATTTTGCTAAATCAGAGTATCTTACTTTTTCTCCATTATATTGAACATTAAAATCAGGAGTGTATTTAAATTGATTTCTAGCATGGGATCCATGCATAACTCCTATAAACAAAAAATCTATAAACTCTTTTTTTTCTAAAATAACTTTATAAATATTTTCCCAACCAATATGTGCAATTGGCCCATCATACGCCATAACAAATTTTCCATAAGCAATTTTTTCTATTGTATGTTTAAAAATTTGAGATTTTTTCTTTGCTGCAAATGTTCCAGTAACTAACAAATTTCCAATCCTAGGAACACAAACAACATCTTTTGAAATTGGTAAGATGTCAAACATACTGTCTAGTGACATATTGCAGACAGAATCCATATCACTATATACCCCACCATACTGATACAAAACTATAAATCTCCATATGTCTGACTGGCTAACACCGTCGCATATATCATAAAATTTTAAAATTTCTTTGTCATAGTCTTCTACATGTTTTCTTCTTTGTTCTGCATTGCAATATCTATATTCCCATTCTGGGTTTAAGTTTTTCCAGGTTAATGAAGCCATCTTGTAGTCATCTTGTAAATTATTATAGTCTACTTCATGAGTTTGCCATATTATTTTAGAGATCATTTTTGAATTATAACATAAAGGTTTGTATTTACAAGATATCTTATATATAGTATATATTATTTACTAGAATCTGTAATTCGATTTTCAATCAAAATGTCATACAGTTTGTCAACTTTAATTTCAAGCCTATTGACCTGGTCTTTTACACTAGATCCACCATTTTCACGAAGTTCGGATAGATAATGTTTTACAAGCCATTTGACACCGCCTGCAACTAGTGCTAAAATAGATAATGCGGTAAGAATCATTCCAAGCCAGTCTTGTGCATTCATTGTAGGATTATTATATCATCATTTTAGGAGAGTTTTGAAAAAAGAAATACTCAGTACGCTTGAATACTCAAAAAATATAATTATATCTCCAGATGTTGATGGTTTAATGAGCGCAACACTTCTTTCTCGAAATTTGGGACATCGAGTCGTAGGCACATATGACAAAAGTATTTTATGTTTGGCGGAAGGTATAAATCCGGCGGAATGTCTGTTTGTCGACTGCGATATGAATACTTCAGAGTTCGCGTCAATTGGAAATCATATGCGACTTATGGAAGATAACATCTGTATCGAATCTTTTAATCCAAATGTTCACTTCGCCACCAAAAAGTACAATGAAAAGTTCCCTTACGCAACGTGTTACTTAATCGCGTTTGCAATAGAGGCACAAACCACCACTTTAGACAAACAACGCATGGCATATGCAGATTCGACATATAAAAATGCTGTCGACTATGCAGAGAATATGCGAAATTGGTCTACTAGGATGGATGATGAGAATGTCCGATATGTTTTATCTGATAAAGTGGATGTTTCCGAAGTAGCAAAAGAGTATGAAGAGAAACAAGGTTTGGTATCTCGTAGACTAGGCTTAGAAAAATATCTAGTTGAGATGAATACCGCATTAAATAAACATTCTGCATGGAACTTTGCATTTCCTGGTGAATTAACAACAATTAAAAAATATAAAACGGGATTAGTTGACAAAAATACTGCTATACGGTATAATAAAGATATAATCTCCTATGCCGAGATCTATGGTGGAGAATATAGTGTTACCTACAAAGATTTGGATGAAAATGAATAAAGAAGATTTTGTGGAAATAATGTTTACTTCCTTTAATGATGATACATTGGCTATGTGTAAGCAATCTGGAATGACAGAGGACGAGGCATATGCAAAAATGAGTGAAAGTTCATCAAGTTTAATATTTTTATTTTCAAACGCTTACGAAAAATTAAAGCAGGCCGGTAAACTTGGCTAAATTTAAATATAAGGTTATTACCTCAGTAGTAGAAGATGTATATAAAGAAAACACAAAAAAAGATATTTATAGTGAATTGGGTACAAATATAGATTTTGATAAGGTTACTCTTGTTGTTGAGGCAGAGAATGAAGAAATAGCAACCAATACACGCAAAGGCATTACGGATATACGTATGTGGGAATTGGTTAGTGATTTAGACCAGTAAGTTGACATTAAAATATCTACAGGCTATACTTGATATAACAACTACGAAGGGTTAAAAATGTTTAAAGTAAGAGTGCTACTGGCTTCTCTGTCGTTTTTATTGGTTTCTATTGTCCCATCCCAGGCACATTGGTCTGTTTTAAGCGAAAACT
>Ga0208975_1000393_pt1 | contig 21672 bp, 32 predicted proteins | sample GreLakmeER78MSRF_FD_187700 | JGI IMG/M metagenome (GOLD analysis project Ga0208975, IMG submission 187700) | Freshwater lentic microbial communities from great Laurentian Lakes, MI, USA - Great Lakes metaG ER78MSRF (SPAdes) | ecosystem: Environmental > Aquatic > Freshwater > Lake | place: Great... | reverse complement strand
GAGCCAAGAAGACAAAAATACCTCAGAGACATGAGTTCCTTATGGCTACGACCAATGATACTCAAGGAATCTTCTTGTTCCAGGAGCAAGTTATCTCCGTACTTAGAGAGATAGGGCTAGAGGCAGCTGATTTAACTAAGTTTCTGAAGGCAGTTAAGGCTTCAAACTCTAATATTGGTGGAGCTGGAGATGTTATTCAGGGATTTGAGCGACAGATCAAGCAACTATGCGATGATTATGGATTCAATTCTGATGATTACGAGTTCATATGGGAATCGGCTACAGGATTCGCTGCTTATGGTTTCAACAAAGCCCACTCAATGGCTTACGGAGTGACCGCTTACAGATGCGCATATCTAATGGTTCATTACCCAGTTGAATTTCACACTGCTTTGCTTGATGTTTCATCTGGCTCTCCAAAAGAAGATAACTACGTATCTGCTACTAGAGCGCGTAATATCAAGATCAAAATAGCTCATGTAAACGAATCTAATGAAAGCTACACCATCTCTAAAAATGGTAAGTACATAAGAAAAGGTTTGAGATCTATCAAAGGTCTTGGCCCTGCTTCGGCAAAAAAGATTGTTGCTGCTAGACCAGAAGATGGTTATGAAAGCACCAAGCAGTTTGCCAGACTTACCAAAGTATCTGGTACTAAACCATATTTAGAGACTGGAGATATGGAAGTAGGAACTTTTGGGAAGCTCTATGAAAATAGGGCATTTGAAGGGTTATCAGATGAGTGATGGATGCGAAGCAATGCTGTGGGTTAATGAAGTTTGGTGCAGATGTTGGAAGCAACCTACTGAATCCCATCACATGCTTACTAGGGCTCGTGGTGGCGCAATTTTAGATGAGATTGGTGAGACCTACCACAAGATTAATCTATGCAGAGAACACCACGCATGGAGCGATGGAGGACAAGCATATGAAGCTGGTCTTCTGATAGATGGATATGTGACTAAAGAAAATGGAAAAGTCGTATACCAAGGAACTAACCACTACCTGAGAAGGCATTATGGACAAAGTTAGATATACGATTATTTCTGCTCCAGATGATTCAGTAAGAGAGACTTTGCTGCTTGTCTGTGATGCTTTAGACAGAATGGCTATAGCTTCTATAGAAACTGCATTAGAGTTAGATCAGATGGATGACGACAACGAATCAAGAAACTTTGTTCTTGGAATAGAGAACAGTTTAAGAGCAATAATTAGAGCTGGATTGGGTTTATAATGAAGTTATCAACGCTAGCCAAGACAATTGAAGAAGAACTAGCAGTTACTATGAGGCACGCAGATTGGTTGGAAAACCATTCAAACGCCATTTATAGCGAAGAAGCTATCAAATTTGCTGAGGAAGCATTGTCCTCTTCAGTTGGTGGCAATAGAGCTAGAAGACTAGCTTTTAGAGGATCAGATACTGGAAGTTGTGATAGAAAGCGAATATTCAAATATCTAAAAATTCCATATGAGCAAAGAGTTTCTGAAAAGCAAGCAAATATATTCCACACAGGTAACTTCTTGCACTTGAAATGGCAAATGGCTGGAATAACTGAGGGCTGGTTAAAAGCTGCCGAAGTACCTATGTCTGCTCCAGAATTATTGCTGGAAGGCACTGCAGACGGTATTTTATACGACGATACTGGCTTTGAATTTAAAAGTATCAATTCTAGAGGCTACTCACAAGTATTAGCCTATGGACCAAAAGAAGAGCACATTTATCAAATGCACGCATACATGTTAATGGGTGATCTAGAAAAGTATTCAGCTATTTATGAAGACAAAAACACACAAGAATGGCGCGAATTTAGAGTTTATAGAAATGATAGTATTATCAAAGAAATAACTGACACTTTGCTAGGTTTAGCTGAGTCCATAAACAATGAAGTATTGCCACCTGTATTGCCTAAATGTATCAATAAAGAAGGCATGGCTTACAATTACTGCGATTTTAAAGACGTATGCTTTACTTACGAAGGGTGGCCTAAATGAGTCCTGCAGTCAGTATTAGAAAATCAACTCAAAAAGATATTCAGTTCAGTAAGACTTTAACTGAAGTACAAACAGAGTATGGGCTTCCTTCTTTAGAAGAGTTAGAACATGAGATAGATGGATATGTTGATATTTTATTGGGGAGAGAACCTTCTCCAATATCTAGTCCTTATTTGTCTATGATGGAAGTTGCTACTGCTTATCACGCACGCGGTCAAGAAATAGACATGATCATACACAGAGGAGAGCGTAGTAGCTCAATTCTAAAAAGCTCTCCTTATTACAAATTTAGAACTGGAGAGCTAAGAGCTTTTCTAGAACTAACTAAAAAATGCGCAGAATTGGGTAGTCGCAGGCTTACTCAAGAAACACTACTACAACAGCAAAAGCTGGAATCTTAATGGATGAGCAGCTTGAGCTAGATTTGGAATATTAAAATGAGCGGTATTATTTTGCCAGGTAGTGGAAATTTGAATATCAATTCAAATCCAACTCAGGCTCAAATGTTGGCTAGTAATCCAGAGATGCAAAGAATTATGAGCCAAGCTACTGAAATTGATTTCCTAAAACAGGAATTAGCTGGTATGCAACGTTGTTTAGCTACATTGGCTTGGAAATATGCTGGTGGAAAAGCTATTATTTCTGATGAAGAAATGATGAGTATACCTACTCAAATCCATGCTATTAGAGAAGACTCTAAATCTAGGATGCTATTATGGGTTAGTACTGAAACCCTTAATCCAGATTCAATTGTTGCTGAAGCTGGACAAATGACTACTGATACGGAAGAAAGCAGTGATGAAGGAAGTTGATCACCCAAAAATATATACGGTAAAGCTTTCAGAGGATCAAATTGATGCCATATTCGATGCTTTCAGGATGCTTACTATGATTGATTCCATTGAAACTGAATGGGGAGAGCTAAGCACGCAGCAATCCCAAGAGTCTTTTACTGATATATCCGAAAGTTTTTTCGGTGTTGGATACAAAGAAGATATGTAGACAACTGAAATATACTAATAATGTAGCGCTACTACTATTTTAAGGAATTAATATGGCACTTTTGACCAAGCAAGCACTTACAAAGGCTGGAGCAGTTGTTACTTTTACTGCTGCCTCTGCCTCGGACACTATTGATTTGTCTGGCAATGTTATTTTGCTCGTTACGACTGCAACTGGAGCGGGCCAAGTAATCACTGTTTCTTGTTTCCCAGATACCACTGAATGGGGTGCTGCTGTACCAGACCTAACTTACACAGCAGTTAACAGCACGACTAGAGCTTTTTACTTGACTCCTGCTAACAATGCTTCACCAACTACTGGTCTTTGCACCGTCAGCACCCCGACTACTACTGGTTTAACTTACGCAGTACTAACTCAGTAATGAAATACGTAGGAATAGACTACGGTGTTAGATCTGCTCATATTGCAATAATTAATGACAAAGATCTAACAGTACACACTATTTCTACAGATAAATTAGATAGTCGGCAAGACGAGCTTATATATATAAGGTCTAAAGTAGAACAGTTTTTATCTAATATAGATATTGTAGTAATAGAATCCCCAGTATTAGCGGGTCCTAGAAACTTACAAGTTCTAATATCTATGTCTCAGGTGTGCGGAGTACTTCTAACAAGTTGTACTCCGCATACTGCTGTCACAGTAGCTGTGGCTAGTTGGAAGAAAGAAATAGTTGGGAAAGGAAATGCCTCTAAAGAAGAGGTTGCTAATTGGTTAGAAAAGTACTATCCTGACTTTTATAATAAATGCCAAAGACAGGATCATATAGATGCCACATGTATCGCCTTATACGGGAAACTCATATCCTGATAAGAATAAACCAATATATGAAGAGCATATAGCCGATAATGTTTGGTTTGTTTATAATGAGCAGAGTTGGGTTAATGTAGACGATCACATATGGTCTTGGTCAGATATTGAAGATCCTGAAATAGAAGAGACAGAAGAAGTACGGCATAATATTTTTGCTAGTTTATTTCCTAGCTGGCACATAAATGCTTCCTGTTTAGATATGAATGATGATATATTTTTTGGTGGGGATGGCACTCCTGAAAATCCATCCATGACTCCATCTCGAATAAGACTAGCAAAAGAAATATGCAGGCTGTGCGTAGTAAGAAAAGATTGTATAGTGGCCTCTTTGAATTTCAGAGAAGAGTATGGAATTTGGGGAGGAATAACTGCGAATGAAAGAATGAATCTTTTTAACTTCATAGATAATGGAACTAAGCCAGAAAAAATAGCAGAAGACTACATACACGGATTATCTTATAAGTACGGTGCAAAATGAAAGAAATAGAAGTTATTCCAGAAGGATCAAATGCTTACCATGCTTACAAACAAAGGCAATCTGGAGCCTCATGGGAACAAATAGCAGAAGACAATGGATATTCTTCTGCTGATAGTGCGATGACTGCAGTAAATACTTATCTACAACGTTCAGCGTTATCACAAAGCGAAGAGTGGCGTAGAGAAGCATTACAACTTGAGTTAGATAGATTAGATTCGTTAAATGTCATAGCGTGGGACCAAGCAATGGCTGGTGATTTAAGAGCAGTGGACACTGTATTAAAAATAATGGGACACAGAGCCAAGCTATTACAACTTGATGTGCCCACAAATACCAATGATGGAATGCGAACATTGATAGTAATGGGAGACACTGAAGAGTACGTTAAATCTTTAAAACAGGTTGCTACAGAAGAATTAGAAGCGTAGACATATAAGAGATAATAATAGAGACCAGGGGACCTAGGTGGGCATAAGTCCCCTGGTCCCAAGACAGGAGTTTAGATGAGCGTCCCAGCTAATATAGATCTAACAATACAAAAAGGCGAAGATTATGTCTCCCAGTTTTATTGGTTAGATTCTAGCGACAATCCATTTCCTGTGGTTAATCCTGCCTACATGATGGTGAAACCTTCCATTGGTAGCGGTACGACAACTCTAAAATTAAAAACGACAGGTGTATTATCTACTTGGATTGATACAGGTATTCAAGTTAGCGGAACTACTGGTTTTATACAAATAACTTTAACAGCAGCCCAAACTTTGGCTTTAACTGCTGGTAGTTATGTATACGATTTGTTTGTATCGTACAATTATCTAAACTCAAATGGAACAGTAAATAGCGTTAAAATAACTAAAGTTATTCAAGGTAAATTTATAGTAAATGATAGCGTAACGGTTGTACCATGAGTTCCATAGAAGTTAAATATCGTTTAGATGATGGTGGTTCAATCCTATTTTTTGAAGGGTTAGCCACATCAGCTGGATTAACTGGCGCTACTGGCCCAAAAGGATTACGTGGAGACATTGGGACCACGGGTGTTGTTGGACCTGATGGTTCTACTGGTTATTTGCCTACATCTTGGGCAAGTGGAGCCATGTCTACGCTTAGAGTTTCAAATACTGGACAAAACATTGGAACCGAAGCTGTAAAAACACTAGAACTTGGTGCAGAAATAGATTTTTTAGGTATATATAAAAATAGTACTCAGTTTACCTTAAAAAAGGGATATACATATTTCATTAATTCTTATTTTATAGGTCTTTCTGATGGGGACCAGTATTATTCTATAAACAATATAACTACCAATGAAAGCTGGTCTTCAACAGCAGAATATTTAGCACCTGATGTTGCAGCACATGCTGATGTTAATTTTCATTACACTCCAACTGTTGACTCAACTTTTGAAATAACATCCACTCTTACAGATGCAACTTATGCCTATATAGGAATTGAAAATTTAAATTGTAGCGTTAGTGTGATGGTTATGGGAGCTTCTGGAGTTTCTGGTGATGATCCAGGTTTACCAACATTTCCAACTGGTGATGCGGGTAGTCAAGGTGCAACAGGACCTACTGGCGCATCAGTTCTCGGAAGAGCTTCATACAATACAATATATGGTTTCTCAGCTTATCAATAAGGATAAATTATGGCGATAATTATTAGATCTAGATCTTTAACTGGATTAGGACCAGCAGGTCCAGCAGGAGTTCAAGGTAGCCAAGGGCCACAAGGAGTTCAAGGAAACCAAGGAATTGCGGGTCCTGCTGGTTCTATCAGCGACTATAAAAACGTTTGGACTGCCTCTACAGTTACAGTATCTGCTGCAACAGAACAGGGCATCACGCTAACTAATAGTACTAACGAATTAGTTTGGACTGGAACTGGTTCTTTGACCGTAGCATCTACTGGGTCTTATCTAATTACTTTAAAAGCTATATGGAACCCAACCGCTTCAGGTTCGGGATATAGAATATTAACAATGAAAAAGAACGGAACCCTTGAGCGATCTTGGTACAAAAATGCTTCAGTGGCAACTGTTTCTACTTATCAAAACGTTGCAGGGTTATTCTATTTAACCGCTGGCGATGTTTTAACGTTTTTTTATCTAAACTCTCAAGGTAATGGAACAATAACTGGTATTGAAGTTAGAGCGTCTAAAATAGGTAGTGGGCCAAAGGGAGATGCAGTTTGGCTTAATGGATCAGGCGCTCCATCTAGCGGTACTGGGTCTGTTGGTAATTATTATGTAAATAATACAAATGGCGATTATTATGAAAAAACTGGTTCAACCACTTGGACTTCTAGAGGAAACTTAAAAGGCGCAACTGGAGCCACTGGAGCTATTGGAAACACTGGAGCATCTGGCGCAACTCTAACTAGAACAACTACTTCAATTACTGGTACTACTACTAAAACAGCTAACTTTGCTGCTGCTCATGGATTATCTGTGGGTATGGCTATTTCCTTGAGTGGTATTACCACACCTTCAGGAAACAACGAGAGTGCTTATATTCTCACAGTTCCCACTACAACGTCGTTTACATACACTTCAGCTGCTGGCACTACCATTACCACACCTGCTTCAGGTGCCGGTGTTACAGTAACTGCATACTATGGTTATCCTTCGTACACAAGTCTTAAGACCACCTCTTAGGAGATAAAATGGCGGGAAGTACTGTAGATCCTGATATTCCAATTGGGGAATATCATCTACGAGTAAGCCAAAAACCTGTAACACAGCCCTCACAGCCATTTGATGGAGCTGCCACCAAAGATGGGATAGAGACATTAACTAATAAAACTATAACTACGCCAACAATTATTGCTCCTACTGTTGCAAGTGGGGTTTTTGATGCACCACAGTTAACAACACCCCTTATTTCTTCAACTGGCTTTTATTACGCACAACACAATCACTCTGCCGCGATTAACGGCGGGACTTTATCTACTTACGAAACAGTACGGTCTTGGACTAATTACACCCCTCAATGGACCGCATCCATTACAAACCCTACTTTAGGAACTGGTGCTTTAGCCCAAGGTAGATATAAAATACTTGGTAGTAAAACTGTACACGTAGATATTGAATTTACAACAGGAAGTTCTGGTTTTTCAGGTGGGAGCGGGACTTATCAGTTTAGCCTACCTGCCAGCACCGAGATGAGTTATGGGATCGTAAGAAATTCAAGTATAGAATCCACTGGTACAGCTAGAATGTACGACTCTAGCGCCTCTACATATTACACTGGAGTATCTGTAGCTGCTTCTAATCAGAATTATTTATTAGTTTATACAAACCAGACTATAAGACCTACTCAACCGTTTACATGGTCAAATGGAGACCAAATTATTATTTCTTGCACATATGAATTCCAATAAGGTATATGTAAGTGTAAAGTTAACTAAACCCTAATAGTAATATAAGGCGAGTAATATTAATACATACAAGATACTTATCAAGCATGTTATGGTAGGGTATAACCACAGGAGGAACAATGGCTAGTAATGCAGGCGGGTTTAGATACCCTGTAGGTGGTGACACACCTGATATACCCAGAGATATTAAAAATTTAGCTGACGACGTTAACTCTTACGCTCTGCTAAAAACTGGTGGAACAGCAACGGGTGCTATAAGTGTGCCTGCTCCTACCGTATCTGGACATGCAGCTAATAAAGCATATGTAGACAAAAATCAACGACCTGTAGCGTTCAGAGTAAACCCAACAGCGTTTTCATGGACCACAGCCACTAACGTTAAAAGATGGAGTTATCCCTTCACAGCACCGTTTCTTTCTGGTAACTGGATCATACAAGCTAGCTGGAACTGCGACTTTGTGTTTACTGGTGCTGTAACGTTTACTTTAGCAACTATGGCTTATGGCTCTGATTCCTCATATAGAACATATAACTACGCACAACTTCCTTCTGGTGCGTCTATGACCAATAATGGAACGGGAGAGCCAAACAATAGTGTGTCATTAATGGCTACAGATATAATTCCTGCTAATACTGGTGTATCTATCAAATTAGAAACAAACTCATCTATAGCTGGGTACTACACTTCCACTGGTAGTGTATATCGCCAAACTTTAAATGTGTTAGCATGGCCCACATTGCAAACAAATATAGGAACATGGCCCGCAGCCACCTAAGATAAGGAATATAATGACTAATTTAAACAATCTAGTAAGAAGCGCTGTAACTACTTTTGTTACTGCTTTTATTGCCCTCGTACCACTGTCCGCTTTAGCTTCAAGTGACTTCAGCTGGTTGCAGTCAGCACTTATTGCTGCTGCTTTGACCACTGTGCGTACTGTTGTAGCTTACTTTGACCCAGGAAACACCAGCTTTGGTTTGGGTTCAACTGTTCCAGCAGAGGATGTTGCTCTTGATGTGGAGCAGCCTGATGCACCTATTGAAGGTGAATAATGGCTTGGCATTTAGCACCATCTTTGGTGCAGCTTCGTAATGAAGTAAATAAGAAGTGGCCTAATCGCCCAAAGGGTTCTGATGGTACTGTTGGTGATCCTGCCCATGCTTCTAGAAATAGTGATCACAACCCTAATTCTCGGAGATCAGTAAACGCCATTGATATTACTTACCCTGGTGTTGACCCTAATACAATCATTACTGCTGCTTCTAAGCACCCATCAGCTAGTTATGTGATCTTCAACCGTAAGATATATACCAGAGCTGACAATTGGAAATCTAAGCCTTATTCGGGTATTAGCCCTCACACAACGCACCTTCATATCTCAATTAAGCAAAACGCTGCTGCTGAGCAAAATATGACTAAGTGGTTTGGTGTAGCTAAGCCAGTTGCTAAGCCTGTAGTTAAGTCTACTTTCCCATTACCAGCAACGCATGTGTTTGGTAAGAACGCAAGCTCTAAAGTGCATAATGGTAATGCTAGTAAGAAAGATGACGAGTCAGTTCGTAAGATTCAAGCAAAGTTCAAGTCTGTTCCAGATACAGGTTTCTATGGACCTGTAACCACAAGGGCTATTAAGGCTTGGCAACTTAAGCACCTTATGCGTCCTACTGGTAATGTTGGAAAGAATGAATGGAAGCGTCTAGGGCTCTAGGAGCCATTCTAAAGGCCCACGATGTTAATTACAGTATTATCCTTTGCATTAGCTGCAGGATCGCTTAGCGGGCTATGGATCGTTGGGAAACGACCTTTAGCGGGTTGGGTGTTCCTTGCATGTATGGAAGTACTATGGATAGCCTATTCTGTTTATACAAAACAGTATGGGCTATCTTTTTTATGTATAGCGTATGGAATCCTTTATTCCGTTAATACTTACAGGGCATATAAAGCCAAGTGATAGTTGCGGGTGTAGATATTCTTTTAGTAAGACATTGAAGGTGCATACATCTGTTGCACATCACAAATTTGGAGAACCACGTGTCAGAATTTGATGAAGAGACTGAGTATTTGGATGCTATCTACAATGTTTCTAAGGGAAGCACTAAGAAGAACTCTGTAGGCCCATACACTAAGACAGACATAGCTGCTCAGCTAGGTGCAGCTACAGGTATTGGCGCTGGTGTTAGTTTAGCTGGTAGAGGTAATCGCGGAATTAAATACGTTAAAAGTAGCCAAAAAAGATTAGATAACATGATAGCTGGCAAAGATCCAAAAAACTTTTCTCCAGCTACAGCTAAAAGTGTAAATAATATCGAAGGTGGTTTAAAAGCTTTTAGATCAGTTAGTTCTAAGGCTAGAGCTACTGGTCTTGGTTTAGCCGGTTTAGGTGCTGCTGGAATGTTAGCGTCTGATGCGTCCGCATACAAAAGAAACAAAGGAAAAAATATGAAGGTTTCTAAATCAGCTTATAACATGCTCCCTAAAGGTTTTAGCGCTGCTAGAAAAGCAAAATCTTTAGAGATGGCTCCTGCTAAATTTTCTGCAAAAAAACAAGCTGCGTATGACCGTATGGGTTTGTCTACCACTCAAGGTGATATTGCTGATATAGCAGGCGCAGGTGTTCTTGGTGCAGGTATTGGTGCGTCATTGCCTCCTATGTACAGAAAAAGAGACAAAATGGCTGCAGCTAGAAAGATGAATAGAAACAAGATGGCCCCTGTTGCTAAGTCTGCTTTTGGTGTTGAACACACTGATATTTCTAAAGGATTGCCATCTAATCTTAAAAATTCGATAAAGGGAGCAGATAAAATTGCTGCCCAAAGAACAGCAGCAACTGGGAATAGAGAAAAAGGCAAAAAAGCTGGTATGAAAGCTCTTAAATCTGATTACCCAAGTCTAGTTAACTCTAGAGTAAAAGGAAAAATGTTCTCTACTAAAAAGAATGTTACCGCTAATACTACAGTTTCTGGTGCTGCAGGTAGAAACATGTATAGTGATAAATCTGGCTTGACTAATTATGGGCCAACGCGAGGACGCTATAAAGGTGAAAATGCTAAGCTTAATGGTAGCCGACAAGGAGATTATTTGTTGACTAGAGCTGGCGCTAATGCAGAAGGTAGAAGACGTAGAAATTACTCTCCAATAGGTGCTGATTTGAAAGAAATATCAAATGAGAACCTAGCTCGTCTTAAGCCAGCTGCTAGAAACCGACCATTGAGGAACATTTAATGTCTGAATACATTGCTAAAGCAAGTAGCAAGAAGCGTAGCGATGAGCCAAAAGCTTCAGTTGGTAGATATGTAACTGGAGGTTTGTTTCCAGGTTTTCATGGAGCTATTGCTGGTGAAAAAGGAGATAAGCGTAAGTTAAAGGCTGCTGGGTTAGAATTGGCTGGCGGGTTTATAGGCTCAGCTTTACCAGGACCAGGAACTGTGCTAGGAGGTGCTGTAGGTACTCATTATGCTCAAAAGGCTGGATATTACAAAAAACAAAAGCCTAAGTCCAAAGTTTCTAAGTCTGCTTTTGGTGTTGAGCACACTGTAGCTAAAGCATCTGGAGCTGATTTAGCTAGAATGATTACTTCTAGTATCCCTGGTTCTAGAGCTATACCTGTTGGTGGTAAGGCTGCATCTGGCGGGAAAATGTTCCCCACTAACGCTAGATTAAATAGAGTTAATTTAAATAAGAACCCTAAGACCTCTAAGTCTTCTCTTAAAGCAGGTCAAAATATGGGTAGAGGAATAGCTTCAGGTATGAGCCGTGGCTACTTTGGTCCAAAGGGAGTTTGATGATGTTAGACGCATTTGGTGTTGAGAGAACAGACATTTCTAAGAAGCAGACGCAAAACGTTACTTATGTTAGAGAAGCACCACCTACTGCAGAAGAAAAGCGTAGAGCTAGATATGCTTTAGGAGGAGCAGCAGCAGGAATAGCAGCTGGTTTTACACAAACCCCAGTTATCGGTGGCAAATTTAGAGGTGCCGTTAGTGGAGCTAGAGGTGCAGTAAAAGGTTCTATGGAAGTAAATAGAATGGTAGGTGGCAGCAAAGCTAGAGGCGCGATTAATGCTGTTCGTAATGCACCAGAGGGAGCAAAAGGCGGTGTTAAATCTTGGAAGGGTTACAAACTTTCAACTAGTGGCATTGGAAATATGATGGTTAGAACTTATGCTCCAGTTTTGGGGGCATATGGTGGTGCTGTTGCTGGTGAAGGTGTTGGCGAGCTACGCAACCAACAACTTAAACTTAGTAACAAAAAGCGTAAAGTCTCTAAAGGTCTTCCTTCTGCTTTGAGAGGTGGCAAGCGAATAGCAGGTCCTGGAGCAGATATAATAGGTAGAACAATGCAAGGTGCAAATTGGAGCGGTAAGCAAGCATCTAAGCAGATGGCTATGCAGAGAACTAGGAGCCCTGGCTATCGGCAAGGGCAAGCTGGTGGTTTTATAAAACAAGGCAGAGATCAAAAAAGGGTTCGTTTTCAAAGAGAACAATGGATGGGCACCGATCCTGCTACTAGACAGATGGTTGACACTAGAGCTTTAAGAAATGCTGATATGGGTGGTTTTAAAGGACAATTTAATGCCCCACCTGCTGCAGCTAAAATAAATCCTGCTTTACAAGCTAGATTAGCTGCTAGAAAAGGATCTTAATAATGTTAGACGCTTTTGGTGTTGAGAGAGCAGATATTTCTAAGGGTTTTAAAAGCCCACGTATGGTTGCGCGCTATTTAGGTAATATTGCAGGGGAGACCACTGGTAGGGCAACTAAAGAGGTAGAAGATTCTGGTGCCCGCCTTATGCAAGACTTTGAGCGTAGAGCTACACGTACAGCTGTTAAGGTTGGTGCAGCTTCAGCAGGTGCTGGTGTTGTAGGTACAGCTGGAGCTACTTATGCTAACAAGAAAATTAGAAATTATAAGGGTAAAGCCCCAGTTTCTACTCAGCTAACAGGAAGATAATTGTAATGATAGACGCATTCGGTGTAGAGAGATCTGATATCTCTAAGGGTAAGATAGCTTATGCAGCTAAGAGAATTATCAATTCTAGAGAGATAGCTTTGTCTTCGTCTAAAAAGGCTAGACAGCATTATGACGCGTCTGAGAAAGCTTTTAAGGCTATTAGAACTGGTAAAGGGCAGCCAGAAGGTTTAAGTAACGCATACATGTCGAATCGTGGTTTGGCTTCTAAATATAATAAAGAAGCAAATATGGCTCGAAAAGTCACTAACATGAAAACAATTAGACCTTCGCGTAAATTACCAGATACTAATGTTTTTCCTAAATCAAGGACGATCTAATGATTGACGCATTTGGAGTTGAGATCTCTAAGGCTGATGACAGCGTGAATCTTGTGCCTGAAGAAAAGGCCCTGCAGGACGCTCTCCTTGGCGTAGTAGCCAAGCATGGCAAGTTCAACATGGACAAGACTGGTGTATGGGCGGGGTATTTCTCAGCAGATGAGAATGACTGCGCTAATATTGGCGTTATGTGTAGTAACTGTACCCTGTATCGCGGGGGTAAGAACTGCGCTATCATCGCACTAGACGTAGAGCCTGGTGGTGTATGCCGTTTTGCTGTAATCCCAGATGGTGTGGTTAAAAAGGATGATTGACGCATTTGGTGTAGAACGTACTGATATCTCTAAGGGGTTGCCTTCTTACATTAGACAAGCTGTTCACGCTACCCCTGGATCTAGAGAAGTGATTAAAAAACCTTTTGTTTACGCAGACACAAGAGGCCAAGGATATGGAATGTTAAATAACAGAGCAATATCCAGAATATATGGCGAGAAAGTTTCTCAGAACACTAAAAAATATCCTGAAATACGCGCAAGAGAATTAAAGTTTTTGAAAAATCCGACTCGAAAAGTAGAAGACGCTAAAATGATTACTAATGACATAGAAAGAAGAACGGCTCAACATCTTGAAGGAAGAATACGATCCGCTGAAATATCTGCAAACCGAAGTGAAAATAATGGAAGCAAATTGGTGCTCGTCCGTGCTAAAAAACGACCGTTTAAGAAAATCTAATGATTGACGCATTCGGAGTAGAAATCTCTAAGGCTGAAACCCCAGCGTGGCAACGGTCCGAGGGCAAGAACCCCAAGGGCGGATTAAACGCCAAAGGCAGGGCTTCTGCACGCGCACAGGGGATGAACCTCAAAGCACCCGTTAAGGGGGGCGACAATCCTCGCAGAGCATCCTTCTTGGCTAGAATGGGTAATATGCCAGGTCCAGAGCGTAAGCCTAATGGAGAGCCAACAAGGCTCTTGCTGTCGCTACAGGCGTGGGGAGCATCTAGTAAGGCGGATGCTAAAAAGAAGGCTGCTTCTATCTCTTCTGAAAATAATCCTGTGTCTAAGGGCCTGCCTTCTTACGTTAAAGGTGTTCAATTAGGAAAAATTAAGCCCAACGCTAATGTTACTGGCTTAGGTAGAGTTTATAGAACAAATTTAATAAGGGCTAATGCAGCTGGTAAAAAAGCTGCTGCTATGAAGCCAGATAACATGAGGCGAATACTTGTTTCTGAAATACCAAAAAGTTTTTCTATGAGAAATAGACCTAGAGAAAGATTTCAAACACAAGTAGAAGAAGGACAAAAACTAAAAAGAAGATTACCAGGTTATTTGAGGGTTAATAAAGATATTAAAGCAGCGCGAGAAACAACAAAAGCTAAATACGATAGTACTTATCTTGATGAAAATCGTATGTCTGCGCAAGATTTAATATGGCATAGGGCCACTAATATGGCTCCTAGTAAAAGAAATGTTTCTAAAGCTTTTACTCCTCGCAATCCAGACTTTTCTATGCAAGGTAGGGAAGTGCTGCATCTTGGGAGAAAAGCTCGTATACAAACATATGATGGTGATAATATGTTTACTGTACTAAACAATAAAGATGCTAAAGTTTTTGTGCATAGGGATCAGCTTAAATTTTTAAAGAAGAAGCGGCCTGAAAGTTCTATTAAGCCATTAGCCCCTAGTAAACCACCTAAGCCAGTGCAAGGCACTTTATTTGATATTGGTAAAACTAAACCTATTAAAAATACATAAGTACTCTAGAGGTCTAAGTTATACTGAAAGGTATAAGGAGTAGCATGTCTAGAGATGATTCAGGCGAAATAGCAGTATTTGGTAGCATGGTAGGTGCTGCCCTTACTGGTATGCCTGTAGCTGTGCTTATATCTGATAATTCTATTGCCGATAATTTGTCTTTTTTAGTAGCTACATTAGTGTCACTATTAGCATTAGGTGCTGGAATTGGGCGTGTATATAAAATGTGGAAAATGTCTGTTTTAGAGTCTATGGAAAGAGATAATTTATTAAAAGACTTAGCAGACAGGTTGCATAGAATAGAAGAACGACAGATAAACATTGAAGATAGTATAATCAATAATTTAGAACGATTAAAATTAAAAAGAACTCTTTTCGATCATAATAATAACAATTAGAGGTAATTATGTCTACATTAACTTTAGGTAGTGTGCTTCCTACATTAAAAGTAGAGCTTGCTAGAGCCGCTGCATCTAAATTTGGGCTTAAAGTTACCTTACCTGCTGGTTCAACATTTTCTGGTTTAACTGCTGTATTAGTGTTAGAAACTCCTACTGGCCAAGTTTTGTGGACTGCTAATAACCCAGTAAACGAAGGTGATGCGGGCAATACCCAAGTATTTTACTGGGAATTAACTTATAATCAAACTAATGTTACGTGGAAAACATGCGACGTTAGATTGGAGTTTAGGCTTTCCAGTATTATTCAAGTTATAGCTGCTGGTAAGGTTAGGCTTTCCTCGTGACAGATCAAGTCCTTCTTACACCCGTTACAGTTGGCGAACTGATAATAACTACGCCAGTGGCTGTTAGTGATTTAGTTGTTGGAGATGCCCCTGTTAACGCCATATTTGGTGTTCCAGGGCCAATTGGTTCATCTTGGTACACAGGAAGTACAACACCTGATTCAGGTTTAGGATTACAAAAAGATTTTTACCTAAGAACTACTAATGGCGATTACTATGAAAAAACTGGTGTATCTACTTGGACTTTGAGAGGTAACCTAAAAGGGCCTCAAGTAGTTAGCACAGACGCTAATAACCAAGCTATATTAGGTACAGATTCTTATATATATGTCCCTCACGATTCAACTAAATCAGACACTACGCACCTGCATACGGGCGTATATGACCCAATAGGAACTGCAGCAGCCGCTGTATCAGCTCACATATCCTCTGCAGACCCACACGCTGATAGATCGTGGGCTACTGGGCAATTTGTCCCTTTATCTTCCCTAGACCAAATTAACGGAACCGCTGTATTGGATTCTGGGAGAAAAATAGCCATAGCTAGACTCCCACAAGGGGCTAACGGTGTTGCGGTCTTAGATGGCTCTGGGTTGATTCCTACGGGCAATTTACCGCCACTTGCCATCAATGAAATTACGGTAGTAGCTACAGAAGCCGCTATGTTGGCTTTAACAGCCCAACGTGGAGATGTAGCAGTTCGTTCTGATACGGGCAAAACATACATATTATCGGCAGATACGCCAACAGTCTTAAATGCTTGGAAAGAGATTTTAGCTGCAGGTCAGGTAACTGCAGTTAATGGTCAAAGTGGTGTGGTCAGCTTAGGTGTGTCAGATATCACGGGGTTAGTATCTGCCCTGTCTGGTAAATCTGACACTACTCACGCCCACTCAGGCGTATATGAGGCTAATGGAGCAGTTGCTACCCATGCTGCAGTAACCACTAGTGTTCATGGTATTTCAAACACCGCCAACCTTGTATACACATCTGACTCTAGATTGACTGACTCTAGAACGCCTACTGCGCACGCGTCTACTCATGCGGTTGCTGGTTCTGACCCAATTACCATTGCGGAATCTCAAGTTACTAACCTCACAACTGATTTAAGTGATTTAGGAACTAGAATATCAACTCTAGAAACTACTGGTGGAACTACAGGTTCTTCTACATATGCGTTAGTAAGAAACGCTACTGGTTCTACTTTGACTAAGGGAACAGTTGTATACACTTCTGGTTCTAATGGCGATCATGTTCAAGTTTCTAAAGCTTTAGCTACTTCAGATGCTACTTCAGCTAGAACCCTAGGTTTTGTTAGTGCAAATATTTTAAATGGTGCTGATGGATATGTTCTTACCGAGGGATATCTTACAGGGATAGATACTTCCGGTAAAACTTCTGGGGATATAGTTTACTTAGATGGTACTACTGCTGGTACTTGGACCACTACTAAGCCTGTAGCACCATTGCACATGGTTTATTTGGGTGTTGTTACTCGGGTAAACCCAAATAATGGTTCAATATATGTTAAGGTACAAAACGGTTATGAGCTGGATGAAATACACGACGTATTAATAACAAGTAAGACTAATGGCGATTTATTGCAATATGAGTCTTCTACGGGTTTATGGAAGAACAAGGCACAATCTACACTGACGGTTACAGAGTCGCAGGTTACTAACTTAGTTACTGATTTAGCCGGTAAAGTTGGAACTTCTGATTCTCGTTTAACTGATGCTCGCACACCTACTACGCACGCAGCTTCGCACGCATCTGGCGGTACAGACGCTATAACTATTAGTGAATCACAAGTTACTAACTTAGTAACAGACTTGTCTGGAAAAGCAGCTACGTCTCACTCTCACTCACAATTCATTCCAGTTGGTGGTACAACTGGTCAAGTTCTATCAAAAATAAACGGAACGGATTACAATAGCCAATGGGTTGATCAAAGTATTGGAACTCCTAATCCTTTACTAGATACTTACTTATTTAGTACTAATACAACAATAGATAACCCAGGTTCTGGCTTTTTTAGGTTGAATAACGCTACTGGTTCTTTAGTAACTAAAATGGCTTTTGCAGATGTAAGTAACAGTACATCTAATAATTATGAGTACTTCTCTAGAGTAAAAACTGGGGATACAGTTATGTATACTCCTGCAGCTACTCCAACAGGTAGTAAATGGTGGAGAGCATCTGTCAATAAAGCTACGCGCGTTCCTATTACTAATAGTGTGTTATCACAAAGAACAACACTTCCAGAAGTTTATTTAGACGGTGGTGGATATGACGTTTCTACTACAACCTCTTCTATCGCTTATCTAGCAGGAGATTTAATTCTTGTTGATGTATATTCTTATGGAGAGATGGGTTTAGTTAATAACACACCCACTATGACCGGAGCTACATTCACTCTTATACAAACAAAACTGCGCACTGACGGGATTACTAGAGTCTCTAGTTACTACGCGTATATATCCTCAGCATTGAGTTCTAGAGCTATTACTGTAAGCTGCTCTGTAACACCTGGATCAACTTATTCTGGTGTTTCTGCAAGCGTTGCAGTTGTCACTGGTGCCGATCCATCAAACCCAATTGGGGCAAAAGTTACTGGGTTTGCAACCGCAAACGGATCTAACACAACAACTGCAATTACAACAACTTTCAACAACAGTTATGTTTATTTGGCCGCTAATACTTACCCATCTTTAAACCCTACTTCGTCCACTCAGACAGTTAGGGCAACAAGTAATAGTTTAGGTTCTATTTATGGATTCAAGTCTGTAGCAACAAGCGGTACTTCCACAACAACAAATATTACTACTAATGCTGTACCAGACGGTGGAGGTGGTCCTTATAGCGTTTATGAAGTAGTTCCGTATGTAATGATACCTGTGGCGTATTGGGCTTTCGATGTTTCTAACGTAACTGTTGGAGCTGGAGGGTTGCCTTCAGCATCCGATGTGTGTAATATCAATATAATCCCGTCAGCTCCGTCAACAAGCGCAGCTATGGCAATTGTTCTAGGAGGATAGCGTGGCAAACGTTTCTTACAACACAGCTACTTTAACTGGCAAAATTTTATATGCAGGGCAAGTAGTTAATAATGGTAGCACTACAATCGCTTCTGGATCTAATAACGTAGCTTTGCCTCAAGCAACAATTAACGTAGCTTCAACCACAGGTACAGTGTTTCCAACTTCAGGTACTATATTGGTTACAACTAATCTTGGGATTCAATCAGTAACTTATACTGGTAAAACTTCAACCACATTTACGGGTTGTTCTGGTGGTTCAGGTACTATGGCTACAAACAACGCAGTTACTTCTGTTGGGGATATTGTTTTAGCTCCATCTAATTCTTGTGTAAAAATACAATCTTTTTCTCTTTGTAATGTTCATACCAGCTCTGCGGTTACAATAGATATCCACGTAGTAAAAGCAGGAGCTACGCCAGGAGTAACAAACCAAATAATATCCCAATATATACTGCCATTATCTGATTCTATAAGCTTAGAATCTATATTTGAAGGAATGATGTTAAACGATGGGGATACTATATACATAAGATCTAACATAACTGCTAAATTAAATGCTGTAATTACTGGTGTTGAAGGAGTATAAAATGACTCTTAAAAAACCAGGTAGCAACGAAAGTAGAAGAATAAAAGAAAATTCTTCCTCTGTCGTATTAACATCTAGCTCTATCAATAATTATGTCGGAGATAACAACGACTTCAGCGTGTGTATAAATGATGGTGGAGTAAACGGTACTTATCAGTCTAAAATTTTAATAAAAAAAGATGGAACCTGGACAGAACTTCTTAATGGAACAGATAAAATTTATTTACCTGTTAGACCACTAGGTATGCAATCTGCAGACTTATTACCAGGATGGCAATACACTACCTGGAACGGGGCCAATGGTAGTGGCGAGTTAACTGCAGTTGGTACTTTTTTTACAGACTTAACATCAACCTACAACAATATTAACCCGATAAACACCACTATTACTTCTCCGTCTAACGGTTTATCTTTGCCTCAAGCCACAATTAACGTAAATTCTACTTATACACCAACTACTTTGACTTCTGGCGTAGATAATAATGGCTCCCCTTTATCCTATTTTTCTACAAACATTTCTGGCATAACAAGCTTAACATTGACAGTTCCAAGTACTGCCGGTTTTGCTTCTTCAGGAACTTTAAAAACTTCATCAATTCCTTTAGCTGCTACTGTTGGTAGCAATATTGCAAATATAACTAATTATATACCTACAAATAAATCATTACAATTTGATGGATGGCCTAATTCTGGTTATATAAAAATAACTACTTCAGTAGGAACCCAGATAGCTTCCTATTCAGGTTTTAGCTTTAGTAATATTATAGGTGTAGTTGGAGCTTCTGGTTCTATTAGTACTGGCGCTACAATAGAATGTGTGTCGGCTGATGGTACTCCGTTATCTGCGGTTGCTCGTATTGCTTATACTGGAATTACTGCTACTACTTTCACAGGTTGTACTGTTTCTGATGTAGCTCCTTATCAAGTTGGAGCTAGTTTAACGCAATGTAACCAGTATTCTACTTCTACATTTTCTAATACTTTTCCAACTTCTGGAACATTATTAGTAAACACTAGCTCCGGTGTGCAATTAGTATCTTATACTGGTAAAACTGGTAACACATTTACAGGCTGCTCTGGCGGTGTGGGTACTATGAATACAGGCGGATCAGTAACTACCCGAAGAGCTGTATTACAAAGACAAAGAAACTCTTATAACTCTGGCGGTGCTCCTTTAGCATTCTTTTCTTGTAGATTTTTAATTAGCGTTTTGCCAGAAGCGGGAAGATTTTTTTATATAGGAAACTTATATAGCGGAGGTTCTACTGATATGTATGGTTACGGCCTTAGAATAGATAGCTCTGGAGCTTGTACGCTACGTATTTTTAGTACTTTTGACGGAGTTGATACTGCTCTTGCTTCAGGAATGACTGTGGCAGTTAATGATGAAGTAGTTTTAGAAAAGTTTGGGTACAGAATGGCTGTGTATAAAACACCAACTGCCAGTTCTCTTTATAACTCAGATGCAGCATCTTCTACAAATAGGCCAATGATGGCTGAAGTTCGAGCTAACGTTAGTGGATACGCAAATGTTTTTGCTTCTGCCTCTTTTGGTGTAGCATGTGATTCAGGATCTGTTAAAATATCTAGTCTTAGTTTTAGTGGTTAGGAAATACAATGGACGAAGAAATTGTGCTACAGCCTTTACCAGAAGGTTTTCCATATATATCTGACAAAGATAGAATAGATTTTATTAAATGGGCTAGAGAAGTTGAGCAAAATAATATAGCAAAGGAAATATTAGAAGCTCAAAATCAACAAATTTTGTCTGCTCCTTTATCTCCGCTTCCAATTGAAGGCACAACGGTTGAAGAAGTAACCGCAAGTGCTCAAGTCGCAATAGATGACTTAGCAACGCAAATGGAAGCAAAGATCCAAATTATTACTGGTCAGTAAGTTGTAATTCTAGTTACAGTAGTGTATGTTCAAGAAATTATCCGTCTCCAACCACCTGGAGGAACAGTGTTCTCAGAACGTCTCGCAAATGAGCCCGAACAGATTACGCGTTGTAATTTGGGGCTACTAGTTGACTCTTTGGACGAAAAAGAACGTATCGCTTTAGAAACCATGATTCAAGCTTGGTCAGCAGAAAAGCTTTCTGTTGCCATTCGTGAAGAGGGAAGCGTAATTGGACCTAAGCTTATTTCAAAGCACAAGAACAAAAAATGCATATGTGAGGACAAATGAGTTTCGACGCTCAGCTAGAGTCTGAGCCATTGATGAACGAAATTGAAGACATACGGCGGGAACTAGTTAGAACCCAGCGGGCGTTAAGAAAGTCCATGTCTAGGACTGACCTTCTGGTAGAAGCAACTGTAGAGGCTTGTAAAGGTGCCATCTTAGCCAAAACCCCTTATGTGCTTATAGATCCCATTAAAAAGGATGTACGACGTAAGAAGGCAGAAGTAGCAGTTTGGGACATGGGGGACTGGCAGTTCTCCAAAGTCACCACTTCCTACAACTCCGAAATAGCAAGACTTCGGGTATTGAAGTACTGTGAGAAAGCCGTAGAGATCACAAACATTGCTAGAGCTGATCACCCCGTTAAAGAATGCGTAATAATATTCGGCGGG
>Ga0208975_1000389_pt1 | contig 21829 bp, 32 predicted proteins | sample GreLakmeER78MSRF_FD_187700 | JGI IMG/M metagenome (GOLD analysis project Ga0208975, IMG submission 187700) | Freshwater lentic microbial communities from great Laurentian Lakes, MI, USA - Great Lakes metaG ER78MSRF (SPAdes) | ecosystem: Environmental > Aquatic > Freshwater > Lake | place: Great... | reverse complement strand
TGGGACGCGCCGCATCTGGGCTTGGCAGGTTGGCGATGGGCGTGCTCATGTTCATGGCTTCTTAGACTAGGCTGCCAGTGCACGCTACTGCAGGATGCCTTGGAAAGAAAAAAGACTTGGCGAACGCAAGGGAATCAAGTGGATTTTTAAGCCTTGGCAACAGTCGTCGCAACAGCCCTGTAACTTACACACCGCTCGCCAATGCGGTAAGTATTGGCCTCAATTTCGTCTGGCGACACTGGCTTTACGATGCGGCACTTGCTACCCTTGCACACGCGTCGAAACGCACTGGCCAGCCCGAGCCCAAGCAGAATGCTTACAAACATCTGGCCTTGCTCGGTACGCAAGAGACGTTCAGCGACTCCATCAAACGTCGGTATCGGAAGCTTGAGCGATGGAACACGCATTGGCTTTGCGTTTGTATCTTCTACCTCTACATGGTTTTAAGATTAAGAAAAATAAGCGCCAACCTAACGGGCCACAGGCTGCTCCACGGTGTCCTTTGTGCACTCGACGTCCTTGACCTCATATTTGTAGTGACCCCCTGCAATGTCGCGATAGACCTGTGTGTCCGCATTGTCGGGATTCGGGTACTTCGTCACGATGGTGACCGGCGGTTCAATGGTATACACGATCAGCATGCCCACGGCAAAAGCCACAAAGAAGGCCCCCCACCGAAACGCGAAGGTAGCCATCCGCCCTAGTCTCTAAAATGGCGTGTGTAAATGTTTGGAACGAGCGGGACCTGCGCCTGCTTGGCCTGCCATTCCGCAATGGCCTTGATCCACTCATGGGTGGCGGCCTCCACATGCGCAGGTCCGGCCTCTTCGGCATCTTGCTTCAGTGCGGTGATGCGGGCCACGTGTGCCGCCACCTGTCCTGTCAAGCGCATGCGATTCTGTGCGAACTTGGTCTGGTACGTCTCCTCGAGGGCGGCCTCGCGTTCTTTTTCAACGCGGGCGGCCGTTTGCCATTGCTGACCCTGACGTTGAACCAGGGCATTGCCCATGTCCCGCGGGGCGATTGCGGAATCAATGGCCCCGCGGGCGAGTTGCATCAAGAGCGATGCGGACATTGTGCGACTCACTTACAATGATGTGTAGATTATCCTATCCCTTCAACCTCGCTTCGGCCACCCTGAGGCGTCGTCGAACATGCTTTTAAACTGAGCCGCCAACGTCGCCTCGGGGTTGGTCTGTTCCTCAAAGACCGAACGCGGCACCATGAGGACACGCGTCTCTGGCTTGGGGCACGTCTGCGTCTGTGTGTAATAGCCCTGAATGACCAGGATGACCCCGACAAACATGAGCAATACGGCAATAGCTTTCATGATGTGGATGCTGGCTTGGTGTGGATGCTGGCTTCGCTATTGGTTAACATGGCAGTCGATTATAATCACGGAACGGTTGCCGGAACAGGCGCCGGTGCACTTTGTTTTTCTGAGGCCGTGGCGGCGAGCCGCGGAAACAGGGCAAAGGTGTCCTCAAAGAGGATGCCGAGGACGCGTGCCGAGATGACTTGACTGGTGCCTTTGCGGAACAGGACCCAGAGCTCGACGTGCTTGGCGTGGTAGTGGGCTTCGCGATAGAGCACCACCTCGATGCGAAGGAGGAGCGGAGCTTCTTCACTCGGCTTGGGCTTCGCTAGTCCCTGCACCCTATAGGCGATCCACCGCTCGTCCAGCACCTGCATGTCGGGCAACGTGGCCGAGCCCGACGTAAACTGTTGCGTGACGCTTGCCACGGCGGCGCCGAATGCATCGACGATCCACGTCGGGGTCGTGGAGGACGGCACGGCATCGGCTGTCCATGCCAAAGGCCCCGAGCCGCCGAGCGTCGCTTCTACGCACACAGGCAACCCGAACAGGGTCTGCAGCGATTGCTCAAAGGCCGCGTTGTCTTCGACGGCATAAAAGGCCCGTTGGTGCTCGGGGCTCTTGAGCTTCAGGTCGATCGGAACGCTTTCGATGGGCTGCTTGTCCCAAGGGGGCGGTGCTTCCCATGGACTATTCGCCGGCGCCCCTTCAAACCGTTCTGTCCTGCCCTCGAACCACAAGTACGCAAGGGCAAAGGCAATGGCCGAAAACAACAGTAAGATGGGTAGTTGCGTTTGCATGGCTCCTTACTAGTGTCCAACACTAAATGCCGAGCCCGCTGTCGAGCTCAAACCAGACCTTGTACAAGCCCGATACGTGCAACAGAATGTGGAAGATGACGAACTTGATGCCGAGGGCGTAGAACCATTTGAAGGCAATGCTAGACTTGACGCCCTGGGTGATGATGAAGAGCAGGATCGGCAGCCCGGGCAGAGCGAACATCGCAATGCACTCCATGATGAAGGCGAACGGGTGGGCCGTGATGAACGTGAAGTCACGGACGAACGCGGCGAGCACGGCGACGTAGACGAGGCCGGCAAGGATCACGACCACGGTGAGCGTGTTGAAGATGTGGAAGTAGCGGCTGACGTCGAAGCCTTCGATGACCATGCGTGCCGTTTGCTTGCGTTTGGCGCACTCTATATTAGACCATCACTTAAAGACAAGAGCGTGAAGTGTTGTTTACTGTGCTTGGCGTGCTTGGTCGAATGGACGTGCTCCTCGAGAACAAGCGCGAGTACATCGAGCATTTATGCGATATTTTGTCGACGCCGCTATGGAAGCAGCTGGACACCGTTTACACCACGGTCAAGAAGGCGCCCAATGTCCTTAAGGTCTTTCAGAAGGCGCTTGAGGAGCTGCCCAAATGGAACGTGGATGTCGTGGCCCGGCTGCTCGAGTCCGTATTGGCCGAGAGCGGCTGCGACTACATGGGCGACCTCGTCAAGGCCATCTTCACGGTTGGCATGCAGATCCACATGAAGCAGATCGACAGCAAGGTGGCCAACATCAAGGTGCGCGTGCCGACCCTGGAGGTCTTTGTTCATCGGTGCCTGGTCGAGTACGCACGGGCTATCTGGAAGCGGCCGTACCTGTATTACCACGGCGTGCGGAGCCTGGAGCGCCAGAAGAACCTGGTGCAGTGTGAGCGCCTTGTGCGCAAGGCCATTGCCACCGTGGTACGTAGCAGCTTGCCCATGAACGAGCTGGCGATTGCGGCGTCGGCGGCGGCCGGTGGTGCTGCATCAAAGGATCCTACGAGCGACGACGATGCCGAGTCGACGGAGACGGAGGAGGGTGAGGGGTCCGAAGAGGGTGAGGAGGCTTACACGAACTCTTTCGAGTCTGATGAGGACGTGATTGACCCTAAGAACCATAACGCTGGTGAGGACAAAGCCGACGTGCCTGACGTGGCCGACGAAGCCGACGAAGCCGACGAGGACAACGAAGCCGACGAAGCTGAAGAGGCCGACGAAGCTGAAGAGGATGATGATATTGATCTTGGTTATGAGTCTGACCTCTCTGATGATGTAGAGCCTGAGCCCGAGCCCGAGCCTGTCGTGCAGCTTCAGCCCGTCGAGCCTGTCGTACAGCTTCAGCCCGTCGAGCCTGTGGTGCAGCTTCAGCCCGTCGAGCCTGTGGTGCAGCTTCAGCCCGTCGAGCCTGTGGTGCACGTCGAGCCTGTGGTGCAGCTTCAGCCCGTTGAGCCTGTGGTGCAGCTTCAGCCCGTTGAGCCTGTGGTGCAGCTTCAGCCCGTCGAGCCTGTGGTGCAGCTTCAGCCCGTCGAGCCTGTGGTGCAGCTTCAGCCCGTCGAGCCTGTAGCGCACGTCGAGCCCGTCGAGCCTGTAGCGCACGTCGAGCCCGTGGCGCACGTCGAGCCTGTCGTGCAGCTTCAGCCCGTCGAGCCTATTGTGCAGCTTCAGCCCGTCGAGCCCGTAGTGCAGCTTCAGCACGTCGAGCCTGCGGTTCAGCTTCAGCACGTCGAGCCTGCGGTTCAGCCCGAGCACGTCAAGCCTGTAGTGCAGCCCATGGAGCTTGAAAACGTACCTGTTCTCGAGAATGTAAAGCAAATCCTAATCGACGATGATGTTATGTCCAGGCCGTCGGCTGAACGTCGGGAGCGTCGGAAGGAACGCGGTGAACGCACGGAACGCAAATCACGTCCAATCCAAGATGCGTTCTTTTGATGGGAGCGCTTTTCGGGGGCAGGAATAAGAGGGACTAAGAATGCTGCTCATCGTGTCCATCAGTGCGGCAGTGACGTTCGCGGCGTTTATTGCCCTTCAGCATGCAGAGTCACGTACTGACCCGCAGAAGGCGCAGTCTCGCACCAAGAGCAACATTGCTGTGCTGTTCGTTGTCTTTCTGATGTCGCTGATCGGGTTGCATTACATGGGGGTCGGGTCGGGGTCAGTGACTATTCGGGGCGGTGGCGGCGGTAGCAGCGGGCGCATCGATGCTTACGAGGACGCCATGATAAAAACGATTGCTGAGGATTGCTTTGTAGGCAATGCGCCTTTCTAGGCAGCCTTGGGCTTACAGAAGCAGGGAAAGAGCCGAGGCAGGCAGTCCGGCATCTTCATGTCGGCAATAAAGTCGATCATGCCATCGATGATCTGAGAGTCGAAGAGGATGCGGATCTTGTCCATGACGTCGGCCGGGATCAGGTCGTCCGCGGTGCCCGCAATGCCATCGGCACCACACGCCAGTCGGTCGAGCGAGAACATGGCCATCTCCTTTTTATCAGCCATGCTGAGAGCCGGAAAGCTCGACGCAATCTTATAGGCCTCTTGCAACAGCGTCATGGGACTCGCCATAACGGTACCGTTGACAATGGCCTCTTGAAGTAGCAAAAATGCCTTTTGGAGCTGGATCATGTGGCTCGCAGACATCTTGACCGGAACGGATTGATCCGCAACAGCAACAACAGGCTCGGGAATGACGGCAGGGATAGCAGGGACAGCAGGGACAACAGGGTCAACGACAGCGGTAACATCAACCGGGCAAGTGGCGCCTGCACCTGCGGCTTTAACGCCCGTGGCGCACGGAGTCGAAAAGGGAATATCAGGAACGACGGTGGCCATCGGCTCTCAACGCAAACGTGCTCTAGCCCATACAGCACATATTAAGCCGCATTAAGCAACCGTGACTCCGTAATGGTGAAGGGCTTTCAGGGCCGCAGCGTTCTCGGCTTCCTTCTTGCTGGCCCCGTTGGCCGTGCCCAGGTTGGCGCCGTTGCGGTCGCGGACGCAGTACGTGAACTCCTTCTGGTGCGTCTTTCCGTCGACAATGCGCACGTTGACCTCTAGGAAGCGAGGGGAGTCTTGGTGCGCGTGCTGCATGTGACGTACCAACATGTCCTTGTAGTTGGTGCGCGCACATATGATCTCGGCAAAGTCGACGTACTTCTCCATGATCGCAATGATCCACTGCTCGGCCACGAAGAAGCCGGCGCCGCTGGGCGGGCCGTAGGGCATGCATTTGGCGATGGAGGGCGGCAACGTCACGGCGTCGGCGTCCGTCTGGAAGTCTTGGATCAGGGCGCCAATGAAGGCCTCGAAGATGTCCTCCATGATCTTGTAGTTGCTGCGACCTTGCGATTCTTCGATCTGACGGCTGATGATGGCGAACTTGGGGAAGCCCATGCGCTCGCCGAGGCTGCCGAGCATGCGGCCATTGACGATCTTGGTGCGCATGTTGGATAGGAAGCCCTCGGGGCGATCCGGGAAGCGCTCGTACATGTAGCGGGCCACGACCATGCCGAGGACGCTGTCGCCGAGGTACTCGAGGCGCTCGTAGGACACGTCCTGCAGCGGAAGACAATCGGGCGGGCAACGCTCGTTCCCCGACTCCACATTGGCGTTCTTCATCGTGCAGTACGACCGATGCACAAAGGCATTGCGATAGAGGTCAAGGTTGCGATACGGCAGCCCGGCGAGACCATGGGCGGCGAAGAAGGCTTGCAGGTCCGACGCCTGTAGGAGCACGTTGCTCGGGTTGTAAGGCAGCTCGCCCTCGGCGACGACCTGCGTCTTGTTATGTAGGGACTGTAGGCGGCTCATGGTTGGGTTTGTTGCGTTATAATGAGCGTGAAGGCTCGATTTTTGGCCTGACGAAAAAAGGACGTGAAAGGACGAATCCAACGTTTTAAACCAATGTGCGGTGCCCTCTAAGTGGGGCTAAGTGTGTGCGTGCGTGCGTGCGTAAGATATTGCGCTGCACGTGTTGTTGTATTAGCAGTATAAGCAGCATAAGCAGCAAAAATGACGGATGTGCCGAAAGTGCCCGACGTGCCTATGGTGCGCGACGTGCCCGACGTGCGCGACGTGCCCAACGTGCCCGACGTGCCGAAAGTGCCCGACGTGCTTCAGCTGACCAACGTAAGGCGTCAGCTTGACCTGGCCAGCGACGATGCAGCTCGGCATCCGGACGACCTTGCCGACACGGACGACGAAGACGCGAAAGCAGAGGATCCGATAAAGGACGCTATGGATGCCGAAGACATTGACGAGGAAGAGGACAGCGATGATGACAGCGAAGCCACCGAGGACAGCGAAGACGCGAGTGCCATCGAGACCGATGGTTGGGAAGACAGTGAGTCTGACGGCATTCGCTACGAGGAGAATGACGAGATCACCGACATTACCGACACGGACGTGGAAGATGCGAACGATGCCAACGAAGCCGATAGTGGTGCCAAGGTCACCAATGCAAAGGCCATTGCCGACATTCGCAAGCTACAGGCCACTACGGACTATCTGATCCCGTTCTCAGCCTTCAACCGCCTGGTACGTCAGATCTCGGAAAACTACAAGACCGACCTTCGCTTCACCAAGGGTGCCATACTGGCGCTGCAGACGGCGACCGAGGACGGCTTGATCGACCTGTTGAACGTGGCGCAGCTCATGGCCTTACACGGTGGCCGTACGGGCGTGACGCCGAAGGATCTGCAGCTCGCTCTGCGGGCCAAGGACAACCCTCTGTTCCACAAGATTCTCTAATAAAACGCGTCTCATGTGTAGCAATCTTTTGTTCGTGGCCCCGCATCATGAGCTGCAGCCTACGTACAGGCGGTACAAGTAAGGGTGGCGCGAGCAACGCATGTGCGAGTCACGGAGGGGCAAGCCACGGCACGTCACGTAAGAGCGCCGCCGCCGTGACCAAGGAGCAATGCGAAGACTTTCAGAAGAAGCCGAACGTCAACCCTGTGAGCGGTCGGGCCATGCGGCCAGATGCGCTGAATGGCGTCCATGCCATCATCAAGCAGGCGTGCTATGAAAGGTTTGGCATTGCTCCTCGGGATTGCGAGAACGAGTTGGCCGATACAAAAACGAAGCTGGAGACTGTAAATGCAATGTTGGCGCAGACGGAGTCGATGATGCGCGAGCTCATGAAGCACCAGGGCAAGCTGAAGCAAGTGAAGCGTAAGCTAACAACGCCGGCAAGCAGCGAGCGGCCTCGGAAGCGTTAGACTTTCTTGTCGTCCACAACCGCTACCTTCGCTCGCTTTGCGTCGGACGCAGGGGCGGCTCCATCCGGGTAGGGCCCTTCGGTGTCGACGATGGTGCGCTTCATGGCAGTCCCTTAAACACTCATGTACGCCAAAGCTCTAAACTACTTTTTCTCGGCCAGCACCATCCATGCGATGACGGGGGCCACGATGACCAAGCGCACGGGGTCCTCGAGGCAGTCCATGAGGGCCAAGGCCGCAAAGAGCCCTCGAAAGAGGTTGGTGCGGTCGCCGATGTCGCGCATTTTGGAGTTGAGGGCGACAAGCGTCGTCTCGGTGTTCTTGAGCGAGCTGGTGGCGCCCATTAGATTGAGCTTGGATATGTCCTTACGTGCGCGGTAGTCAAGGAACCCAAAGTCCTGAAAGGCCTCTTGCGAGATTGGGGCGAGGGCATCGATGTAATTGAACTTGGGGTCGAGTCGCGTGCACGTGCCGTCTAGGAGAGAGAAGACACGTACCAGCGCCAGGAAATCGTTGTCGATCTTGAAGGTGACGTTGCTGTCTTGAAGCTGTTCGTTGTCCATGATGGACGTGCTCAAGCGGTCAAAGTCGACGCTCTTGAGGTACTCAAAGAAGTACACGAAGAAGGAGCGCATATCGAGCAGCTCGAGCGGGTCGCTCACGCGCAAAATGCCTAATGTTACAAGGAGTTCTAGAAATTCATCGACGTCCTGCTGGTATACAGAAACTACAAGGTTGGTGATCTGAGATCGGAAGGCAGGGCTCAGCTCCACGACGTTCCCGAAGTCGTATAGTACAATGGTGGGACTCGCAGGGTCGGCACCGGCCAAGACGCCTATGTTGCCCGGGTGCGGGTCGCAATGTACAATGCCGGCGCCAGTGATCTGTTTCAGAAAGGCATCGACCACCTTGGCGGCCACAGCGGGCAGCGGGATGCCGGCGGCCGCAAGGGCAGCTTCGTCGGTCACTTTGATGCTGGGTACGTACTCCATGACGAGGACGTTGGTGGTCGAGAGCGAAGGGAAGGGGCGTGGTACGATGACGCCACTGATGGCTGCCTCTCGAAACATCTGCATGTTGCGGACCTCGCGCTTGAAGTCGAGCTCGGCCTGCAGAAAGGTGGCGTATTGGCGCAAGAGCGACTGGAACTCGCGGCCACGAGCGGCCCCCATCTGGCTCATGAAGGACGCAATGTTCGTGAGGGACTCGAGGTCCGACAAGATCTGTTGGCGCACATTCGGCTTCTGGATCTTGATCACGACCTCGGCGAGCCCGCCGCCTTTGAGCCTGAGGCGTCCCCGGTGGACCTGTCCGATGCTGGCGCTCGCGAGCGGTACAGGGTCGATCGACTCGAAGATGTCCTCGATAGTCTTGTTGTAGGGCGCATACTCGGAGGCAAGGACGGCCTTGATGGCGTCGAAGGGCACTTCGCTGCTGTTGTCCTGGAGCTTGGAGAGCTCGGCCGTCACGGCGCTGCCAAAGACATCGGTGCGTGTGCTCATGAATTGACCCATCTTCATGAAGGCGGGGCCGAGCGACACCATCTCGTCCTTGAGCCACTTGCCGAACTTGCGGTCCTTTTCGAGGCGCTCTTCGTTGAGCTTGATTGCGGCTGCTGCTGCCGCTGTGGCCGCGACGTCGACGGGCTGTGCTTTGGCTTGCGACGTACTGGTGGGAGGGGAAGGAGCGGGCGTCGGAGGGGTCGGAGGCACCCCCCGCCGCCGAGCCATATTCATCTGAAAGTCAAATGCGAACCTCCACACCTTCAGGACTCTAGGAATTGGAATGGATTTGGAAGATGGAAGGCCACGCATGGGTCCATGCATAGACCGAGGGAGGTTACAAAAAGCGTAGGTATTAGTAGAAGGTAGGGTCCAAAGCAAACCAAAGCAAACCAAACCAAACCAAATGATCGCATCCACCCCCGGCAAGATCACTGCAGGCGTTTCGATTCTCATCTTCATCGCTCTGGTCGTCATGTTGTTCGTGACCAAGATGTTCAAAGATGCGCCCAAGTTTTCAAGCATCGCTCTGGCCATGTTCCTTGTGTCGGCCCTTCTGAACACCTTCGAGATCGATTGCCTGGTCGTGGGCAATTGCTCCATGTGGGCGTGGGTCCGCACCATCCTTGGCGTGATCTTGAGCGGCTTTCTGATTGTCATCCTGGTCGCCATCAGTGTGACCGGACTGCTCGTCGCGCGTGTTGAGGTAGAGGCGGCACAGACGGCACAGACGGCACAGACGGCACAGACACCAAAGGAGGAAGAGCCTAAAATAATCTGACCCATAGGATTAAACAAGAATGATCGGACGCTCGCCTGCTCTCGTCGTTCGTGCACAGCAGGCTGAGCACAACCGGACGCCTGCCTGGAAGAGTGCCATTGGCGAGCGGCGGCGGCTCCTGGAGCAAGTGCGCCAAACGAACCTGAAGCATGTCAATGGCGACCTTGACAAGATCGTGAAGCGTGAGGTGGACTTTACCAAGCGTGTGATCGAGGAGCTTGTGCCGGTCAAGATTACGTGGCGGAAAGAGGCCGCAAATGGTTGGCTCAGCTCCATCATGGACGCGCTGCCCTTCAAGGTCGAGCTAAAGGAGTCGCCCTTCAAGGCACATACGACAAAAATGAATGAAGTGGATACTGTCGTAGCTACTTCTGTTACAGAGGACGAGGCTATTGAGCCTGAGGTGTCGCTAGATGGGCCTATTGCTTAATGGTGCTAAGGGTACTAATGGTATATATATACAGATGGGTACATGTGGGTACAAGGAATGTTGTTGTTGTTGTTGTTGTTTTTGTGTTTTATGCCGTCGGTGGGTACTTGACGTCGTACATCTTAAGGATGCTCCGAATGATCGGGTGGCGCACGATGCATTCCTCGGTAAAGTGGACCATGGCGATGTCGTCGACGCGCTCGGGGTTATGGGCCGCAGACGTCTGAATGCGGGTGATCAGGTCCTCGAGGCCGTTGCTGTTGCCGGCCGACCGGTGCCGCCGATCGTGTTGCATGGGGTCGCCGGTGATCACGAGCTTGCTGCCCTCGCCGATGCGCGTGAGAAGCATGAGCATTTGCGTCGGGGTGCAGTTCTGGGCCTCGTCCACGATGATGAAGGCGTTCTCGAAAGAGCGGCCGCGCATCATCTCGAGCGGGCAGATCTCGATGACCTGTTTGGCAATGAGGCCTTGGAAGCGCGCCGGCGTCATGTACTTGTAGAACACGTCGGTCAGCGGCATCAGCCACGGGCTGCACTTCTCTTCAAGCGTCCCCGGTAGGAAGCCGATACCCGGGCCGTCGTCCACGTTGACCATGGGCCGCGTGATCACGAGCTTGTCGATGCTGCCCTCGACCAGCTTCTTCACGGCCATCGTACTGGCGATCATGGTCTTGCCCGTGCCCGCGGCGCCGGTGGCCACGACGATGGTGGGATTCGGGTTTTCTAGGTGCGCTATGTATTGACGTTGCAGCTCGTTGCGGGGTGCAAGGTGGGGGCCCTTGGCGAAGCTGGCGGACAGCGGGGCGTCTTGGTAGCTGGAGCCCATACCGTTCGTAGCGTACGCCATGCCACTCGAGGTGTAAGAGTTGCCGTAAACAGAGCGGTCATCGTCGCTGTCACCGAGGATGGAGTCACGGCGGCGAGACTGCTTGCTTTTACCCTTCATAGATTTGGCCCCTGCCATTGCCGGAGATATGACTTTGGATCGGGGAACATGGACTCCATTCATACGTTTGGGTGAGAAAGCGAAAGCACTAGAAGAGCCGTGGCATGCCGGGGAAAGAGTAGGCATCAAGACCTCCTACCCTCCAAACATAAACATTTACAACGTGCTTCTTGCCTCCCCCCTACTTAAAGGCATAAGTGGCACAAAACCAAATGCATGGCATGTCTGGCCTGCCCCGCATCATTGGCGTGCTAGGGCGCTCACGCGTCGGCAAGGACACCTTTGCCAACGTCGTTGTCGCCGAGAGCGATGGGCTCTACGAGGTCCACCGGCTCTCGTCGCCACTTAAAGGCGCGTGCATATCGTTGTTTGGGTTCACTCATGCGCAGGTCGAGGGCCCCGAGAAGGAGCGGGTGGACGCGGGCCATGGCATACGTCCACGCGACGCCATGATATGGCTCACGCAACAGACGATGGCATTTGCGGGCCACGACTTTTTCTCACGTCGTTTATGGGGGGCGTGGGACCGGGGATTAATAGGGCCTTACATCATAGTTCCAGACATCAGGTATGAGCACGACATCGAGTGGGTACGGGAGCGGGGCGGGGTAGTGGTTAAGATAGAACGCACGGGGGCGGGGGTGACGCACGAGGTAGAGGATAACATCGACACATTGCAGGGGGATTATTTGATCAAAAATGAGGGGCACTTGGGAGTATTTGAAGAGCGTGTGCGGGATTGGGCCGCGGGGTATATGTGATTTGGTGTGGGGGAGGCAGGGGCAGGGTCAATCTTTTTTCATGAAGCTCGACGTGCACGTCAAGCCCAACATGCCACGACGGGCCCGAACGCACTACAACGCACTACTTAAAGACAAGCGTTGATCCCATGGTAACGGAAGAAGCTTGGACCCTAAGGGATCCAAAGGCCCAATGGCAAACACATCCCCGCCGCCCGATGCACACTCGCTCATGCTGTCGTCTCTGACGCAGCACTTTATGAAGCACGCCGATCAGCGTGCCCAACTGGCCGAGCTGGTAGATGGGAACACGGCCATTTCGTTGCGGCTGCTCGATTGGTTCGTGACGCACTATTCCAAAGAGCACAACGTGACGTATTGGCTGATAGGGCCTGGGCATGAGCTGTCGGAGACCTTCGGTCAGTGTGTACCAACGGCAGTGGGCGGTGCGCCCCGTAAGATCAACGTCTACCTCGAGTACCGGTCTCAGTTGCGGGCCTTTTCCAAGCATGCCTTTGATCCGTTCCGACGCCACAACCGCATCTCGTTCGTGGTGGCGTCCAGTCCCTTGCGTACGATTGATACGACGGTGGGCCAAATGAACTTTTTCCGATGGGCCATTCAGAGCCGCGTCATCGAGTATGTGCTCAAGCACCTGACGGCCATCGAGGACTCTATGAGCGCCTTCCAGCAAGAGCGCCGTAACAACCGTAATGCGAATGCTGAGTCGGAGGCCGTCGAGGCGCCCGTGGCCAAGCCTTTGGCAAAAGCACGCCGTGCGCCGGTTGCCAAAGCGCCCGTGAAGATGTTGATGACGTTCGATTGAGTCGGGATGAGGAGTATTTGTTTTTGTAAAGGTCTTGATAAGTAAGGACAAGTAAGGACAAGTAAGGACAAGTAAGAACAAGTATGCTCATCGAATGGGCCGCCCTATTGGCAAAGGTCGCGTTCCTCTCTGGTGCATCGGTCTTTGAGAAAATTGGCTCTAAGAGCATTGAGGCACTCCCCTTCCAGCTGGCCCGCTCGATCTGGATTCTCGTGGCGTTGGGGTGCGCATTTGCAGTGAGCGTTGTGGTGTGGCGCCAAAAGGACCGGGGTGCCCTTTATGGCGCTCTAGCATCGCCCGTTGTCATCGCCTACTCGCTCTTTGCTGTGTGTGGGGCCTTCCTATACTTGTGGCTCTTGGAGCGCAAGGAGCTTGCGTGGATGGTCATGACGTGGCCTGCCACAATGCTGGTGACGATCCTGATCAGTGTTGTCTTTCTTGGCGAGACCAAGACGTGGTGTGCACGTCAATGGATCGGGGCACTCTTGGTTCTTGTTGGCATGCCCATGGTTCTGGTATGAGCGGTGTGTGAAAAATGAAGGGTGTTTGCTACATGCCTGCTACGCTTAGTACGAAGAGCTCTCGCCGATCTCCAGGGGGCGACGGTTGATGTCGCTGTAGGTGATCGAGGACTGGTTCCAGGGCGAGACCGGGCGCATGGAGACCGGGGGCTCGCTGCGTAGCTGTAGGTTCGGGTTCTTTAGGCTCGAGCCGACGGTGTCGATGCCGATGTGGTAGCCGGCCGTCAGGAAGTTCTGGTCCTGTAGGTCGCCCTGGCCGGCAGGGTTCATTTGTGCCCACTTGCTGTTGGACGCATCCTTGGGCAGCAGCTCCGCGGCCGACAGGCGGTCACGGGGGAAGCAGGCCGGGGTGGGGCCCTCCATCGGGCCAGGGCGGCCAAGGGCACCGCCGCCGCCCGACGCCAGGGCATTGGTCTCGTTGCCAGAGGGGTCCGAGGGCGCGTAGGAGCCGACGCCCGCAGCCGCCGCATCCGGGCTGTACTGGGCGTTGGCCACGTCCGCCGGCGATTGGCGGTAGGCCGAGGCGTCGCCGTTGAAGAAGCGCTCGGCGGCCATCATCTTCGAGCGGTTGTTGTAGCTCAGGAAGATAAAGCCAACAAGGACCAGCAGCAGAAGAATGGTTACAATGACATAAGTGGGGTTCGACTTCATGGTTGAGGTTAGTCGGGTACCGGGGTGGCAGGTCTATATTCTATGTTAGATATTTGCACGACTGTCCTGAAGGTCCTGAATAGTTCGCTCAATGATCGCTAAGCGCTCCCGCCAGGAAGATCCCATGGTCGACAAGGCACGGGCGGCCTCCAAGTTGGCCTTCAGGGCCGCATGCGTGCTCTCGAGGTCGGCCAAACGCACTCGGGCCGCTTGCAGCGCCGGCTCGAGGTGGCTGGCGATTTGGGCGTCCCAGTTGTCCTCGACGTCGGCCTTGACGCCGGCCTTGTCCGGCATGAGATCGGCGTCGACGGCCGACGTGGCCTCTAGGGACCGTAGGACTAGGCGCAGCCGAAAGCGCCGCTTCTCGAAGAAAATGCCGGCGACGTCCACGACGGCCGTGGCCGTGAGCGAGCGCTTTGGGGCGTGCGTCCAGAGCCGATGGAAGGCGTCCATGGACAGCGACTCGGACTCGCCTTTGGACAGCGACTCGCCTTTGGACAGCGACTCGCCCAAAGTGAGCTTAGGCGGGTTCTTCATGGACGTCTGCATCTGTATCTGAACGCCCCGCGACGCATCGACGCGGTCCACGGTCGGCTCGAACAGCTCGTTGATCTGGTCTTCCGAAAGGGCATTGGTGAACCACGTGCCGTTGTTGACGTGCGTGGCGGCGAGGGCCTCTGTGTCGAGGATCTCGAGCTGCTCGGCGGCCCAGTTGTCCCACGGCACACGTATGGTAATGGTGAAGGCCGCGCCGGCACGGATGTTGATGTACGAGATGTCGCTGATGGTGACGCGCGTCCCTTTCGTGATCGGCACAAACACGGCGTTGGCGGTGCGCTGTGGGCGGCCAAACTCGATCGTGGTGAGGGCGTTCATGGATTGCTTGCTTGCGGTTACCGGGAACGAAGGGAATTGTTACGTTCAAAGTAACGCAAGGGTCTGTCTGCCTGTATGGAACCTGCAGCAACGCCCGTAACAGCGACCGTAGCAACCCCCGTAGCAACGCCCTTATGCCCTTGGATCGGCGCCGTCCCAGCAGATGCCCCCATTGCCGAGCGACCGCCTTCCAACAATGACACCAAGGAAAGCGAGGAGAGCCTTACGTGGATGGAGTTCATGAAGGGGCTCATCCAAGATCACTGCTCTAGCATGCAGGTGCAACGGGAGCTCTTTAAGCCCCTCCTTAAATGGTTCTTGTGGAACATGTTGCCGTACGTCCTGCTCTTCATCGGTCTTAACTTCTTTGCGACGCTGGCGGCCATGACTCTGGTCGTATGGGGGTCGAGGCAAAAAAATATGGGGTTAGGGTAGTTCCGTTGCTTTGTTTGCTATATGGCCCCTAAGGTAAAGAGCGCATCCAAGAAGGGTGGCAACCTAGCGGGCCCCGCGGCAGCAGGCCTGCTTCTGCTGGCCGAGGAGATCACGCGCCGGTACATGGCGGCGCAAAAGAAGACCCGTGGCGGCAACGATGCGTTCGAGGTGGAGTCGCTAGACACCGTGCTCCCGGTGGGCGGCGCCAAGAAGGGACGTGGGCGCCCCCGCAAGGTGGTACGTGGCGGCTACGAGGAGTACTCGATGCCGCCGGGTGCCATGTCGACGGTGACTGCACCTATGGCTCAGGCGCCTGCACCCATTCCGGCCATTGCTCCGTCTGCGGGCGGCGCCAAGAAGCCTAAGCGCAAGGTAAAGGGTGGCGCTGAGCTTGCGGCCTGGGAGCCGATTGTGGCCCCTGCCGTTGAGCTGAAGCCGCAGGTAACGGGCGGTGCCAAGCGGAAGCCCGGCCGTCCCCGTAAGGTGCATGGTGGCAACCCCGTGACGGCCATGGAGCTCTTCAGCACGAGCCTAGGCGATAAGATTGCGTCTGGTGTGCAGGACATGTTCAAGGCGCACCAGAATGTGCTGGCAGGTGCGGGCGCTTCGGCTGCCGCTGCGCCCCCGGCTGTTGCTGCGCCTCCGGCCCCTGTGGCAGTCGCTGCGCCTCCGGCAGTCGCTGCCCCTCCCACCACCGAGGCGTTCCAAGGCCAATGCGGCCACTTTGGCGGCGCTAAGAAGAAGCGCACTGCGGCCAAGAAGCCCACGAAGAAGCGTACCCAGTACGGTGGCGATATGAGCGCGATTGTTGGCGGCGTCTTTTAAGGGCGCGGCTTTGTAAAAAGTATATACTCTTGTGCACTTTGGGGCATACTCCGGGCGGGAGTCGGACCCGCTCTAAAAGCTCATAAGACTCTTGTGCTAAAACCGTTACACTACCGGAGCGCTTGGGATTGTTTGATCATCCCATAGTAGTCTATTTGTTTTTCCTTTAAGCCAAGACAGGCCTTAAACAACGCACGTGTCCTTGCATTTGGAGGGCGTCCTTGGAGCACCTTCCAATCCCAGCCATGCCCGAAAGGCCCGAGGCGACCGTATGGGTGTGGGCGGCGGCGTCACTTTGTAGAAGTGCTCGAGAAGGGCGCACAGGGCACCAAGGGCGGTTACATACGCTTTGCGCCCACGGCGACCCGGATGAGCATCGGCGAGCGCAGCGAGAAAGGCAGCAAAGGGATTGGACTGGCGCGCCTTTGCCATCTTCCGATAAGCCTCAAAGACCTCGACGGGGTCGGACACCGCCGACCCCGCCGAGCTCAAGTTGACGCGATTGTGCATGTCGTACGCCCATTGCGAAAGGTCACGTGGCCTCGACGGAAAGGGGAGCTGTGACAAGTGTGTGGCAAACGAGGCCCGGCACTTGGTGCATGGCAAAAGGTACTCGAGGCCCTCGACGAAAGAGCGCAGGATGGCCAAGTCAGCGTACGTACGTGTCTTGGCGGCCGTCAAGTGTATCAGCTTCCATGCGCTCGGCCCCCAGATCTTTGGACTGATGTTGGCCATGATGCCTTGTCCCAGTCCCGCTAATTCTCGGTCATAAAAGATCCCGACACGGCCGCAGGGACGCTCGGTGCATTGGGCTGGCAAAGGTCCTTGGCGATCTTGCGGCCGCGTTTGGCGGCGACGTCGTCCGTCTCCATGGGGGCCTTACGAATCCGGTAGAGCCGTCCGGCTTGGCGGAAGGTGTAGAGGCCGGGGCTCGACGCGTTTGCGTTCATGGTTGCTATGTCAAAGCGCGTTGCGTTTAAGTCCTTTTTTGTGCCTGCCGCTATGCAACAGGCTCTGCTAGGCCCGAACAATGCAACTGAAACGTTGCCTTTACGGCGAGGAGGCCGAGAATGCAATGGCGGCCGGCCAGGCTGCGTTGATGTGTGACGATCCTGTACGTGTTGACGCGGCCGTCGAGCGTATCTTTGGCACGTTGCGGGCGTTCCGTTCAGAGACCATTGCCGACCACGTGCTCGTCGACGCCGACCTGGGCAAGTGGGCCGAACATAAAAGTGGGGTCATGACGGTGACTGGTTTGGCTCTGTTGCACGAGACGTTGCGGCGGCCCTTGAGCGACGTGGCTGCTCTGAGTGCACGTCAAGCCATGGTCCAAGCTATCGGCACGGACGCCGAGGGCCGGCACAGGGCTAGGCTCGAAGAGCTGCTTCATGAGGCACGTACCCTCGAGCGCGATGGTCTCTGGGTCGTGGCGCGGCCTGACCTCAAGAACACGTGGCCGCTGCCCTTGCTGTTCCCGTCGCTCTGGGGTGTGCGGTCCCTCAACAAGATCAGTGGCTTCCACGAGGCATATCACCTCTATCGGCTGCTCTTGAGCCCCGGCGCCACGGTGCTCTATCCCCTTATGATGCTGATCGGTCCCTGGTGGTACTTGCGCACCAAGCTCAAGTGGCCGATCACGTTGCAGGCTTACTTTGGCTTTTTGTGGAAGGGACTGCAATCGATGAACGGTGGTGGCGGTGGAGGCAGCGGCAGCGGTCACATGATGTTCACCGTGGGCATCTACGTTGCCATGTATGCCTACACGGCCATGCAGGCCATCGACATTGCCAAGCGCGTCTATGGTGCCCGACGTATCTTGAGCGAGCGTCTGCGTAAAGTGCACCGTCTCATCGAGGTGGCGTGCGAACTGAGCGATATGACGGACACTCAAGCGCTTGAGGACACTTGGTGGGGAGCGTCATCGGGCCTATCAAGTCCTACTCACATCATGTCGCGTCGCTTCAAGGGCGTATGGCAATGGTGGCACAGCCCTTGCGTGGTTGCAGACATTCAATGGGCATTGCGTCAGGTCGCCGCAGCGGACGTCATGGCGATTGCGGTGCGTCATAGCACTCAGCAGGGTTGGTGTATGGTGGATTACATTGAGGCCGAGGCCGAAGCAGGGTCGCGCTTTTGGGCCATGCGTCACCCCGGCCTCGACGAGTGTGTGGACAACCCTGCGTGCCTGCGGCGCACGATGATCGTGACCGGCCCCAATGCTGGCGGAAAGACGACGTATGTGCGGTCGATCTTGGCCAACGTCGTGCTGAGTCAGACGTTGGGCGTGGCACGTGCCGCTCGGGCACACGTGTGTCCTTACCACCAGATCCACAGCTTCATGCGCATCACGGACGAGACAGGGACGCAATCGCTGTTCGAGGCCGAGGTTGCGCGGTGCACGTCGATGTGGCGGGCGGCCTGTGCTGCACTCGGCCCCGTCTTCATGGTGCTTGACGAGCCCATGCACGCCACGCCGCCGACCGAGGGCGCCGCTGCCGCCATGGCCTTCTTGACCGGGCTGGCACGAACGTTGCCCCACGTTCGTGCCGTGGTCACGACGCACTATGCCCACATGGTAACCCTGGCACGTACGGACCCTGCTGCGTTCGTGAACGTGTCTATGGAGGCCCACTTGGTTGCAGACGGAGCTTCGATCCACTTCCCCTATCGATTGCGTCACGGCCCGTCCTTCCAGAGCATCGCGCTCGAGCTCATGCGCATTCGCGGCACCTTTCCCGATGCGTTCATCGAGGATGCGCTCAAAATGAAGGAAAAAATAGGTCGCGGTGAGGTAGTAGTTTAGAAAGGCAGCAGCATGGACAGCCACATCATGATCAGCATGCAGATTGCCATCGTGGGCATCGTTGTGGTCGTGGGCCTGTTTATCCTATGGCGCCGCATCGCCAAACTCGAGGAGCGCGTCGATGCACTGATGCAGCCAATGCATGCCGGGTGCGGTTGGACGGGCGAGGGCGAGGGCGCCGCGGGCGAGGGCGCAACAGAGGACATGGGTGATGGCGAAGCTTGGGCAGCATCAGCTGGGCAGGGCGAAGCTCAGGAGCATTGGGCAGCTGCTGCCCAACAGGCTTGGGCGTCGCCCGAGGACATCATGTCGGCTGTCTTTGACGTCCAGCTTGATGGGCCTTTGGCTCCTGCTCTTGTTCCCAAGGCACACGTTGTCGAGGTGGAGGAGAAGCCTGTGCTGCCTGCCAAGCCTTCGGTGCCCGCTACGACAGTCGCTGAGCCCGACCTCGTAACTGCCACCGAGGCAGCTCATGCCGTCGAGGCCGTAGTGGATGCCGACGTCGAAGCCGACACTGAGAGCATGGTGGCCAGCGGCGGCATGAGCAAGACGCGGCTGCGCAAGATGCCGGTGGACGTGCTGAAAGAGATGTGCCTGATTCGCGGACTGGCCAGCGAGGGCACGAAGAACGTACTGGTCGATCGGATTTTCGATTCTGCTTAGGGCCCAAAACTTTTCTGCATGTGGATTAGTAAGTAGTGGATTAGCAAGTAGTAGCCCTTAATGTCGTCTTGCCAGTCGTGCTCTCAAGTGGGTGACAGCCCGTGCCCTTCGCGCATGGCGGACGGCCGTGCCTTCACCGATTACCGCCCTCGTTGCGCCGTCTTTGCCGAGCTGATGGACAAGGTGGCGGCGGTGGGTGCTCCGTCGAGCGCCTACGAGAGCCGCATGTACATCCAGCGTAATGCCGAGTCGTGGATGGAGAACGACCGTGCCGCGGCCCTGGCCCGTATGGCGCCGTGCGCCCCTTGCTCCCGGCCGACGGGCGACCCTGCGACCATGCTGCCGGAGCGTTACGTCGTGCGTTGCGACGGCGTTTCGTGCTCGCGCACCGAGGTCAACCCCATGGGCCTCGGCGATGGTCGCCAATACTAGGCGATTGCTAAAACATTGGCTCTTGGTAGCGGTAGTAGTGGTGGTGGTACATACGCAAAATGAAGCGTGTCTATACGTCTGCCCATGCCGATGCGTCGATCGCCATCTCGGACGATGGCGTCGTCGAGATCGTCGGCCAAGTGCATGCGCCCGAGGCCTACGAGAGTGTAACGCTCCTGGCGGCCAGTCCGCCGACGCGGGGCGTCAGCTACGCAGGGTCGGCGCTGCCCTTCCCGTGCCCGCAAATCGCCTTTGAGAACACGCCGAACCAGATGGTCGTGCCCGAGGGCGGTGCCTTTAGCGCCAAGATGTGGATGCCGAATGCGTACTACTCGCACGACGGCATCGAGCGTGTGCCGCCGTCGATCTTTCTGACTCTGCGCAAGAAGGGCGCGGCGGTCCCTGTGTTTGTGCGGTTCGAGCTGCCCGATCGGTTTCCGTTGCGGACACTGACGCATCGCAAGGAGCGCACCGGTCCCGACTTCTACACCAGGAAGGCCGATGCCATTGGTGTGCGTGGGCAGTTCGAGATCATGCAGATGCTCGAGCGCGTCAAGGTCATGCACGGCACCGGTTAGTGTTGTGCCCTTTGTGCGCCCTTCGTATGTTCTTTTTCGACAATCAATGTAAAGCGCTGCGCTACGCATTGAGACTGCATGGAGATCGCACTGCTATCTACATTGCTTAGTAAGACCTTTCGTGATGTGACGGCCGAAGGCTTCCAGAGCATGGGTAAGTGTGGTCGGAACGTTCAAAAGGAGGCCTTTGCTACTGCTACTACGTCCAAGGCAACTCCCATTCCAAAGAAGAAAGAGTCCAAGCGTTGGATCTGGATCCTTGTGCTTATCATCTGGGGCATCTCGAGCCTTGTGGGCATCTACTCGGCCTACCTATCGTGGAAGACCAATACTTTGTTTGACATGCCGACGGGCCAGAAGGTGATCTTTGCGATCTGCGCGTTCTTCGGTGGTATTCTGTACTTGATCCTCTACTACGCCTTTCGGTACAGCGACGTCCAGTATGTTCGAAGCATGAAAGGAATGGTTGGGCCTGAGCGGTCACCTGAACGTGCTGCGGTGCCGGAGCGTTCTCGTGAGCCCGAGTCTATAGATGAGGTTGAACAGCCTTTCGAGCAAGCCATTGAGGCGGACCCTGAGCCGTTTGAGGCTACACAAGATGAGATACCTAAGGACTACGACGTGTCCAAGGACTATGACGTACCTAAGGACTATGATATGCCTAAGGACTATGATATGCCCGAGGACCGAACCTTACCCGAGACACCCCAAAAGAGCCGTGGTGGTAAGAAGGTGCGGCGCACGTAGGCCCCAATATGTGGGCGCCATGCAAAAAATGGAGGCGACACGCCTGGACACACATTCATTTGAAGTTAAGAATGGCGGACCCTATTGAACACACGGACGCTGCGGACGCTACGGACCCTGTGGACGTTACGGAAGCCACTGAATCCGCAGACCATGCATACCTTCTGTACTGGGTGGACACCATCGATGCTTGGGCACATATGGAGACGGTGCCGATGTTTTACGTGACAGTCGACATTGTAGATCGGGGCCTGAGCTTGCGCCTCGACAACGAGAGCTACGACGACGAGACGGGCGCGATGGTGACCGATTGGACGTTGTGGGACTTGTCGGGCGACACCATCTATGCCATTCACCTAGATGCCCTACGGGATCTTGTGAGTGACGCGACCACCAACGTCCATGCGCTCGTGCAGGCCGTGCGGGCCGAAGACAATGTGCGTATGAGCATCTTCAAGAACGGCACCTACACAGAGTTTGACGGGCCGTTCGAGTCTTGCATGGAGCACGTGTGCGGAATGGCCGTGGTGCACGTGTAAGGCACGCGTAAGGCACATGTGCAATGATTATCATTTTTGCGTTTGTCAAGCCCGACAATCCACGTTCGGCCTGACAATCCACGTCAAGCCCAACAGGCCGTGCGAAGCCATCCCCGTTAAGCCCGACATACACGTCAAGCCCAACCTACACGTCAAGCCCGACAATCCACGTCAAGCCCGACAATCCA
>Ga0208975_1000386_pt1 | contig 22011 bp, 29 predicted proteins | sample GreLakmeER78MSRF_FD_187700 | JGI IMG/M metagenome (GOLD analysis project Ga0208975, IMG submission 187700) | Freshwater lentic microbial communities from great Laurentian Lakes, MI, USA - Great Lakes metaG ER78MSRF (SPAdes) | ecosystem: Environmental > Aquatic > Freshwater > Lake | place: Great... | reverse complement strand
ATGCGCAGCGGGCAGCGCAGTCTAAGCAGCCTAGCAAACCCCCTAAAAAGGAAACTGAGTGAACGACTACAAAACGTTGGCGTATATCGTCAAAGAAATTGTAAAGCAGCGTGAGACATACGAGATCGCGGTACAACGCGGTAGCGCTAAAGATTACGCTGAATACAAGAACCTCTGCGGACTAATCCAAGGTCTAACGACCGCAGAGCAAATCATTAACGACCTTGTGCAAAAAATGGAGAAATCTGATGACTGAATTTGACGTTGCAGCGGTAGATCTTTCGGGCATTCTGAATAAGAATTCCGAAGATAAAGCCAAGCAATTGCCTGATCCCAAAACCTTTCATCTTCTGTGCGTTGTCCCAGAAGCAATGGAAGAATACGCGGACAGCGAAATCGGTCTGGTGAAGTCCAGTCAAGCAATGCACTTCGAGGAAGTTTTGACTCCCGTGTTGTTCGTTGTGAAGCTCGGTCCTGACGCCTACGCTGATAAAACGCGTTTTCCTAGCGGGCCATCGTGCAAGCAAGGAGATTTTGTTGTTGTCCGTCCCAATTCAGGTACACGCCTGAAGATTCATGGCCGTGAATTCCGCATCATTAACGATGATTCGGTTGAAGCAGTTGTGGAAGACCCCCGTGGAATTACACGTGCATCATAAGGAATAAATATGGCATTACCAGAATTTAAAGGTGAGGACTTTGAGTTTCCAGATGAAAAGGAATCCAAAGCTAAATCCACCGAAAAAGATGACGATTTCAAAGTTGAAATTGAAGACGACACCCCTCCCGCAGACCGCGGTCGTAAAGCTGCACCACCACCTGATGATGTAAGCGACGACGAGTTGGCTTCATACGACGAGAAGGTTCAATCACGCCTGAAGAAATTTACACGTGGTTACCATGATGAGCGTCGAGCTAAAGAAGCAGCTGAACGCGAACGCCAAGCGGCAGAAGATTTTGCACGTCAAGTGTTTGAAGAAAACAAACGCTTGAAACAACAACTATCAACTGGAAGCAAAGCCTTTATTGAGACCTCCAAATCAGCCGCGCAGATTGAGTTGGAGTCCGCAGAGAAGAAATTCAAAGCAGCCTATGAAGCAGGTGACGCCGATGCGTTGACCTCTGCTCAAAAGGAAATTGCCCGCGCAACCATGAAATTGGACAAAGCTCAAGGCATGCGACCTGTTGAAGTGGACAAAGAAGACAAGTTCCAGCCTCCAGTTCGTGAGGAAGCCCAGCAGCCCAAAGTCAGTCCTCGGACCAAAAAATGGATTGATTCCAATAGTGATTGGTTTGGATCTGATGATGAAATGACAATGGCCGCTATGGGTATTGACAAGAAGTTACAACGCGAGTATGGTGCTGATTATGTTGGCACGGAAGAGTACTTCCGTACGGTTGATAAAACCATGCGTAAACGTTTTCCTGAGTTTTTCGAAACTCAGAGCCTTGAGGAAGAAGATGCCCCGCCTCCTAGAAAGAGGGCAGAACCGGCAGAAGAGGATGAACCTCCACGCCGTGCAACACGATCCGCTGCAGTGGTGGCCCCGGCTTCCCGCAGCACCCCGCCTAATCGCGTCAAGTTGAAGGCATCCCAAGTTGCGTTGGCTCGCAAGCTCGGGGTTTCTCCAGAAGAATACGCAAAACAGGTTGCTTTACTTAATAGAGGTGAATAATATGGCTCAAGCGCAAACGCAAAACCGACTCAGTCGTGAATTGGAAGATCGCAAATCGACGCAAATGCGTCAGGAAGCGTGGCGTCCGCCTGAAACGCTGCCCATGCCGGATGAGCGTCCCGGTTGGAAACATCGTTACATCCGTATTAGCATGATGGGTCAATCTGACCCTAGTAACATTTCTAGTAAGTTTCGTGAAGGATATGAACCCTGCAAAGCGGAAGAATATCCCGAACTCATGATGCACGCTACCACTGAAGGTCGCTTTAAAGGCGGCATTGAAGTGGGTGGTTTGTTGCTCTGTCGTATTCCAGAAGAGTTTTTGAAACAGCGTGAGGCATATTACGCCAATCAAAATAAAGCCCAGATGGATTCGGTAGACAACTCCTTCCTTCGAGAAAATGACCCACGGATGCAGAAGTTCGCTGAACGGAGCACCAAAGTCACTTTCGGTTCTGGTTCTTAAATTTTTCAAGGAGTCTTAGATGGCTTACCCTCTAATCGCAGCGCCTTACGGCCTGAAACCGATTAATTTGATCGGCGGGCAAGTTTTTGCGGGTTCTACTCGCAGCTTGCCAATTCAATACGGTTACAGCACAAACATCTTTTATGGTGATTTTGTTGTGTTGTCGCGTGGTTTCATCACCCGTGCAGCCGTTTCCACTGGCACCGCCTCTAACCAAGTTACAGGCATTTTCTTGGGCGTGAGTTTCACCAACCCAATCACCAAGCAGAAGCAATTCCAACAGTTCTGGCCCTCCGGCACACTGGCTGGCGATGCTGAAGCTGTAGTTTGTGACGATCCCGACACTGTATTCAAGGCTGTGGTGTGCTCTTCTACAACCGTAGTGGCTTCTGGCAGTTTGGCAATGATCGGCACGAACCTGTCGATGATCGACAACGCCGCTGTGGCTTCTAGCCTGAGCACCGGCAACTCTGCAAACGCTGTGTTGGCTCCCACAGCCACTCCTGTCACTTCGATCCTGCCGGTTCGTTGCGTTGGTGTTGTGCCTGATACCGCCATCACTACGTCTGCACTGGGTAGCTCTTCGGGAACAACCATTACCTTGACCGGTACTGGTTTGCCCATTGCGATCCCTGTCGGTACTAGCGTTGGTTATGTTGCCACTAACGGTCAGTTGATCAATACTGGTTCGTCTGTTACTTCAGCCGCGTCTGCAGGTGCCACTACGGTGAACATCAACTTGCAACCAAACGTGTTGGGTGTTGGTACAAACATTCCGGCAGCTTCCACAATCACGTTCACTCAGTTCCCAGAAATTCTGGTAAAGATGAACCTGTTGGTGCACGGCTACTACAGCTCTACCACCGCTTAATAAGGAGTAACTTAAAATGGCTATTTCACGCGCACAACTACTTAAAGAACTCCTGCCCGGCTTGAATGCTTTGTTCGGTTTGGAATACTCTCGTTACGGAGAAGAGCACAAAGAGATCTACGAAACAGAGACCTCTGAGCGTTCATTCGAAGAAGAGACCAAACTGTCTGGCTTCTCTGCTGCTCCTGTTAAGGCTGAAGGCTCTGCCATCGCTTATGACAATGCACAAGAGGCATGGACAACGCGATACAACCACGAAACCATTGCTTTGGGTTTCTCAATCACTGAAGAAGCGATTGAAGATAACTTGTACGACAGCTTGTCTGCTCGTTACACCAAAGGTTTGGCTCGTGCAATGTCTTACACCAAGCAGGTTAAAGCCGCTTCTGTGTTGAACAACGGTTTCTCCGCTGCTTATCCCGGCGGTGACGGCGTGGCATTGTTCTCTACGCAGCACCCCTTGGTCAACGGCGATCGTAACGCCAATACTCCCAGCACACAGGCTGATTTGAACGAAACTTCTTTAGAAGCCGCTGTTATTCAAATCGCTGCTTGGACTGACGAGCGTGGTCTGTTGATTGCCGCTAAACCCAAGAAGTTGATCATTCCACCAGCATTGCAATTCGTTGCAACCCGCTTGTTGGAAACTGAACTTCGCGTCGGTACAAACAACAACGACATTAATGCCATCAAGAACAACGGTTCAATCTCTGAAGGTTATACCGTTAACCACTTCTTGACCGACACTAATGCTTGGTTCTTGACAACTGACGTACCTAACGGTCTAAAGCACTTCATTCGTACTCCCCTGCAAAACAGCATGGATGGTGACTTTGATACCGGCAACGTCCGTTACAAAGCCCGCGAGCGTTATAGCTTTGGCTGGTCTGATCCTCTGGGCATTTTTGGCTCATCAGGTTCGTTCTAAACGACGAAAAGAAAAAAGGGGCTTCGGCCCCTTTTTTTGTTGACACGTGTTTTATTTCGTGTATATTGCAAACATCTGGGTGATTGACTCTACCGGACTGCCCCAGCAGACGATGCAACGATTGGTAGAGTTACTTTTGCATAAGGAAACTTTATCATGGCACGTTCCACGTTTGACGGTCCCGTTCTAGTCGGTGACAATCGTTTTGGCCCCTTGCGTAACGTAGGTTATGCTGAACTTGTTCAGGGCGTATCAATGGTGTTGACAAACACCACCCCTAATACGGCTGGTTATGGTGGTGCTTCCACTCAGTTTGTTTCTAACGTAAACATCCCCAATACCCAAGCAACAATCTACACTCCCGGTACTACCACATATGCTGTGGCAACAGTACCCACTGCAGACACCACTTCATTGATTAACCGTGGTTGCGTGTTTTATGTGCCTGTTGGCGCTGACTTGCATGATGTTTTGGTTGATATGCAAGTGTTGCCTACAACAGCCGCAGGTACTGTGTCTGGCGTGACTGTGTTTGTTTCTAACAAATACGAAACATCCGCAGGTAATTACTTCCAAACTGGTTCATTGACTTCAATTGGTCGTGGCGCTTTGGCAACATTTACTGCTGCTCAAATGTTGGCACAGCAATCAACATCTGCTGATATTATTCAACCAAATGGCCAAGCTAACATTTCGCAAGTTGTTGTTACTATTGCTATTGCAGGTTCTTCTATGACCACCTTGACTGCTGGCACTTTTAACATCACATTGCGTTACGGCACACCTGACGGCAACATTGGTACCACCACGGCTTACCCATTTGGTAACCTTGACTGATTGAGCAACGGGGGCTTCGGCCCCCTTCTTTGGATTTAAGGAGCTAATATGTCTGGATGGACCGTCGTTGATTCAATATCAAATAAATCGCTGCCCGTAGGCGGCACAAACAACTCTGGCGCTGCGTCGCCGTATATCACTCCCGCGCCGGGAATCAGTGATCCTGTTGGCAAAATGCGTATCTCGCAAGGCCAGGCGCTGATTGATACCGACTTTGAATACGGCCCACAGCCAACCAAGTGGGAAACGCTTGCGTTGCAAAACAACCGTAGCACAGCCTATTACATCCCGCAAGCAGCGTTGAATGTAAACTCCATTACCGGATTTGGCACATCTGGCTCACCGCTGGCAATTACCGGCACTTTTGTTGTTCCAGCCAACTCATTGATCTACATCCAAAACTGCAACGACCAAGGCTCCAACGGCTGGGGTTTTACCGCATCTGGCGGCACCAACTCAATGTCCGTCATCATGGGCCAGTCTGGTTCAATTAGTAGCCAAAAATTTAACACTGCTGGCACGTACGTGTACGTGGGATATTTTTACACCGGTTCTGGCTTTGCTTTAAACAGCTCAACAGCTTTTACAACTTTTGGCGGAACCACCGTAGAAGTAACTACAGCATCTCCCCATGGGCTGTCAATTGGTTCATTACTTTACGTGTTTGGAACGACGTCAAGTGGAACTTCTATTAACGGCCCGCAAACTGTTTCTTTTATCAATAGCACAAGTGTATTTCAGTTTACCAACGTAAACGGAAACGTTGCCGCATCCGCAATCACCAACTCAATCGGCCAGACAAACCTGTATGCACGTTCTGCAGGCTATGTTGAAAGCCGACCATACGATGGCGGCGTGGCGTTTTCTGCGGGTTCTATCGGTTCAAACCAGCAATTGATGCGACAGTCTCGTCGTTATTTCCGTTATCAGTCAGGTAAGGGTATTCAGTTCTCTACCGGATCGTCTTTGGCTCCAGCATTGTTTGTGACCTCAATTTCCAACAGTAGCGCAACAGTAACGGTTACAACCCGTTTTGCGCATAACCTTTCTACAAACGCAAGCGTAAAAGTCGAGAACTGTACCGTCGGATACTTTAACGGGGTTTTTCAAGTTGCCTCCACGCCGTCAACAACTACGTTTACATACACCATTCAAAACCCCGGCGTTAACCAGACTGCTGTTGGTTTCCCAGTGCGTGTAAGCCCATTCCGGTGGTTCGGCGCGTCAAACCGTATTGGCATGTTTGACCAGCAAAACGGCATGTACTTTGAGTTTGACGGAACTGTTTTGTCCGCCGTATTGCGAAGCAGCACAACTCAAATTAACGGTTCGGTGACGGTTACCAACGGGTCTAGCGTTGTTGCAGGGTCTGGCACTCAATTTTCCTCTCAACTGCAAGGGGGAGATTGGATTGTTATTCGCGGCCAGTCGTATCGCATATTGGGGATCAATAGCAATACGCAGCTATTTATTAGCCCAGAGTATCGTGGGACCACAATCTCTTCCCCATCATACGCACTCGTTTCGCGCACTGTAGATTTACGCATTCCGCAGTCTGTGTGGAATTTGGACAGGCTTGATGGCACAGGTCCATCCGGGTACACCATTGACGTTACCAGAATGCAGATGTGGTTTATTGACTACTCGTGGTACGGCGCTGGCGTGATCCGCTGGGGTGTTCGTGCCACTGGCGGACAGATTGTTTACTGCCACCAGTTGGTAAACAACAACCGTCAATTTGAAGCGTTTATGCGTTCTGGTAACTTGCCATCGCACTACGAATCCAACGGCGTTGTTGGTTACGCAAGTACCACCGACGTCAACGGGTTTTATGCCGGCAACTTTGGAACCTCACTATCAGCCGCCATTACCCGCGAGGCTACCGTAATCCCTGTCCCGAGCGCGAGCACTTACTTTTCTGCTCAAGGCGGAATTGGTCAGCTTGGCACGGGCGCTGGCATTGAGTATTTCAGCTATAGCGGGGTCACCGCTAGTACTGTAACGGGCGTGGTTCGTGGTATTTTGGGCACCACCGCTGATGCGTATGCAGCAGGGGCCGCATGCTTTAACACCAGCATAGCCGTTGGAAGTACGTATGGGTTTAACCCAAACGGAGGAACCATCAACATAATTGGGCCGGGGACTGGTAACTCCGTGCTTTCAAACGTCGCATATGTTGGCATATCTGGAAACTTTTTGTACGGCATTACGTCTGGGAATTTTGTTGGACCCGGCGCAACGTCCCCATTTTTGGTTGAATACTCTACCCCCGATTCAACAGCTCCTTTGGCGCACTGGGGTTCGTCTGTCATCATGGATGGAGAATTCAACGACGACAAATCGCTGGTGTTCAACTACGGCACAACAACTCCGGTGTCGATTGCCGCTGGCGCTACCGCTCCACTTTTGGCAATCCGGGTTGCTCCATCTGCGGACAACAACACCATAGGTTTGCTTGGCGTAAAAGAAACCATTAACCGTATGCAGTTGCAATTAACTGACATGGCGGTGGTGGCTTCTGGCGCTGTGTTAGTGAACTTGATCTTGAATGGTGTGACAACCGGTTTTACGGGCACATTTGGTCCGGTTGCCATTGGTAACAACGTTACATCATCTTTAGCGCAGGTGGCGGTTAACACAAGCGGCACTGCTACCATTAGTGGTGGCGAATCTGTAACGGCTTTGTACGCTACTGGTGTGAACACAATTGATTTGGCTCAAGTTCGAGATTTGGGTAACTCAATTGGCGGCGGCGGTGTTAATAACACAGTTCCAACTACTCAAGCTGGTGTCTATCCGGACGGTCCAGACATCTTGTACATTACAGCTACCAATACAACTGGTGGCGCTGTAACGGTGTTAGCTCGTATTAACTGGAAAGAAGCGCAGGCTTAAGATGGCTAAGAGTCCAGCATGGCAGAGGAAAGAAGGGAAGAACCCCAAAGGCGGCTTGAACGCCAAGGGACGAGCCTCCGCGAAAGCGCAAGGCATGAATTTGAAACCGCCCCAGCCAGAAGGCGGCTCCCGGCGCGACTCTTTTTGTGCGAGGATGGAAGGGATGAAGAAGAAACTCACGTCCCCAAAGACCGCCAAAGACCCAGACTCACGCATAAACAAATCACTTAGAGCATGGAAGTGCTGACATGAACGAGATTGAATTAAACGAGAGAGAAAAAGCCATCGCTAAAGAAGCGGCCAGAATCGCTATTGAAGAGATGTCAAATGAGTTCTACAAAAAAGTTGGTAAGACTGTTGTAGAGAAACTACTGATTTGGACTGGCATTTTAGTCGTGGGTTTTGTGTTTGGTAAGGGTTGGATCATTAAGGTTTAATATGCCAAGTACAAGCAAAAAACAACACAATTTCATGGCAGCTGTGGCGAATAACCCCGCATTTGCTAAGAAAGCCGGAGTCCCACAATCTGTGGGGAAAGACTTTAACCAAGCGGACAAGGGCCGCAAATTTGCAAAAGGCGGCGCTATGAAGCACAAAGACGTTAAAAAAGACAAAGGCATGATGCAGAAGGCTGTAAATAAACACGAAGGCCGTTTGCACAAAGGTCAGCCTATGACCAAGCTGGCTAAAGGTGGCGGCATCGAGACCAAAGGCAAAACCAAGGGCACTATGGTTAAAATGAACATGGGCGGAAAAGCCTGCTAAAGGAACAATCATGGCACGTAAAGGCAGGGGTAGTGATTTAGCAGGACTCGCAGCGCTTGGCGCTCTTGGTTACATGCTGTCTAAAGGTAGCAAAGCGGCTCCTACTGGCGGTAGTGGTGGAGAAAAAATGCCCACACCCGCAGTAGAAGCATCTTTAATTACTGATGATATGCGTAGACGCGCCAAAGAAGAAGGCGAAAAAATTTCTGAAGGTGAACGTATATCTAGTATGAGCGCTAGTAAACCTGCAGATAAACCTAATGTAGCTAAGTCAGCAGATACGGCTAAATCAGCAGATACGGCTAAACCTTCAGCTGCAACAGGCTACTTAAAGAACCCCGGTGCAGTAATTCCTTCTGTAGGCAACCAACGCGGTCCCAGAGCTGAAGAACTTGCAGCATATAAAGCCAACCGCAATGTTAATTTTAGTAACGAAGGACGTCAAAAACCAGTAGGTCAAACATCTGTTTCCGCTAATCAAATTCCCGGCTCATCTACCAAAGCTCCTCAAGGGGGACAGAAGATTGATTCTTCAGAAACAGAACGCAACATCAATGCTGCATTAACTGCAACAGGATTAGGTGGAGCAGCTGGCCTGTTCTACAAAGGCAAGAAAATGTACGACGCTAGTAAAGCCGCTAAAGCTGCTAGTGAAACTGCAGCTAAAGGTCGTGAAGCTGTTACTAATCCACTAATGTGGATGGCTGGACCTAAGAACGCTAAAAACTTTGATGAAGCAGCGGAAGTTGCATCTAAAGGTCGTGAGGCGGTTACTAATCCAATGGCTTGGATGGCTGGCCCCAAAGGTATGGCTGAAATGAATAAAGCTGGTCCTAGCATGGCTACTAGAGCCAAAGAAGCTGCCGAAGCCGCCACTGCTCGATTTAGAAAAAAACCTCTGTCTGAGGCCGATACAACTGGCGGCGCTATTGGTTACAAACGTGGTGGCGCAGTCAAAGGCTATGCTTCTGGTGGTATGACTGGTAGCGCTTCCAAACGCGCTGATGGCATTGCCTCCAAAGGCAAGACCCGCGGCAAAATCTATTAAGGAGTTATTATGAGACGTAGACTCAACGACAAACCAGATTCTGGTGGCGGTGGCGGTGGCGGATATATACCTGCTGTAGTAGCCATGAAAACTGGCGTATTTGGCGGCGGTATTGGCGCAGCTCATTTGATTAATAAGAAAAATGAGCGGGATGCTGAAGAAAAAGATAGAAATCAACGTGAAGCTGACGCTGAAATGAAGCGTGAATCACGTGGCGTACAAAAACCAGCTAATTTTGGTGTTATTGAAGAAGCCAAACAGGAAAATAAAGACGCCCAAGATCGTAAAAAGATCAGTGACATGGGCTACGCTGGCGGTGGTATGACTGCTTCTAGCCGTGCTGATGGCATTGCCACCAAAGGCAAGACCCGTGGCAAAATTTGCTAAGGAATAATCATGGCTAAAAGAGAAATGACGGTTGAAGAGTCTATTAACATGACAACACGACCTTACAAAAACAAATTTAATTTGGTAAATTACGGGCCGGAGGCGCTAAGTAAGGTTAAGTTTAGTAATAATGAAGGATTTACTTACACAGGCGAAGGCGCTGATGAAAATAAAGCTGGAGCTGGTCGAGGTAAGCAAGGCGGGCCAACCGTTAAAGAGTTAAAAGATTTTGAATCTAAAGCTGTTGAGTCCAAGGCAAAAGGTGGTTCCGTTGGGTCCGCCTCTCGTCGTGCTGACGGCTGCTGCACCAAGGGCAAGACCCGCGGTAAGATGGTGTAACCATGATGGCCAGCCGTGGAATGGGGGCAGTTGCCCCCTCTAAAATGCCAAAGGGTAAGAAGACTGCCCGTCGGGATGACACGGACTTCACACAATACGCCGCTGGTGGTAAAGTAAATGCGGCTGGCAATTACACAAAACCCAGTCTTCGTAAGAGGATTGTGTCGCAAGTAAAAGCAGCGGCTACGCAAGGTACAGGTGCAGGGCAATGGTCAGCACGTAAGGCTCAACTTGTTGCTAAGAAGTACAAGGCAGCAGGTGGAGGTTACCGAGATTGAAAGCGCCGCAACAATCCCTTAAAGATTGGGGCGACCAGAAATGGAGAACCAAAAGTGGCAAACGCTCTTCTGACACGGGTGAAAGATACCTTCCTAGTGCTGCGATTAAAAGTCTCAGCCCTGCTGAGTACGCTGCGACAACGCGTGCAAAACGTGCTGGCAAAAAAGCCGGACAACAATTCGTAAACCAACCAAAAACCATCGCTAAAAAAACAGCGCAGTTTAGGTAACACTGTGTAAGGAACTAAGATGAACCTCAATATTATTTTAATGTGCGCTCAAATGGCGGCACGCCAACAAGCTGCTGCGTTGGGCTGTGTAGACGCTGACGTCCAAGCCCTGATTGATGAAGTGGAGTCTTTGTTGGCCCCAGATCCAGTGGTTGAAGAAGCCCCAGTGGTTGAAGAAGCCCCAGTGGTTGAAGAAGCCCCCACCCCTACAGACGAGTAATTTATGGCCACCTCCGGAATCGCATCGTTCAACATGGACCTCACGGAAATCGTGGAGGAAGCATTTGAGCGTGCTGGTTCGGAGTTGCGTACTGGTTATGACTTAAAGACAGCAAGGCGGTCTTTAAACCTGATGTTTGCTGAATGGGCAAACAAAGGGTTGAACATGTTTACGTATGAACAGGGCAGCATCACGCTAGTGCCCGGTACGGCTACATACAATTTACCAGCAGATACAGTAGATCTGCTAGAGCATGTTATTCGCACAGGCGCTGGTAATACCGCTACGCAAGCAGATTTGACTATTACACGTATTAGTGTTTCTACTTACGCCACAATCCCAAACAAGCTGCAACAGGCTCGACCTATTCAAGTTTGGATACAACGTCTAGTGGATAACCCTAGTATTACTGTTTGGCCTGTTCCTGATGACTCACAAACGTATACGTTTGTGTACTGGCGTTTACGCCGTATCCAAGATGCTGGAACAGGTGTCAACACAATGGATTTACCATTCCGTTTCCTTCCTTGTATGGTTGCGGGCCTTGCATATCATTTGGCATTAAAAGTACCAACAGGCGCAGAACGTTTGCCTATTTTGAAACAGCAGTACGATGAAGCATGGGATTTAGCTTCTAGCGAAGATCGTGAAAAAGCGGCAGTTCGCTTCGTACCTCGTCAGCAGTATATTGGGGGCACCTGATGGGTAATCGGTTTGCTTCTGGCAAAATTGCAATTGCAGAGTGCGACCGCTGCGGGGAACGCTTTAAACTAAAACTGCTAAAACGTGAGATTATCAAAACCAAGAACTACGACCTCTTGGTATGCCCTGAGTGTTGGGACCCAGATCAACCTCAGTTGCAATTAGGTATGTACCCAGTGGATGATCCGCAGGGTCTAAGGAACCCACGTCCTGACAGAAGTTATGTGACGTCTGGTTTGAATGCAAACGGAAACCCTTCTGGAGGTTCACGGGACATTCAATGGGGTTGGGGGCCGGTTGGGGGCGCTAGCCAATTTGATACAGTTTTAACGCCAAACTACTTGGTTTCTGCCGCAAGAGTTGGTACAGTCACAATATCTTAAGGAGTTATTTCATGGCATACACAAAAGCAGCAGACGGCGTCGCCAGAAAAGGTAAAACTAACGCCCAAATTATGGCCAATGATGGACCCACCGCGGCTAATCCTCGCGGTGGTAAAAGCAAAAAGGGCGGCCCAACTGGCCAACAAATGCGTGCCGTAGGCCGTAACATGGCTCGTGCTAATAACCAAAAGTGAGGTTATTCATGGCCAAATACAGCCGAAAATTAATGGGTAAAGAAGTTGGCAGTGCCGACGTTTATGCGGAGCCTCATACTATGACTGGTAAAAAAGTAGCAATTCAATCTAATCCCGGCAAGCCTTCTGATATTTCAGAAACTAGCTCAATGCGCATGAGTGTTGGTAATTACAACAACCCTAAAAACGCTCCAACCACTAAGACCAGCGGTATCAAGATTCGTGGCACAGGCGCGGCTACCAAAGGCACGATGGCTCGTGGCCCGATGGCTTGAGGATTAACTCATGGCGATGACTTATGCACAGCTTGTAACGCAAGTATCTGATTATTGTGAGAACACGTTTCCCACAGTTAATATAGACACGTTCATTCAACAGGCTGAACAGCGCATCTATAACACGGTGCAGCTGGCTAATCTTCGCAAAAATGTTACTGGCACTATTACCGCGACAAACAAATATTTATCAGCTCCAGATGATTTTTTATCGGTTTACTCAATTGCGGCTTATCCAGTTGCGGGCGGTGATTACATATATTTGTTGAATAAAGATGTAAACTTTATTCGTGAAGCGTATCCAAACCCATCATCTACAGGAACACCAAAATACTACGCAATCTTTGGTCCAACCACTACCGCGCTTGGCGCTGTTACCAATGAGTTGTCTTTTATTGTTGGTCCAACACCTTCAATTGCATATTCTGTAGAGCTGCACTATTACTATTATCCTGAGTCTATTGTGACTGCTGGCCAAACATGGTTAGGTGATAATTTTGACTCTGCATTGTTATACGGTTCTTTGTGTGAAGCAGCAGTGTTTATGAAAAGCGGGCCTGACGACGCAATGTACACAACATACCAAGCGCGTTATAACGAGGCTATGGGCATGCTTAAAAACTTGGGTGATGGCAAACAGCGCGGTGATGCGTACCGAAATGGCCAAACTAGGGTTCCCGCACAATGAGCATCGTTCAGACACAAACGACCAGCTTCAAAGCGGAGCTGTATCAGGGCGTTCACGATCTGACAACAGATGTAATAAAGATCGCTCTGTACACGGCAAATGCAGATTTAAACGCGAGTACCACCGTGTATTCAACTTCAAACGAGATAGCCGCTACGGGCACGTATGTAGCTGGCGGAGCACAACTTACGCCGATTACGGTATCGTCATCAACATCTGATGCAACAGCGTATGTGGGCTTCCCAAACATATCTTGGACTGGTAATATCACAGCACGATGTGCTTTAATTTACAATGCGAGTAAGGGCAATAAAGCCGTTGCCGTGTTGGACTTTGGATCAGACAAAACGTCTTCTAATTTCACAATCACAATGCCAGCGAATACGTCAACAACCGCGTTGCTTCGCTCTTCATACTAAGGGGTAATTATGACTAAAGAACTCTCAAGCTTCGGCGACCACGCAGAAGTGACCATGCAATCAAACGTTGCTGGCACTGAGACTGTTGGCATTGAAGGCGTCTACCACGTAGTTTGCCGCGATGCCGACGGTAACATTAAATGGGAAGATCAGTTCCCAAATCTGGTTAATGCTGTTGGTAAACAGTTGATGCTGGACACATTGTTGTCTGGTTCAACCTACACCACCGTTGGCCCATTCCTTGGTTTGATCTCAGGTGCTAGCCCCACATTTGCGGCTGCTGATACGCTATCTTCAAAATCATGGACTGAGTTCATCAATTACACCGTTGGTGGTTCCGCTGTTCGCGGAACTGCTTCATTCAGCGCTGCCTCTTCTTCTGGTACTACACCGTCCAACGTGACAACCAAAACAGCTTCCGCGATTACGTACACCATTACAGGCGCAGGCGGTACAGTGGGTGGTTGTTTCTTAGTGACTGGTGCTGGCGCGGTCAACACACAGAGCAGCACTGCTGGTACTCTGTATAGCGCAGGTGCATTTGCCACAGCCAAAGTGACCACTGCTGGTGACACTGTTTCTGTTACCTACGCCACTACTGCGACAAGCTAATAGGGGGTTCAAATGCCTCTGGTCCTTGCAAACCGCGTCCAAGAAACGGGCACGGCAAATACCACTGTAAGTTTTACGCTTACGGGTGCGGTGCCGGGCTTCCAGTCGTTTGCCACGATTGGGAATACCAACACCACGTACTACTCAGCTACGGACGGTTCAAGCAACTGGGAAGTCGGCCTTGGTACGTATTCAACTACAGGACCAACATTAACCCGCACCACCATTTACGCTTCAAGTAACGCTGGTAGCGCGGTAACGTTTTCTGGGGTAGTCAGCGTATTTGTGACGTATCCTTCTGGACGCTCGGTTAATCTTGATGCAAGCGGAAACGTCTCCGCACTAGGCACTGTAGCGTCAGGTACATGGCAAGGATCGACCATTGGTGTGGCATATGGTGGTACAGGCGTCACGGCGTCTTCTGGAGCCAATTCGGTAATGCTGCGAGATGCCAACCAGAACACCTCGATCAACCGGCTTAACCAGTCCAACACCTCTGTAACCGCATCAGGTGGCACGACGGCTTTGACGGCGGCGTCAAGCTATTCGCAGACCCTCAACGGTACGGGCAACCATACATTCACGATGCCAGACGCTACCACCCTTACAACGGGCGTGGCGTTCATCTTCAACAACAACGCTACTGGCACGCTGACGCTGCAGGACTATGCCACCGGGTCAATTGGCACGGTCACTTCCGGGGGCGCGTGCGAGCTGGTTTTGTTGGCCAATGGCACAACAGGCGGAACATGGGACGTACACGGGTTCCTTCCAGAAAACGTCACTTGGGGAACCAACGCTTTGGCGCTTGGGTCAACCGTCATCTCTGGTGGCACTTGGCAGGGTGGCACTATCCAGTCGGGATACGGTGGAACCGGCCTGACTACATTTGCGGGCGCAAACAACGCGCTTTACTCAACCAGCGCATCGGCGTTGGCTGCGGGTACTTTGCCTATTGCGGCAGGGGGCACTGGCGCAACTACTCGCCAAGACGCAATGGATGCTCTTGCTGGTGCGGTGACCTCTGGGCAGTATCTGCGCGGCAACGGCACTGACGTTGTGATGTCCGCCATCCAAACGGCTGACGTTCCAACGCTGAACCAAAACACCACCGGCTCTGCTGCTACGCTGACTACGGGGCGAACCATTGCAATCACCGGTGATCTGGCGTACACAAGCCCATCGTTCGACGGTTCAACCAACGTCACGGCGGCGGGTACTTTGGCAACCGTCAACTCAAACGTTGGGTCTTTTACAAACGCAAGCGTTACGGTTAACGGCAAGGGCCTTGTTACCGCTGTGTCTAGCGGAACCGCGCCCGTTACTTCTGTTTCGGGCACATCGCCCGTAGCCTCAAGCGGCGGCGCAACTCCGGTAATCAGTCTTGCATCGGGGTACGGCGATACGCAAAATCCCTATGCTTCCAAGACGGCTAATTTTGTATTGGCTGCGCCAAACGGCACAGCAGGCGTTCCCACATTCCGCGCAGTTGTTGCGGCTGATATTCCAACACTGAACCAAAATACAACTGGAACAGCGGCTAACGTCACAGGTATTGTGGCTGTTGCCAACGGCGGTACTGGAACTGCTACACCCGCTTTAGTAGCTGGAACTAATATCACTATTACAGGCTCTTTTCCAAATCAAACTATCAATTCAACTGCTAGTGGTAGTGGAACAGTCACAAGCGTGGCGGCAACAGTCCCATCATTTTTGTCTGTAAGTGGATCGCCAATTACAACAAGTGGCACATTGGCTTTTAGTCTTGCATCAACTCCGACTAATGGTCAATTGTTGATTGGTAATGGAACAGGATTTTCATATTCCACATTGACTGCTGGAAGCAATATAACAATTACAAATTCTTCTGGTGGTATCACCATCGCATCAACTGGTGGCGGCCTAACACAATTCACAGCAGCCGAATCAACGACCGCGCCCAACGGAACGGTTTACGTCGATTCCCTTACGGCTGCCGCCGCATCCACCAATGCTGACGTGGCTTTTGTTGCGAAGGGTACTGGTGCCACATTAGCTCAAGTTCCAGATTCCACTACCACTGGTGGGAATAAGCGCGGTACTTATGCAACTGATTGGCAAAAATCAAGAACTGCGGCCAATCAAGTAGCGTCTGGAACTTCTTCTACCATTGCCGGTGGTGAAAACAATAGAGCTGGTAATATTGTTTCCTTTGTAGGTGGTGGCGGAAACAACTCATCTATTAATACAGGTGCTGCTATTGCTGGTGGATATAGCAACACGGCCAGTGGGGGGTATTCAGCAATTGTTGGTGGGGCAAGCAACACGGCCTCTAGTCCATACGCTTTTGTAGGCGGCGGTTCTACAAACGCCGCTCAAACAGCAACAACGGGATACAACGTTGTAGTCGGTGGCGCAAACAACATAGCTTCTGGTGATTATTCTTTTGTTGGCGGTGGTGGTGATGCTGTAACTACAACAGATCGCAACACTGCCTCTGGAGTTTATGCAGTGGTTACGGGTGGAAAAGTAAACACCGCCTCTAGCCCTGTTTCCTTTGTAGGTGGTGGCAGTACTAACACTGCTACAACTGCATCCACCGGTTACAACACCGTAGTCGGCGGACTTTCAAACGCTGCTATCGCAAATTACTCGTTTGTTGGTGGTGGTAGCAGTAACATAGCAAGCGGTCAATATTCTGCTATTGCTGGTGGCACAAGCAACACAGCAAGCGGTACAAATGCTGCTATTTTTGGTGGATCAGGCAACACTGCTGACGCTCGGGGCGCTACTGTTAATGGAGGTGAGAATGGAGCAACAAGATCAATTGTCGGGAACGCAGTTTTTCCTGCTTGTTCCCAACCAATTAGTGGTGTTTCCGGCACTTCTCAAGCAGCTTTACTAATTCTCGCTGTTCAGACTACAAACGCCACTGCAACAGTTTTACGAAGTAACACATCTGCCGCAACCACAACCAACCAAGTCATCCTACCCAACAACAGCGCATACTACTTTAGAGGCTCAATCACAGCAGGTGTAACTGGTGGCGGCAACTCGGCGATGTGGTCCTTTGAAGGTGGTATTAAACGTGGCGCTAACGCTGCCGCTACAACTCTTATACAGTCGGTCATTAATCCAGTGGCTGCGGATTCTGGCGCATCTACGTGGATCGTTGCGCTGTCTGCTGATACAACAAACGGCGGTCTGGCTGTTACAGTAACCGGCCAAGCCTCAACCACAATCAGGTGGGTGTGCAAAATTGAAACAACCGAAATGACCTTCTAAGGGAAATATCATGGCCCAGATACCCTTACTCAATGCGCAAACCGGCACCACCTATACGCTGGTGCTGGCCGATGCTGGAAAGTTCGTGACGTTGAACAATGCTGCCGCTATTGCATTGACGGTCCCGCTTGAGTCATCGGTGAACTACGCCATCGGCACATCCATTGATCTCGTGCAGCTTGGAGTCGGTCAGGTAACGGTTGCTGGCGCTGGTGGCGTTACGGTCAACTCAACGCCCGGACTCAAGCTCAGGGCGCGTTACAGCGCGGCAACCTTGATCAAAACAGCCTCAAACACTTGGGTCCTTGTTGGGGATATTTCGGCATGAGCTTTCTTGGCATTACTGCATCGAATCAACAACGTAAGCCACTGGTGATTACGCAGGGCTTGACTGTTTATTTGGATGCGGCCAATACGGCTTCGTATCCCGGCACTGGGTCAACGTGGTTTGATTTGAGTGGTAATGGCAACAATGGCACTTTGGTGAATTCGCCAAGCTGGACAACAATTACCAGCGTTCAAACTTTTGGGTTTAACGGCACAAACAACCGTGTTTCGTTTAGTTACCAAACCCCCGTCCAATCAAACTCAACTGGGTTTACTTGGGGCGCGTGGATTCGGGCCAACCGAAATTTTGACGGCGATATTGTGATGGGTTATCGCGGAACAACTCCATTGGAGTTCTACAAAATGACCACGCAAAAGTTTGAAATGTACCCAGCAGAAGTTTTTGCTACGGTTACGCTAACAACGTGGATATACATCTGTGCAGTGTGGAACGGCAGCGGAACAAGCGGCGGAACAAATATGACTTGGTATCACAATGGCTCTAGTGTTGGATTGCGCGACGCAGACAACCCGGCATTTAGTGCTTCTGCAATGCCGTTTAACATTGGTGGAGATGCCGCTGCAAACGAATTTTTCCAAGGTTACATATCGGCAGCACACGTTTACAACCGCGCTCTTTCTGCGGCGGAGGTTAGCGCAAACTTTGATTCGATGAAAAAATACTACGGGTATTAACCCAAAAAGACCATCATGTTCGGCACCTCAAGTTTTGCCCAAACACCGTTTGCATCTCTTGCTGGAACTGCAAATGCGCTGTTTATTGTCGAGGGCATTCAGCTTGGTGATGCCAGCACTCAGCTGTCGGCGTTTTTGCAAACCCAAACAGAACCCGTTGTTATGGGGGATATTAATTCCACAGCGGGACTTTTCTTTGGTAGTGTGACTGAATCACTAACGTCTGGGGATTCTAGTACGCAATTGTCCGCCTTTTTGCAGTCCATCAGCGAGAATTCTCGCCCAGCGGACGCCGTTATAATTGCGGCCCAATTTGCCCAGTCGGTCGCAGAAAACTCGGTGTTGGCTGACACCCCCGTACCTTTTGCTGCGTTCCTTCAATCACTCACTGAAGGCGCGACACTGGCGGACAACAATACGCAGCAGTCAGTGTTTACCCAATCAATTACAGAAAATTTCCAACTAGCAGACTCTGTTGCGATCACGGCTCAGTTTGCTCAGTCCTTGTCCGAGAACATTACGCTGGCTGACCTGCCAGCGATTGCCGCCCAGTTTGCGCAAGCCGTCACAGAAAACTTTACAGTCGCGGACAGCAGCACCATTATTTTGGTGTTTGTTGATGTGATGGTGGAAAATTTGTCTGTTGCTGATGCTGCAACAGTGGTGAGTTTGTTTTTTGAATCTGTTTTTGAAAACCTGAACAGTGCCGATGCGGCTTCAGTTGTTAGTGGGTTCCAACTGGCCATTACTGAAAATGTAACTTTGGCAGACAGCAATGCGGTGGCTGGTTGGATCAAAATTATCGACTCTCAAACTGCAAACTGGGTCAATATCAACGACACGCAAAGTACCGTTTGGCAAAATGTCAATGACAGCCAGACACCAAACTGGCAAAATATCAACAATTCGCAGTAAGGACACAATATGTCAAGCAGCTTTTCCAGTCTTAAATTTGAGCTAATTGGTACGGGCGAGCAGTCCGGTACTTGGGGCGCTACTACCAACGCCAATCTTGGAACTGCCATTGAGCAAGCAATTGTTGGCATGGCCACCCTGACGTCTTCTGACTTTACAGCCAACGTCGCTACCCTGACGCTGTCCAATACCACCGCAGCACAGAACGCGCGGGCGTTGTGTTTGGTAGTTTCCGCCAGTTCACTGTCTGCCGCTGGCACGATTAACGTTCCGGCCATTCAAAAGCCATATCTGATCATTAACAACGACAGCTATGCCGTGACAGTCAAGGTGTCTGGCTTGACTGGTGTAGCGGTCCCAGCTGGTAAACGTACTGTTGTGTATAACAACGGCACTGATGTTGGTAATCAGGTTGATTACTTGGCTACATTAGCTTTAGGAACTGCATTACCAATATCTTCAGGTGGCACAGGTTCAACATCCACAACCTTTGTTAATCTAGCCACCAATGTGACGGGAACTCTGCCTGTTGCCAATGGCGGTACTGGGTCTACAACTGCCACTGGCACGGGATCGGTGGTGTTAGCTACAAGTCCCACATTGGTAACTCCTGCTTTAGGTACGCCTGTATCAGGCAACTTTAGCACTGGGACATTTACATGGCCTACGTTCAATCAGAATACCAGTGGTACTGCGGCAGGTCTATCTTCTACTTTGGCGGTTGCCTCTGGTGGTACGGGGTTAGCAACAACTCCCGCAAATGGTCAGATTGATATTGGCAATGGTACTGGGTTTACACGCACCACATTAACTGCCGGATCAAACATCACGATCACCAATTCTGCAGGGGGCATTTCAATTGCTTCTACCAATCCCGGTGGCACGGTAACGGGGGTTACTGCTACTGCGCCTGTAGTATCTAGTGGCGGCACAGCACCGGTTATAAGCATGGGAGTGGCTTCCTCTAGTGCAGACGGATATTTGTCAAGCACCGACTGGAGCACATTTAACAACAAACAACCTGCCGGTTCATACATTACATCCGGCGGGGCTTTAGGAACGCCTTCTTCAGGCAACTTAGCAAACTGCACATTCCCAACGCTCAATCAAAACACAACCGGAACAGCTGCTGGCTTATCTGCAACCTTGGCTGTTGCCTCTGGTGGCACTGGCACAACCACCCCTAATTTAGTAGCAGGCACAAATGTTACTTTGTCCGGAACGTGGCCTAATCAAACAATTAACGCAATTGGTGGTGGTAGTGGATCAGTTACTTCGGTAGCGGCACTTACTTTGGGAACAACTGGGACAGACCTTTCCTCAACGGTTGCCACTGGAACTACAACACCGGTTATCACGTTAAACGTGCCAACAGCCTCGGCTTCTAATCGCGGTGCTTTGAGCGCAGCTGATTGGTCTACATTTAACAATAAACAAGCGGCTGGTTCTTATGTAACTGTGGGTGGAGCCTTGGGTACACCCTCTTCTGGAACACTTACAAACTGTACGTTTCCCACACTTAACCAGAACACTACGGGCACTGCGGCTGGTTTATCTGCAACTTTAGCTGTGGCCTCTGGCGGTACAGGCGTTACAAGTTCTACCGGATCTGGTTCGGTGGTTCTTTCTACCTCCCCATCATTAACAACCCCAGCACTAGGAACACCAGCAAGCGGCACATTGTCATCTTGTACAGTTGATGGCACAGACAAGGTTGGCTTCTTAAATATTCCACAAAACTCTCAGTCAGCCGCCTATACCTTGGTTTTGGCGGATGCTGGCAAACACATATTTCATCCATCAACTGATGCCAATGCTAGGACATACACAATACCTGCAAACAGTTCTGTGGCTTACCCCATTGGAACTGCGATCACATTTATCAACATGACATCTCAAGTTGTAACAATTGCAATTACGACTGACACAATGTATTTATCTTCTGCGGGTACAACTGGCTCACGGAGTCTGGCTCAGTATGGTTCTGCTACGGCTATTAAGATGACTGCAACAACTTGGTTAATTTCAGGGAGCGGATTAACATGAGCGGTGCACTACAAGCGATATTTCAAAACCAAAGGTCGTTTGGCGCTTCTGTTACGGTTTCTTTAACTGGGTTAGCGGGTGTCTATGGCGATACACCGAGCCCCGGCACTGCTTTTGCTGACCTTATTTTTTACTCTGATGGAACAATAGACGCTTCTACTAACGCCGGTACCGTTAGCGCTGGCAGTTGGGCAACGCCTACCACTGCTGGAATTGGTGCAAACTATTGGATTAGATTTACGGAAACTAGCAGTTACAGCACTACTACAGTAACCGGTAGCACCAGAGGTGTTTGGCTTCAATTATCAACCTCTAGACTGTACGGCGTTTCACGAGGGATAATCGGCGCAGGCGGTCGATACTATACTGTTGAAATTGCTTCTGACAGTGCCGGTGCTACTATTGTTGCAACTGCAACAAGTATTGGTTTAGAAGCTGAAGTTTTCTAAAAAATGATTGATCCAATTACCGCGCTAGCCGGTATTCAGTCCGCAGTAAAACTGATTAAGCAGGCTTCCAAGACGGTAGATGATGTGGCCTCGCTTGGGCC
>Ga0208975_1000383_pt1 | contig 22196 bp, 17 predicted proteins | sample GreLakmeER78MSRF_FD_187700 | JGI IMG/M metagenome (GOLD analysis project Ga0208975, IMG submission 187700) | Freshwater lentic microbial communities from great Laurentian Lakes, MI, USA - Great Lakes metaG ER78MSRF (SPAdes) | ecosystem: Environmental > Aquatic > Freshwater > Lake | place: Great... | reverse complement strand
GCTAAAGCTCCAAATAACACAAATGGATATATTGTTACAACAAAGGATAGAGAAAATCAGTTAGCTACCCACTATGCTTTTGTGTTTTTTGACAATTATTTCCCTGTTGATATTTTTATTGTTTGTGCAGAGTTTGTGAGAGATTATGGCAAATCCCAAATAAAAAGGCAAGATTTAAATGCTGTTTGTGACCCACTACAGCCTAATACTGAAGGAGTTTCCATATGGACTCAACAAAATGTTAATGTGTAACAACGAGTGGACAAAGACACCATTATTGTCGATGTAGCATTTTTTTAAATTTATTTTGATGTCACAATTTTAACTGTACACCCAAATTAACCGAATAATAAAAAGAGTCAATTGGTAGTGGTCTATATTCATCATAATTAAAATCATAATGTATTAAAAAATTGAGGTGTTTCGAAAATTCAAAATATAAATTCGAATCAAATACCCATCGTGGTTTTAAGAAATTAGTATTTAAAGGAAACTGTAAATAACTTATTCCAGCAAAGTCAATTTTCTTTCCAATTTTAAATGCAAACTTAGTAACTATATTTAATCGTATCATTTCTCTATAAATAGAAGATAAGCCCTCCGTTTTATAAGCGAATGAAGATAATCGCGTATTCCATTGTTCCATTTCATAAAATGCTCCTGCGCTTATATATAAATCTGATTTCTTTTTTTCAAGACAATTTAAACGGGCATTCATCCCAATAATCGATCTGCTCTCTAAACCCCAAATACCATTCCATTGAAATTGCGTATAGGCATCAGGAGCTATTCTTCGCGTATCATTATCCCTAAAACGTAATTGAACAAAACCATTATTCTCAATCGTGTTTTTTCCATTATATGCAATATCCGTTTGGTTTAATAGTACAAAAAAATAGTGATTTTTAAAAAAATAATCTAATTCGGTTGTGTTTGAAAATTCAATAAATTTATTTTTTTGCTTATCACTAGAAAAAGAGCATGTGAATGAGGCTAAAAATTTTCTTTTTGTAGAATCTTGCCCATTTTCTCTGTCCACATTTAAAACTTGGGCATTCATGCCAGTACTAAAAATTAAATTCAATAAAATAAACACTAATTTTATTGAATTGTCTTTTGCAATATGACTTTCCTTGGTATAAATTTTCGGTATTGCCATTAGTTAATTATTTATTTCAATAAAAGCATGCTCTTCCCAAAAGCGTTCTGATGCTATTTTGCTTTTTGTATCTGTTAAATGAATTGGGAAGGGTGGTGCATATTGTCCAGGAAAAGCTGTAATTATTTCATTGTTTTCTTTAGAAGCCACCACAACAAGCTGGTTTGTTTTAACAAAACTCGCTTTTTGGACTATTTTTATTTTAAAATTATTCCGTGTTTCCAGCTTTAGATTGTTTAGTTCCAAAGGAAGTAGGCTATTTAAGTTAATTACGTTGTCATTTCCAATCCCACCACTTTTATGAAATGAATAAATGAAAATACTATTTCCATTGCTTTGCTTGATGGATTCAACTGGATTTGAATTGTTAATAATTTTTGATAATTGAAATGGATTGCTACAAAAAGTATTAAAAAACTTGGACCCAATTGTCGATATTAATTTTAAAATTTCTAATTCAGAATAGCCATTTTTTAAAAACAGATTTCGACTATCAACATCAATAGATTCGAAGTGTTTAAGAATATAAAATGTTCGTTGTACTGTTAGCTTTAATTCTTCCGGTTTTTCCATTTACGAATTATCTTTTTCGTTTTTTCAGGGAATAGAAAAGAAAAAACGGGTATCCCAATAATAATTAAAATTATAATTATTGCTCCGTAAAAAAGCCAATTACTCCATTGTAAATTGTTTTTTAATCCCTGTAGAAATTCCCAAATGGGTGTTATGCTGCTTAAAGATGTTATTATAGTAAAAACAGCAATTAGAAGATTTGTTCTCTTTTGCTGTTTTTCTTGTATCGACTGATTGATTTTATTAACTCTTTGTTGGAATTTTTTTAATTCACTATCTATCTCAAGACTTTCCCTGTGCTGGTGAAAGATTTTGTTTGGTAAGAAGTGATAAGATAAATGACTTAAATTATAAGTGTTAATAAATTCTTCGAATTTATCCCGTATTTCCTCTGAATCATTCATCAGTTCAGAATTATACCGATATAAATTAAATTTAATAAATAGGTTATACAAGTATATTCGGAAATACGATTCAGACCAAGTTTTTCTTTTAAACGAACTTTGATCCGCTTCAAGAATATTTTTTCCAATTGCAGTATAGGAATCAAAAAGTGGTAATATTTCGTAATTACTAAAAACAGAAATTTTATTTTTCATTAATTCTTTGTAATATTCCTTACTTGGAGTCAAATCAAAATTACCACCTGCAGATCCTATAGGAGCAACACATCCAACATCATATAGCAGCTCTTCTCTTGTTTTATCATCTAATTCTTCTTCTATATCTAAAATAGTGTATAATTTGAATTTAGACCCCGAATAATCATCCACTTTAACATTCTTTTCTTCAGGGTTGGAACTTATTTTTACTCCACACAAACAAAATTCTTCAATCCAATTAACCCAGTTATATTCCTTACCATTATCTATTACTTTTCTATAAAAGTCTCTAATAACGAGTGTAAGGTCTGAATAATAGGATAGTTCTTTTTGTGTTATTGATACTTCGATAGCAAATAAATTTAAGCCATCTTTAAATGTAAAAAGTTCTATTTTACCTATCTCAACCCTAAGTGTTTCATTTATGCCAGTGCTTCGATTATTTCGAACAAGAAAATCAATTTTTACGCCAGGATATTTGGTATATATTTTTGTACTTGTTTCATTCTTTTGTAAAAAAAACATGTCTCTAAATTCCGGATACCAGTAATTCTTATGAAAAGAAGTGGGATCGTTTTCTTCTATCGTTTTGAATTCGGAGGTTCTTAATTTAGTCCTAAATTTATTTTTAGTTAAATTTTGTTCAAAAACACCTACAATCCGGACGATTGAATTATTTACAGTTAGATTTTTCTTTTCCATTTATTTGGTCATTTTAAAAAATATGTACAAAATCACATAGTTTTTAAATTTTAAGTTAGGATATTTTAAAGGCTAATTTAATACTAAATATGTCTGTTTTAATGCTGGTTTATCAATTTCTTTATATTCTGTCTGAAATGAGTTTTCCCCACCCTCACAATTTATACAATAAATCCTCGTTAGCAAAATTAAAAGCAATTGTTAAATAAATTGGGATTTCAAAAAATAATTATATATATTAGATTCAATACGAAGAGATGCGAATCGATTTAAGCTAACGGTTTCATACCATGCTGTATATAAAGAATTAATAAAATGTAATTACCTGTATAGGAGTAATTGTTTCATTAGTTTTCTAATTATTAAGACATATGGGTTATATCGATATTAGTCTATTGGATAAATAAGAACCAAATTCCATAAAAACTGCCCGTTAGGATTGAAAATGGGATATTGAAATGACACAATTTTAGTTCAGGCGAGGCGTTGATACAATTGTAGACTATTTTCACCACTCTAATATTATTTTGTTCGAAGAATCTAATTTTATGAATGAAGACAGAAATCTTATAATTTGAATTAAATTATTTTTTTATATATTAGTAAAGTGTCCTGTTTTGCATTGAATTTAATTCAAATTACGTATTCATTTAATACTTTATTCATTGGATAAGCCTACAGAGTATTTTATATATATTTATTTCACAATAAAAATTATATACCATGAAAAAATATTTGAACTTACAAAATGTAATTACCTGTATAGGAGTAATCGTTTCACTGGTTCTCCAATTATTAAGACATATGGGTTATATCGATATTAGTCTGTTGGATTGTTTTATAATTTCTGTAATTTCACCATTAGCTGTACTTGGAGAAACATATTCGGTAATTATTTATTATGGAATAGTTGAAATGATGGATATTTTTGATAGGAATAATTAAAAATAAAGGTTATGATAATTTACAAACTTGAACGATTTAAAGAATTAGAAGTGGGTTCTCCATTTGCTCGTCTTACTGTTGATGAATGGATAAAAATTGGTAAATTTGAACAAACTGAAATTGATTTAGAAGAAACGGAGTATCTTTCAATTGGAATGTACACACACACATACATTGATTACTTAACTCAGTTATTCTTAAAATATAATGTTCCACTTAAGATTACAGATGTTACAGCTCAATATACCCATACTCAATCTACATTTGATGAATTTACTAATAAATACATTTCCCAATTAGATAAAATAGAAGAATTTATGTTAGCGAATACATCAGTAGACGAAGTACTTGATAAAATCAGTGGATTTGGAATACAATCACTTAATAAAATTGATAAAAAAATTTTAGAAAGTATTAATTAAAAAATAAACGTTAGAAAAACGATTTATACCCCTTAAACGGATTACTATCACTGAATCGGATGTTTATATATCTGCTCGTTTCAGTTACTGAAACATATTTTATAGCGTGAAACTTAGCTGAAACAGGCATAGGTAAAATTTGAATTGAACTGAATCATATTGAAACAAAAAAAATCCCTAAGCCAGTGAGGCAAAGGGATTTGAATACAACTGAACTGATTCAGTGCCCGCAGAGGTCGAAGGCCTGCTTTGCGTAGCAAACAATTCTCTGTGGCAACAAAATAAAAAAGGTCCAGCATATTGCTGAACCTTTTTTTAAGTGGTCTCGGCCGACATTTTTTCGAACTCTTTTCTACTGGATTTGCAGAATTTGAGTACCGTTAAGCACCTTTTGTCTAAGCGTAAGCTCCCTCTTTTTCGGACAAGTTAAAAGTAGGGTTTTTCATAATTAGAACAATCTTCTTCGCGAGTTGGCGAACTTATTTCGTCTTCGAGTGCAGAAGCGCATCTAAACTCAACTCTGCATAAATGTTCTTGAGCCGCCGGTTTTCATCTTCCTTGAGAGAATTGACGATATGGTTTTTGGTAAATCTTGATTTTCTCATGATGACAGTTTTGAATTAAACGTTTCCGTCTACTTTTATACTGTCCTAAATTTGGGGAGCATTATACAATTAAACCTTCTAGAAAAATTCATCTAGGTAGTTCCATAATTTTCTAAAATATTTTCCCTAATTTTTTTTTAAGTTTTTTAAAAAAAACTTACATGATTGTTGGTAATTCTGGATAAGGGATAAATGAATTCTTTAAAAATTCCAACATTTTGATTGGAAGATTGGGGCTACGCCCCAAACCCCCAATTGTCAAATTGTCAATCCCCGAGGCAACGGACAGAGAAAGCATTCTGCTTGAAGTCGTCGCTTCTGAGCACATTGCCATTGAAGTAATTCAGGTTGCGGTACCATGCGTCGTTAGAATTACTCTCTGCAGCACTCCACCAGTTACCGTTCCTACCAATGCTGTTGAATGTTCCATCGTAGTTGCGATAACCACCAGGGAAACCTGCAAAGCCGCTACTGTTACTGCCGTTGCCGTTTTCATCCCAACCAAAGCTGCTCTTCATTTTTGTGCCGGCTGCTTCTTTTCCACCTAAATAATCGGTTAATGTAGTCCATTCCGCATCGCTGGGAATATGAAATCCTTTGGGCGCTAAACCTCGCGGGTCATTTACAGCATACCAGTTATAAAGCTTGCCGTATTTTGGTCCATTGGATGCATCGTTATCGTAATAACACCAGGCGCCGGTAGTTAAACTTGCCCAAGCGTTTGCGTCCTGCACCTGCGGTATTACATCGCCATTTCTGTAAGTTGTTACATCAAGATTTTTGCTTGTCCAAACTTGACTGCCGATAGTTAGCACAGCACCCGATTCTGTACTTTCAGTGCTGCCTTTGGTAACTTTTTTTTGTGGCTTTGATACTGATGATTTATTCTTTGGTGCAATTTGTTTGGAATTTTCGATAGGGATATGGGTTTCTTCCTTCGATAAATATATATCTGCTGATTTTTTTTTAGTATTAATTTTCTTTTTTTGAGGCACCTTATCAATTTCAGTGATATTTATCAAATTTTTATTCTCGCTTGGGGTGTCAATTTTCAAATAGGAGGTAAAGAACCAATTCACAATATTAGAAAGCGCCATATCCACCATAATAAATGAATTACTGTCAGCATTGCGCATATCATCTTTATCGTGAGTACCATAATTACGCCAAGCTTGAATAGTCCGAAAATTTATCATTACTTGAGGTGGTAGTAAATCGTTGACTTTAATCAATAACTCGTCAAGCATAAGTTTGTTGACAGGTTTTTGATGATTAGTGTCCTTTTGATAGATGAATTTTAGAATAGCTTCGCAGAGTGCACCCGCAGAAGTGTATACACCTCTTTTTCTAGAATTAGAAATTTGCGATTTATTTATTGCATTGTTTAATTCGTTAATTTCCGCTTTTAAATCTATATAATCGTGTTTTAATCTTTCAATTTCATCTAAAATATTTTTCTCAATCATAAATAATTTTTGTAAACTTATTCACTCCTAAATCAAAAATTCGATAAATCAAAGTTGTTTTTTTTTCTACATAATAGTTGGAAGCTCCGGATAAGGGATAAAAGATTCTACAAAAATTATAAACGGCTGCTTGACAAACATTGCAATTACAATCATTAATACTGCAATCAATATAGCCACTCCAATATTATTTTTCGAAATCTCGTCATATTCGTCCAATTGACCTGTTAGCATCGAAAATAATTTATAGGTTGTATAAATTATTACGACACTAAATGTGTATCCCAAAACCAAAAACATAGCTAAGTATTTTATGATACCCATTAAAAGACCTAATAAAGAGGGGTTTGTCGTTCCCATAATTTTGATTGTGGCAGCAAGGGGTTCCATAATTCCAAATACTATATATGAAACAGAAAAAATAGTTCCACTTAAAAATATCATAAATGATAAATTTTTGTACGGATTAGATTCATTTGTTTTTTTTAGGTAAAATTTCATTACAAATATTTTAGTTAAATAAACCGTCATTAATCCTATAATAACAGATATTATTAATTCAATCGATGTTGTATTTTCTAATGTTTTCATTTGATTTTATTTTTAATTATTAACGCTTATTTGCTAGAATGACATTCCAGTATCTCATATTATTTGTTTTAGGACTTATATTTCCAGGGGTAAATCCAGTTGCAGTCGTTTCCCAAACATAATAATTTAAACCATTGTAATTTATGTAATCTCCACTATAATTTCCTGAAATACCCAATATTGCATGAGAATAATGCTCAGAACCTAAAACAACAACAGAATAACCAAGTTTAGATAGGATATAATAAAGGAATACACTTCTAGTATCACAATCCCCTTTTAAATTTGCTATAAATTCAACAGGTGCTTGAATTCCAAATTTAGTTTCAGCCAAACAAGGACCACCTGATTGATGGTATTCTGTTATAAATCCTCCATACTGCCTATCTGCTTGTGAATGTGTTAGATCGTGTACTAAGCAGTAGGGGATATTTTGAATAGAGGTAACAATCATATCTGCAAACAATTTATTGTTTAATTTATTAGTTTTCCCAATGTTTGCATACACTTTAATAACCGAATCTAAGTAATTCTTACTTTGATTAATCATCTGTTTATAAATTTGATGAAATTGTTCTCTAAACCCTTGCCCAGTTGGCTCAATTTGATTTCTTTCAATTTTAGTAATGTTAAAATAATCTTTTCGAACTTTAAATTCACCTTTATATTGGTTTTGGTAATTGTCGTTCCATTTTAATTTATGGGATAAATAGCTTACTACTAAAGTATCATTTTTGTCGGTATGTATTGTGTCTTTGATTACTTCAGGTGTATACTCCCATTTATTATTTTCATTTTCATTATCTGTATTAGTTTCATCAGAGGTTTTTCTTGTTTCAGAATCACCTGTCTTAATTAAAGGTTTTAAAAGTCCAAATAAAAAGAAACAAGAAATAAGCACCCCAATTCTACCAATCCATTTCAAGAACGTATTATTTCGAACAGCTAATAAAAGAGATATACCAAGAGAAATTAATAAAACACAGATATTTACTGAATAGGATTTATATAAAAGGTAGCACCCTAAAATAATAAACAACCAACCAATGTTATTCCAAAAATTATTTTGTACTCCTACATAATTATTCAATGATGGGAATCGGGTTTTTAATGCACCCATCATCATCATTAAGAAAAACAGAATGGGTAATAATATGGTGAAAAAAGAAAGTCCAAATAACATCTTCAAGAAAAGAAAGCTAAGTAAACTAAATATAAGTGAGCCAAGCAAGGTTTTAAAAAAAACAGAATTCACAGATTGTACAGATGCTACAGTTGGCTCTTTAGGGTCAATTATAGGATTTATTGCAACTTTATTCCAGTTAGATAGCGTGTCGGTAATAGGCAGATATTTTTGAACAACAGTTTGTTTTATCGGCAATACAATTTTTTCAGGAATTATTTTTTTTATTTTAAAATAAACCTTCGAATCGTATTTGACAAAGCTTTCACCATCTATTGTGATACTCTCGCCAATTTTTAATTCTGTAAATAAAATTTCTGGAGTATCTTCTTGAATATAATTGGTTTCATCAATAAAAACTTTTACAGTTTGTGAAGAATTTATCGGTTGATTATACAAATCAACTTTTAATTCGTTAAACACAAATGGCTCAATAATTTCACTATTTTTTATATCAATAGTTTTAAAGTCGATGTTGTAAAATGAAAACACGCCAGATTGATTCCAAACTTTCGGTTTGAAATATCCACTGGCATTGCCTTTTATATATATTAACTGTTCGCTCAATTTATACTAGTTTACCCGTTGTTTTTGCCTGTTAATTCTACTTCAACTCTTCTGTTCATTAATCTGCCCTCCTCGGTTTCATTATCCGCTCTGGGCTCTTGGTCTCCTTTTCCTATAGCACTTATTCGATCGGCAGTAACACCCAAATTAATTAAATATGACATAACTGATTCTGCTCTTTGTTGGGATAAAATTAAATTTTTCTGCTTTTCGCCAACATTGTCTGTATGACCAATTATGGTTGCTTTTAATTCAAGATTCTGTAATAAATATACTGCTAGTTTTTCCAAATCTTTTTTAGAAGTGGGCAATAAGTCAGCTTTATTTGTATAAAACTGAACGTTAGGTAGTGAAATAGTTCGGTATTCTTTTTTTGTTTTATCATCGATTATTAAAGTGGAATCTTTTCCTTTAATAATATTGTCCTTAACAATATCGTCTTGATTTTCCTTATCATCTTTTGTATTATCATTTCTATTTTTCGAATTTCCATCTTGAGGTATTTCGGTATTTTCATCGTTTCTACTCTTATTACCTGAACATTTACCTATTAGTGCGGCAAGAAGCCCGAGCAGTAATAATAAAAGCACAATACTTGCACAACCATTCCTTAATGTACCTAAACAACCATTTCTCGCATTAGGCAAACATCCGGGGTTTTGTGACAATGGTGAAGCATTACCAAGTGGTGCAATTAAATTCCTTCTTGGCATAAATAAACCCAAACAGCCTTTATTTTTTATTAAATCACCAGTGAGTATTATTGGTCCGATTGGTTCGTTTGGTTGAGGAATATCGACAGTTTCATTATTAATCAACGAGGTAGCATCCGTTTTTATCTCTGGTAAAGATTTTGAAAGGTCCGCATGGATGGTACCCGTAATAATACCATGCCTTACTCCGTTAATATCCTGTTGATTGTGGATTACTGGATCCGTAATGATAACGTTGTATAAACTTAATTTTCGAGGTTTATCTAATGGCAATAGTTGGTTTGAAGTAGGGAAAATCTCAACATTTTCTATGCACTGGTCTTTTAGGTATATTGAATTTGTATTTATGACTGGGACTACATCTGTATACGAACAATTGTTAATTAATTTTCTTCCTCTTAAATCTATATTTCTTAGAACAGAAAATTCGTGGATATTTTCGCCAATAATTGTTGTCGAAAAACTAGCTTTAAAATCACCCGATATTTTCCCTTTATAGTTGAGTTGTTCCGGAGTCATTTTTTAATTTTTCAAAATGTGAGAACAAATTTACCCCTTTAACTTTTTTAAAATTTAGAGAATTTGGCTTTGTGTTAAATGGACTGTCTTCATACAATTCATTATCACTCACTTGAAAAGCATATTTGCTTTTGTAATAATCGCTACAGTCTTTTTTTGAGCTCTTATATTCAGATACTATTCGATCAATCATCATTTCACTAAATAGGTTATCGTAATTTGATTTTTTTGAAACTAAAACACGAATATAAAGCGGTATAATAGTAAAAAATAAAATGAATAATAAACTAAACATAAATAGGTTCTTTTTGTTAGAAAAAACCAATCGAAATCGAAAAAAAGGCATTTCTGAAATTTTTAACATTGATGAAAACTGTTCAAGTTGATATAAATTTTCGTTTGAAATAATACTGTCCTTTTTTACAAGTTTGGTTTTAAAATCGGCAATAGCAGAATCAATTTTCGCAATCTTAAAATTAGCTATGCCAATATCAATCGTGCTTTTGCTTTGATTTAACAGCTCTGTTAAGTGTTCGCGCTCTTCTGTTTTTTGATTTATCGCTTGTTGAATCAATGACAATTGTTTAGCTTTTGCTTTGTCTTTATTGGAAACATACTTGGTATACATCACCGATTTGTATTCATTTAACTTTTGAGTAAATGAAGTATGGTTTAATAATGCAGTGAATGGAACTAGCATAGCAAATAAAAAGGCGGAAAACAATACCATTCGAAATATGTTTGCAGGGTTAAACATCATTCGTTTTAAAGTAATCTCCTCAATTATTGGCACGCTTATAGATATAATTGTAAATCGTAAAACAGTATAGATAATATATCCTAAAAACGCACATCCTAAACTTGCAATAAAATAATTTGCGCTTATCAAATAGAATAAATAATAAAATGAAATACACCCGATAGCCATTAAGATTAAAAAGAAAATTACTATTCTCTTAAAACGCGATATCTCCTGAGATTCACATTTCTGAAGAATAGATTCTTCTAACCCGAAAATTTTGGCTGCTAACATTTCTTATTTCTCCTCAGAATAGAAGTTTTCCGGATTTTCTGAAATATCTTTTTTCTTCTTCTGCTGCCATTGCTGAATGACATCAGCTGTCAATTCAGCTTGTTTATTAATTTTAATCTTTTTTCCCTGCAACTCATTATCAACTTCTAAAAAACGCCATTCTTCAGCCAAAAGAGCACCATCTTTACCATGAACAAATTCGTTTGAATTATAAATACCATTATATGCTTCAAAACGTTTCTTATTACTTTCAACTAAATATTCATACGCGCCTTTTGCCATCATCATTTTGAAAAATATAGGTCCAGCTTCAATTGAAAATAAAATAAGAAAAATTAGCAAAGGAACCCACCCTCCAATTTCATGGGAAATATGAATTCTTTCCATCAAACCATCTAACTGGTCGGCACTTAGCTTGTTTTTTTTATATTTTTCATCTCTGCCCTTATCAAATTCATCAATTTCAATATTCAATCTTTTCAAACGATCTCTTAAGGCAACAATTTCTGGCTCTTTCCCTTTTTTCTTTTCTGCCAATTCAATCTCTTGTTTATTCAAATTTTCTTTTTGTGCTTTTGCTGCAGGGCCTTCTCCGCTTTTCCCCGAACCAATTCTGCCAGCAATTTCATCTTCTAATCGTTTTCTTGCATCCTGAATTTCAATTCGTTGTTTTTCAAAGCTAACTTCTATTGAGTTAATTTCTGTCTCAACTTTTGCTAAATCAGTCTTTTTATTAACCATTTGAAGATTTGTAATTGAATCTGTTTTGATATTCAATTTCATCAAATAATCATCCTGTTTGTCTTGTAATTTTGCGTTAATTTCCGTTTGTAAAATTCGAACCTCAAGTGGAGCGGAGATAGCAATTCCAAGTATAAGAGCTATTATGATCCGGGGCACTGCTCCTCTTAATTCCGCTCCAGTTATTTTATCAGTTCCATCCCCTTTACCTGTGCTAGAAACGATAAATCGATCCATGTTCAGAATGATTAATCCCCAAATTATTCCAAAAATAATGGAACCAATAACACTTGGTACATGCACAGGGTCAATATTAATAGCATCAGCTTTGGGGCTAAATATCGTATAAAAAGCATACCCACCAGATACGGAAGCTAGCAAACCAGTACAAAAAACAATTCCACCAATTCCTGCATACTTAACCCTATCCGCCATTGGCGATTGCATGAGTAATTGCCTGTCGGCACCTGCGTTCCACCACAAAAATTTTGTAAAACGGTAAACTCCATCCACTTTGGAATCAGTTGATTTAGTATTGTAAACGTCTAAATACTCTTTAATTTCTTGCATAGTTTTCTGGATTATTTTTGAATTCAGTAAAATCGTTTAGGTTATTAATTATAGGAAATTTAACTTTTGTAATTTGAATGAAATTAGGTCCACTTGGCGGTATAAAATTTTCATTAAGTGCAAAAGTGGGTGTAGGGATTAAAACGTTCATTTTTTTTGTTGCTATTTTAGTATTTAAAAAATGAATTTTGGAATCAATATTTTTTAATTTCAATTGATTAACAGGAACAGATAGCGAATCAATTGTTTTAAACCCAAACAGTGTCAATTCCTTTGTTTTTGCCATCAACACTTTTTTATTTGCAATCAGGTCCATGTGTCCTTCTGCCGGAATAGGGGTGTAGTTTTTCCAAAAAAAGATGCTAACAGGTGTCCATAAAAACAATCGTTTTTTCTCGTTGCTTAAACTCCAATTTAGTGTAATCGGACAACCATGAATTATAAATTGATTATTTATTGTTAGCATGAGGTAAATATATACAAAATTTTTCAGTTACTTTCAGTTACAAATAAATGTCGATTAATGGTCTAGTTTTTATATATTAGTGTTTTACAATATTAAAAATATTAAGTTATGACAAATCAATTATTGATAACAGAAATTCAAAGTACACTTAACAATCTTATTTCAAAGATAGATGCCAATTCAGCTGAATTTTCTCTTGCAAATTGGAAAACACTTAAAGGAAAGTTGTCTTCAAGTAAACTCGCAAGCTTAATTCAACTTAATGAGGGGGTGTTGAATGAATTTGAAGAAGCGTTGAAACAATTTTATACACATCAATATGATTCAAAAAAAGGAAGACTAGCTTGTTTAAGAGTTGCTCTATGGCTAGAAACTATAACTAAAAACATGAGTATTCCTTTTGAATTTGAAAAAGCATTAAGCTCAGAAGAGATTGCTATTAAGCAAGTGAGAGCGCTTGAACTTATTATTAGAGATGTTATAACCGAGCAATTAGGAGGCAAGGAGAATGTAATATTAAAACTACAAGAATTATTCAAACAAGATGTTATTGATAAATGGATTAAAAGTGCTGATCAGTCTGGTATTTTGAGTGGAACAACATTTAGTGAGTTATCCAACATTCTATTAGATAAAAATATATTTAAAGGAATTGAAGAAATATTTCATTCTTCTGAAATTGAACTTTCAAAATCAACAAGAGATTCATTGAGGTATATTCTTGAAGATATTCGGGTCATCAGAAATGCTATTGCACACAATAAGAAAGTTTCAAATATACAGATTGAAGCCCTGAATGAATACTACAAAACAATTGCTGAAATTCTCAAAAATGCAAAAAAGACCCAAATAGACCCTGACACATATTTAGATTTATCAAAATCAAATATGGAGGATTTTATCGCCTCATTAAAAGAAGACAATAAAGAGATATCAGGGAATTTAGAAAATATTAAAGAAACGGTTGCTGAAATAAAAATAGATACTAATGAACTTAGAAAGGATACTTCATCTATTAAAAAGCGAACACAAATTATAATATCCGGATTACTATTAACCGGTATTGGCACCGTCTTAATTTTATTTTATGTTAATAGACAATCAAATTCATCAGAAGTTATAGTTCAAAAACAAGACGTAATTATTGATCAAATTTCTGATTTGCAAAATTTAATTGGAGGCGCATCACCTATTTTTAATCCAAAAACTCCAAAAGAATATATTGTAAACGCTTATTTGTATAAAAATGCTGGAGATTTATTAAAAGCAGAAAGTATGTTTAAAAAATTTATTGAAATAACTAAACTTGAAAAATTTGACATTTATTATGACTATTTAGATGTGTTAGAAAGTAATTATGGGAAAAATGAAGCAAAAGAAATTATTACAAGTGTTTCTAATAACTCAAACATATGCAAACTTGCCATTACATTTAAACAAAAAAAATTGAACATAGATGAGTTTGATTCATTACTTTCAATTATAAAAGTTGATTCCACTTTAGTTTCATTTATTCAGTTCTTAAATTCACCAAATAAAAATATCGTAATTTCAAATAAACTTGCAATTAAAGATGGATTCTTTGGTTATCAAATTAATAATATACTCAAGCTTATAAATTGGAGAAGTCATTTCGGGGATAAATATGAAAATCTTCAAAAATATTTCTACATAAAAAATGGGCCATTTAATTATGCATGCAAAAATACTGATATAAACGGTACTAGTGCTTCATTTTTTTATATTACAATGCTTCGCACACTGAAGCAATTAGTAGAAACAAATTTTAATAAAACACCTGTTATTTTTTCAGAATTCAAGATTAACCCAAAAGAGTATAACATGTTTTCGACAAAAGAAATTGACGATTTAATTAATAAAGAAAGTAGTATACAATAGTCTGAATTTTATGTATACTATTTTTATTACTAGCCTGCAAATACTTTTTGATCGACAATCACCTTTTTATTTTTTTTAATCTTCACAAATAGGTTCTTCGGATCAATTAATAAATTGAATTGCATTATAACATAGAAATAAATATTACATGAATGAAAGTTTTTTAAAATGTTCCGAATTAGACTCTATTAAGAGTCTGTCAATTCCAAAACGTATAAAAAATAAAATTAATGCTGTACTCAATGAATATGAGCAATACGCAGCAGATGAGTTGGTTGAATTGGCTGAGGAAATTCTTAATCAAATTGCTGCTGTAGGTATATTTAATTACCTGAAACACGCACATCAGAAAGAATTTTATAACGATTTTGTTATTCAACTTTTTAATTCTTCTGGACATGATTACAATGCGGGTCCATTGTTTCGATGGTCAGCAAATATGATTAAAGATTGCCCGAAAACACGAAGTGAAAAATATTTTCAATTTTTTTGGGAAGTTAAAAATGGGAAACAAGTTCTATATGAAAAAGTCCAACAATTAGCAGAATTACGAAACATGGTAATGCACGGTTTCTTTGTTTTACCACCAGAAAAAAACAAAGAGATTGCCAATAATATAGGTCAATTATTAGTTGAATTACATCAAGCCGATTTCTTTTCAACGTTAGCAGACTATCATTTTTTAAATCAAAACGGATTTACCGGAAAATGGAACATTACTGATCCGGAAGAATGGAATGCTTATAAAGCAGGAACTTCTTTCGGGAAATTAACACAACGTATTATTCTTGAACAAAGTGAATTTTTTTGGAAAAAAGAAGAAGAGGCTTTTGATTATGAAAACAAACTATTTGTGCCTGAGGAAATAAAAGTTTTTGTAAATAATAATATTCGAGGTGCTTTTGCTTTTTGGATTCACCCCAAAGATAATTCTGCGGCAAATAGATATGCTGCAATAGGTAGTTTTCTTAAAGCGCAAAAAGAAATTTTATTTATTGGATATAATTTGCATGAAAATGGAATTTCATACAGTGGAACTTTTTTAATGAATCGTCTATTAAGTTTATTAAAAGCAAATGATAAACCGATTTCAAAAAATAAAAAAGCAGAGGAACTTATAACTGGGTTAAGAAAAAACAATAAACAAAAAGTTGTAATTTTAATAAATAACATTCACCTCGCTTTGTTTAGTTCTCAGCATGTCTCAAAACTTAACAATTTTCTTTACGACAATAATATTATTCTCATCGCAGTTGGACATCATTACGAGCATTTTGATTCGTTTTTTAATCAGTCTTTACCCATCTCCTATTCAGCAACACTTCCAAATGAAGATGAACAGCAAACAGTTATTCGAAATTACCTTCGTTTTAAAGGACCTTCAATGGATAAATTGGAAGAGATTGAAGATGTAAAATTATTGGACCTTATATTTAAAAAAGTAATTTCAGAATTAACTGATGGAAAAAAAGTTTTTGCACGAAGGTTTGCAGATGAACACAATTACGATATTGAATATGTGCATGAAATTTTTGCATTACTTCATCCCTGGATAAAATCATACAGAGAAAATTTTGAAAAAGATACTGTCGATGAGTTATATGGTTTTCCAAGTATCATGACTGAAGTAACCCCAATCTATTTGGCATTAGGTCGGCGAGATTTAAAATTAGAGTATCAACATAAAGTATTATCACTATGAATCCATTCGAACAATATCATAGCCGTTACATAAAACTTAAAAATGATTATAGTCTAAAATTGACTGAATCTAATTTATTAGAATTTATTGAAAAAGAACCTTCTCAGCTCAATAACCTAATTATGGCAGGCATGGGAATGAGTACCCTTTTTCTTCGCATGGGAGCGGTAATTCAAATGAGTAAGAAACTGCATGATGGAGATTCCTCTAATGATGCTTTATTTCTTAAACAAGTGATGGATAATTTGCGTGAAACGTTGCCAAGTGATACGAGTTGGAAGAATCTTTGGTATGCTTCCATGCTATCCGAAAGCGAATGGGAAAGAGCTATACCAAAAGATTCAAATAACAATACTGCGCTAGATCGCTTTGTGACATTTAGAAATAAATTCGTTCATCAATCCATTCGCTTAGTTCCAGAACATTTAAATGAACTGAAGAAAGGCCTAAGCACCTTAGATGAAATGGCCAAGCTTTTTGATTTATTTGCAGGCAGCGAAATTGTTTGGATAGATGAAAAATATTTTTGGAAAAAAGGAATTTCTCCTCTGTTAGAGTTACATCCATTTGTGCAAAAGGGAGAACAAGAAGGTTTGCCTTATTTATTTCAAGGGTATGAAAATAAATTAAAGGCCAAATTTATAAATACAATTTATGGTGATGAGACAAAACCTGAAATAAATAGTTTCTTAGATGATACATTTCATCCTATACAAAATGCATTAAGAGGTGGAGCGGGTCAAATTTTTGATCATACCGAACGTATGCAATATTACTTAGATTGTTTTGTAGGAAGAGATCGGGAGGTCAAGTCGGTATTAAATTGGATAAATAGTGATTCAAAAAACAATGTTATGCCGATATATTCAGAGGCAGGTATGGGGAAAGGAGCAATAATAGCGGGAATAATTGATAAGTTATCTGACCCTAAAAATCCAATACCAGTAATGTTTCATTTCTGTGGTTCAGGTATGGCAAATAGTCTTCACGCTGTGTTGTACCATTTTATCTTGCTTGGAAAGAAAGGAGGAAGTAAACCTAAATCAATTGATCCTTACATCTTCTCAACAAATGATGAAAAAATTCTCAAAAAATTAGATAGACTACCATCTCGTTATCACGATTCCATAAAGTTATTTCAAGACTTATTGGATAACTGTTTTAATCCACCAAAGCGATTTAAGGGCAAGCCATTGGTCATCATCATCGATGGGCTAGACGAAGCCGCTGTTGTAAATAACCAATTAAAAGTATCTGATTGGTTTTATACCTATAATGATAAAGATGAGGTAGAAGGTAATTGGAATTCACCAACATATATAAAATGGATTTTTACATATAGGTCAATGCCAAAAGAAATGAAAGGTGGATTTCAATTAGAGGGGAATTTTTCATTAGAAGAAAATAAATTACTTCAACCCCTAGGTGGATTAACTGAAGAAGCAGTAAGAGATGCATTAAAAAAGTTTGATGTTTCTGAAGAGTTTGTAAAGACAGTAATTAAAAGAGGTGCTATTTTATGAGAATGATAGATCCCACATACCTGCGTAACATCCACGATGGCTTGATTTTAGGTGCGTTGCATAAAGACAATGCATCGGCTTTACCTATGGCCTTAGTGGGCATGTATGAAGAAGCTTTGCCGCCGGCTAAAAATGTGAATGAACGTAAAAAGTTTTTGGAGTTTTTTGCAGTTTGGGCATTATTAAGAAAAGAAGTAAGTGTGACTTTTTTAATACCCTTGTTAGAAGGTTGGTCTGAAGAAACTATAATTTATTATATAAATAAATATAGTAAGTGGTTTAATTCCCCGCAGAGTGGCAAGTATTTATTATACCATGAGCGATTAAGAGTATTTATTTTGCAGAAGATTTCAAAAAACCATTTCAATGCCTGCAATGAAACTATTATTAATGTTTCTAACGATGCACTTTCAAGGCGCAGCAGTGACGAATGGGAAAACTATGCGTTGGAATATCTCAGTAATCATATGCTTATTCCTGCTATCGAGAAAGGAGATGGCTCTGTATTAAAATTATTGGCATATAATACAACACATTGGAACCGCCAAGTAGAAATAAGCAAGGGCTTTGAGTGGAGTAAACGTATGCTCAACAATATGATGCTTTGGGCTTCTAAATATGACGATGAGGAAGTAATTGAATGCGCGCTTAACAAAGTAGATCTCCACCACCAGGAACAAAACGATGCCCCGCGGATTGTGGAGCTGGTTGCCCAAAATGATATTGAAACTGCTTTAGACAGAATTGATAAGTTTGGAGGACAGGATAAAGAAGGATTACAAAGGAAGTTTATTTTATACATGCTTTGTTTGATGGAGCTAACGCTGTTGGACAGCAAGGCACAACCCTGGAGGAAGGCTGCGATAGAGAAGTTGTTGAAGCATTTTGATGAAAGTAAATATCGTCAATCAACTTGTTGGTCTAATTACTTCCCGCCAGACGTGGTGTTCGAAATGGCGGCGGAATGGAGTGCTTTGGGAATAGATTACGTCAAAGTCTACTCGATTAGATCCCTATGGGATTGGGAAGTTTCTGTGTTTCAATCCGCTTGCCGGTCGGAAAATACCAATCTGATAAGGGAGCTTTTTCCCATAATTTACGCAGGTACACGAGATAATGATCGCGATTGGATATGTGGTTGTGCCGCCTATGATTTCGGTATTGATTGGGTAAATACGGCTTTGCAAAGTGATTTCTTCAGTGAATCCGCTTTATTACGATACTTCGTAGCAAACGAATTAATGGTCGAGTTAAAAAATCATCTAAATGGCATTTCGGGAAAAGAACGCTTATTGTCAGCGAGTTTGTTTGTTGCCGAGTTGCTTTTATTAAATGGGCAAAGTAAGATAGATAGTTATTTCTTTGAAATCGGTGAAATATTGGATTATTTCTTAGATTCAGACGAGGAATTGTATAATAATTCTTTAGATGATTTATTGTTCCGTTATATTCTCGTTCTTATCAGCGATGGCGATGGCTTCTCAAAGAGTATGGCGCATGTGTATTACGAATTGTATCTTAAACTTGGAGAATCGAGGGAATATTTAACTAATCGAAGCGAATTGGATTTTCTTTTGTCTACGGTCGTAATCATGGTCAAATTAGGGATAAATCAGGAGCGTATCGAAGCTCAGGTTAGAAAAATACCAAGGAATTCTGAAACAAGAAATTCTGCGACAACATTGCTGATATATTATAGCGATTGGTACCATAAATCGAAATCAAACAACAGTTTAAGCGATGACAGTTTGGATCGCATGGATTTCCCGGACTTGATTCAATTACTTGCTTCTGTTGTTAATGTCAGCCATTATGAAGATTTAGTGATGGAAAGGTACTCATGCTCATTATCAAATACTCGACTTGAACCCCGAGCCTTACAAATAGATCTATTGCATGCATTAGAATACAAGGGTATTTCTGGCGAAGAAGAAGAAGGAAGAATATCTAGCATTGGAAATGAATTTGAGTATATGTGCCGTGAAAAATTTGGAGTTCCCATTAAAAAAGAGTATTACACCTTTGTAGAACAAGCCCAGGAGAAGGTACCCGAAAAAACTATGAATCCAATTAATTGGATGAAACAATGGTCTAGTTTAAAAGAATTAAAGAACTTTAATGATGCAGCCGATTTCCTTGATAGATTAAAAAATTTTGTTACTACCGAAGATATATTAGAGTATATACATCTTCATATAAAATTTTACAAATTTAAAAGAAGATTTATTTATGAGCAGGAACTTTATTACAGAATTATCAGATTCAGTCTTCAAAACATGGATGAAGATTATTGGATATTAGCATCTAACAAAGCAAAGCAATTAAATCAATTATTAATTTTCATTTTTAAGGAAAATAGAAAGAAAAAAAAATCGTCATTTTCTGATTATGAAAGTACCCTGATTGATCTGTTCAAATTTATAATTTTCGTTATTCAAAATAATGCTGAGAAAAACAGAGATACATCAATAGGCTTGATTCATTTTTTTCAGAATCTCAAAAATGATAATAAGTATTCTGAAGAAATTGAATATGGAACACAAGATTTGGTTGCAGAATATATTGAATATGATTGGCTAGAAAAGATAATTATTGATGATTTATCGGGAAAATTTGGTGTTTATGATAAGTCGTTTCTAGAAATAGTGAAGGTTAAGAATCAACCTACCCTTTATTATGCGCTTGCCTTTGCTGAACTCAAGAATGGTAATTTATTTAAATTTCAATACTATTTGGATTTGAGGGCAATTTTAACTACCAAGGAAGATGAGAAAAAATATAATCAACAATTAGCACGAAATATTCGCTCTGAAATTTATACTTTGGTCGAAGATAAAAGCTCTGTTGACCTTCATAGTTTTTTTAAATTTTGTTTTTCAGACTCTGAACTAAATAGTATGTTTAAGTCTATTTTGATTCAGCACAGTACGCTCAAATTAAACCGAGAATTGTTAATTGAATATTGTAAATGGCCAGATATAAACATTAAAGACATGGAGTTATCACTAGTATACCTTACTCTTAAGAATTTATTAAATGTATGCGATGATAACGAATATTTAATTAAATATGGTGGCGTGCTCAACATACAATGGGCAATAGATATTAAAAATTCATTCAGTGCAAGCAAATCATAAACACACCGAACCCGCATACCTCCGCACCATCCACGTTGGCTTGTCAAAGGAAGCATCCATAATGTGATTGCAGCGAAAAACTGACTTCTCACACTAAATAAAATGGATATTCAGAGATTACATTCCTTAAAAATGCATTATATTTGAGATTAGTGATAAAAAAGAGATTTAAATACAACCCTAATTGTTAAGTTTAATTTCTCGATAAGTCATTGTTTTTCTTGTCCTACAACTGGTTGGGTAAATAAAACTTATTTAAAATAGAAATATGAAATACAGAGTGATTCCTTATCTTCCTAGAGTCAGTAATACTGATGGCCCAAAAGACGTTGCATTTAAAATCGAAACTTTTGTTAATCAGAATTTAGGCCCCAATGGGCAATTTTATCAAATGCTGGAAGTGCCTGTACTTGTTAAAGACGAGCAAACTCAGGTATCAAAAATCGAAAAATATGCCGTTTGGATCTTTGAAGACCGTTGATTATTGTTTTTTGAGCTAATCAAGAATCGAATCAAGTTTGTTGTTTTTACCGTCAAAATACATCGATCTTCTAGAAAAAGCATTCATTGTCTTTAGGTTAAATAGTTTTAGTCGAAACCAACGCAATGAAATAAAAAACAATCGTAAGATTTATTTTTACGACAATGGTATTCGCAATATGATTATCAACAACCTCAATCCTTTGAATTCCTCCATTTAATAGTTCAAAATAAAAAACAATTATCAACCTAAAACATAAAATGGAAGAAATACTGCGTCTTTGGAGTAATTACATTGCTGCAAGGCAGCAATTAATGAACCACCAATTAATACGAACTTTTAATAACCCTGTAGAAGATTTTTCGGAGTTATTGGTTGCCAGAATTATGAATGGAACATTGGCGTTAAATGTAAATCAACGTGATTTTGATGTAGAAACCAATGATAAATGTATTCAAGTGAAGTCAATTGCTAAAGCTCCAAATAACACAAATGGATATATTGTTACAACAAAGGATAGAGAAAATCAGTTAGCTACCCACTATGCTTTTGTGTTTTTTGACAATTATTTCCCTGTTGATATTTTTATTGTTTGTG
>Ga0208975_1000382_pt1 | contig 22229 bp, 36 predicted proteins | sample GreLakmeER78MSRF_FD_187700 | JGI IMG/M metagenome (GOLD analysis project Ga0208975, IMG submission 187700) | Freshwater lentic microbial communities from great Laurentian Lakes, MI, USA - Great Lakes metaG ER78MSRF (SPAdes) | ecosystem: Environmental > Aquatic > Freshwater > Lake | place: Great... | reverse complement strand
TCTGCTACTGCTTCTTCATATGAGTCGTAGCCGGCTAGATCTTTGCCACTGGCATAGTGCTTCATGTAATACTGACCAACACCGGGACTTGATTCACGATCAATACCGACTTCGCCTACTGGTTTACCATTTTTCTTAAAGATTTTGCGTTGTTGGTCTGCATGGCCTTCCTTCACATCTTTCGTAACCTTGGCATTGCCAACCTTTTGATCCTTGGGTTCAATAGGGGGAGTTTCTCTATCCTGTTCTTTACGACGCTTTGCTGCCAAATCAGCCACTGAGCCTTTGCGTGGGGGTTTGCCATAACTAAACGGACCACCTTCCGCCATGCCTTGTTGCATGTTACCTAACATTTGTTCAACATGACGAACCCAACCGCTCACATCACTACTTCCAATTTCATCCACATCGCCCACAAAGTCAGCAACTTCGTCAACTGCCGCTCCCACCTTCTCTGGACCGTGTTTGGCCAACAGGTCTGTGCGCTGTAGTAGGATGCGACGAATAATGGCCTGTGCTACTGCACTGTCTTGTTCACCGGGACGGTCCAATATGCCTTCCGCCACACCTTGCTCTGTTTTTTTCTCTTGTGCTCTGCGTTTAGCGTAGTCGGTTTGTTGCGGTGTACGTTTGGCCGGAGCCTTAGTGCCTGCAATACGATCTTCTTCATCCTTACGGCGTTTGAAATAATCGTTAGCTTCTTCTTCTACTTCTTGCTTTTTAATCTTACCCAGTAATTTTTTACCTGGCTCAGCAGCCTTTTCCTTGTCCATTTTTTCTTTTTGTTTCTCGGCCGCTTTTCTGTATTCGGGGCTATTAATATCCCTATAGGGTGTTTTTTGTTTTTCTTTAGAGCCCGAACCTTCTGCTATTGGCAGCATGGGCTGTTGACTGGCCGCAGTCATTAATTCATATTCTATATATTCACGAACAGTTTTTAAATAGTCTCCAGCTAATGTTATTTTAGCAGATACCCACCCGTCTAATCCCTGCTGCTCGCTGATATTTCTCAATAACTTATGTAAAGCTATGGCATTTTCAGCTGCATGATAACATTCTTCGCGAGCCATTTGAACTTCGTGATCCTGATGCATCATATGTGCATCTTCTACAAAGCCTTCTTTTAAAAAATCTTTACTGTTCATATTCTATTCCAGGTATAATACTATATTTATTAGGATATAGTGATTGTATTGTTGATAAATCTTAGTGGTGCACCATCGTATACTACTCTATGAATTCTAAAAGAATTATTTTGATTTTTTGGAGTTTCTACTCTGATGGAGTGCTTTCCGTCGGGCAATTTTACAAAAACATGCTCTCTGATAAAATGAGTGCTTTCCCAAATATAATTTCTTTCGGTTATTAAAGTGTCATTGACGTATAGTCGATATACAGGGTTAAATTGTACATTTTGGGGATCGCAAGAAATGTCTATTTCTAAATGAAAATCTCTCATTTCTTTTTAGCCTTTCCTGCTTTCATGTTGGCCATCCAATGTGCTAATTGTCCTTTGCGGCCACCTTGTTTTGCCACTTTACGGAGTGTACTTACACTGGCTTTAGTAGGAACATTATAACGCTTACTGTCACCTTTGTCTTGAGGGTTGCGGCCATCTGCAAAGTTTTCCGACACACCAGGTGTGAAATGTGTTTGGGAATGTTTTTTAGCAGCATCTTGTGCTTGTTTGATACGATCAAATCTGCGTGATTCCCAATCGCAACCCGGTTCTAGACATTTACTATGATAGGCCTTTGCGCCAAAGACTTCGGTTTGATAGATTGCAGATTTGGCACTAGATTGTTTATCTGTTTCTGTTACATCCGCTTGATTGGTTTTGACTAACCTTTTGAGATCATAATAAGTTTCGTTCGGATGATTGTTTTTAGTTACAGAATAGCCTAAAGAGCCAGCATATTTTTGTACAAGTTTATCTTCTGCTGCTAAATGTTCAGCATCTTTGCCCCACTTTTTCCACATCGCACGACCCTTTTCGCTTTGATATGGGCTTGGTTTAATATCGTTCCCTAAACTCTTAGCATAGGTATACATTAGTGCTGCTACACCCTTGCCACGATATTCATCTTTGACTTCAGTGTCGTCACTTTCTAACCAACTGTTACCTTTTCTATCAGTTTTAACAGTAAAGTCTGCCGAACCGATTAGATTATCACCCTTGGGTTTTTTAGGATCGTATGCTCTTATTTGCAATCCTTTTGCATTAGGCTCACCCAACCCACCTATAAAAGTGCGGGCGTCAAACATAAAGTCACCTATTTGAACAGGTTTGGTTCCAAACATGGGTAGTGAATTTATAATATCATTGAAAATTTTAGGATTGACTTCCTCATCTAACTCTAATGGCTTAGATTTAATAGCATCAGGAAATTTTTTATTAAAATGTCGCATGATGATGCCAGCAATCATATGCGCTTCATTTTCTATAGGACTGCCCGTCTCGCCAGCACCATTATATAATTTGCCTTCCATGTCTTGTTTAGCATGAACAAGTTCATGTGCCAGTGTTCTTAATATATCAACTGGATGTCTGTCTGAAATTCCCAAATAAATTACATTTTCTTCTTGCACATAGCGACCAAATGTTGCTTGGCCGTCTTCCACCCCTATGTGCTTTTGTAATTTAACTTTAGGTATACGGCTCATCCCAAGTTCTTTTTTGGCAACTGGTAAGAAATCTCTTACTATAGAAATAATTAATTTTATGCCCTCTTTGGATTCTGATAATCTAAATGCTCTTAGACTCTTTGCCACAGCTCCAGGTCTAACATCTTTAGTAAGACTCATGCTATAGCGTGGATCTTTAGCTTGCTTCTTGCTAGCAATTACACCAACGCCCCCGGCTTCTTCATATACTTGTCCGCCATGAATTGGACTAGTGGATACTTGAGAATCTGGTGCAATATCCTCATTCGCTGCAGCAGGTATTTTATCAAATATAGCACCCAGATCTAAACTAGGTTGTTTGTACATTTGAACTAAAAATTCTTTGCGAGCTTCCCCATCATCTCGAATCTGATTCCATAAATTACGAGCTTCTGTACCGTGACTTACATCGTAGTCTTCACCTTTGATCTTAATACTTTTGCGTATTTCTGGAATAACAATGACATACCCGTGTCGATCAGCTGTAACTGGAGTTTCACCGCTGCCCCAAGTTTTATAATAACTAGGACTGCCAGCTGGTTTGGTTACATTGCCTTCTTTGTCTTTTTGATCTCTTTTAGTGTATGTGTCGGGATTTAGTCTATCAGCATCTGGCGCACCCACTGCGGTGATGAATATAGTATTGGCAGCATCAATTGAATCAGGTAACTTGTACATCTGATTAGTTTCTATTATTTTATCTCCGGGAACTCCGGCTGCGGTCATTAGCTGATATTTGTCTGAGAAATTAAAAGGACTTTTTGTTGAACTAGTGTCGTTACTAGTCAGAATGTAAACACTGTCCCCTCCAAATTTTTTCTGCAATTGTGCAAAAACTCCAGCATGTCCTTGATGAAAAGGCTGAAATCTACCAGGATATGTTACTACTATCTTAGGTTTATTTTGTTCGTATAATTCGTGAGCGTACATACTACATTACCAATAATGTAGTATTTAGCTATCACAGTTTTTCTAATAACCAAAGGTAAAACGGGGTAGTAAATTCCAACACATAAGTGCCGTTCCACCCTAAATTTATACAGTTCTTTAAAATTGGACGTTGTGGATCGTCACCGACAAACTTAGATTCAGTCCATATTAAATGTGCAATATCGATATCATCTATACAAATGCCATCTATGTTCAATAGCATATCTTTAACAATGTTAAAGTTGTCTTTATCATCGCGATCTTTAACTACATCATGGTCTGTTTTATTCAGAAGTCTAATTTGTAGATTGTGAGTTTTATCTTCTTCTAGATCTGCAGAGAACTCAAAAAATTCAGTTACTCCCTGTGGATTTTTTATGGTGCCATCTACAATTTTCTTATCATTGATGAGAATTTCGTATTGGGGTTTTTTACCCCAATACGTTCCACTTAATCCTATTTTAAAATGAATATTTTCTAACTTAGGCTGGATTTGGTTCATTTTGCTTTACTTGAGCTTCTTGCGCGGCCTTCATTTGCGCTTCTACTGCTGCTTTGCCTTCGGGACTGTTAACATCAACTCGTTTAAGTCCTTTACGTTCTAGGGCAGCCAGGTCTCCCTTGAATTCGTAATGTCCGATATGATTTAGTAAGACTCGACTGTCCGCCCAAATATCTCCACCAATGGCTTGCCAACGGCGGCAGAATGTCCAATCTTCACTGAGATAATGTCCTCGTTCGTCGATTACGGTGTCAAAGATACTATACATAAATGGCTCAAACTGTTTACCTAATCCAATATCATCAACATATTTGCATTCTGGATGTGTGGCAATTAGCTTTTCATATACGTGTTTCTTGAACAATAAGAATCCTGTGCCCTGTGTGTCAACTTGGAAAATAGGACCCTCAATACGTCCGCCATTCTTTAAGTTGATAACATAATCAATGGGCAAACTTTTCTTAGGATACAGACCGCCGATAACATCTTTATCAGCAGCAATCATACCAAAAATAGATTCAGGTTCGAATCGAATATCTGCATCAATAAACATAAAATGTGTTGCAGCAGCATTGGTCATCATTTTTGCACAAAGATTATTTCGTGCTCGAGTAACCAACGATTCATTGACCATTGTGTCCAAACTCCAATTTAACCCCACTTTACTGGCCATAAGAGTAAATCTTAAAAAGCTAGTCATAGTGGGTTCACTGACCATCCCGCCATAGCAGGGCACAGCAAAATGCACATGAACTTTGGTAAAGTCAAAGGACGAACCTTGCTGCACTTGCGGTGCAGTTTGTGGTGAACCAGGAACTGGCATAATTGCTTTAGTAAGTTTTGGTACTGGTGTTGCACTAGGCACTGGTGTAATAAGTTTTGCACTTACGGATTTTTTATTATCGCTCATAATTTCTTTCTTAAGTTGATATTTAGGCTTGTTGAATTTGAATTTCTACTATGGTACCGTCGCCCACTAGTTCTTGGGCAACTTGTTCAATTGCATTTATATTGTCAACTGATAGTACAACGTCGGGAACTGTGTCATTGTCTCTTACTATTTTACTGAATTTGATAATCAGTGTATCCTCGATAATTTTAGCCATTGATGACTCCTTGATCTACAAATATTTATTTCTCTAGTTTAGTCAGCTTATAAATCCTGGCAATTAAGTCCGGACAAATTAAGTTAATAAACATAGTTATATCTTCTCGAGCGGCATAAAAATATCCGCCCATAAAATACGTATTTGGATTTTGTAAATTTCGATATAAAGACTTGGTTACTTTAACATCATCTCCTAAATTGTATAGGTAATTGCTCAGTGATCTTTTTATATTCATGTCTTGAACAAAACACTCTTTAAGCATGACCTTATATTCGTAGTTTATATTTTCGGTGACAATTATTTCGCCTCTTTTTAAAATAGTTTCAGCTGATTCGTTTAAAGGTCTGTGAATTTCGATTAGTCTATTTCCATAAGAACTTTGGCAAAAATTATACAATTGATTTTCATCATTTGAGTACAGTGAAATATTAGGTTCTTCGATTCTAATTTTAATTAAATTTTTAAATTTTTCTTTGTTGTCGATATAAAATTGTAATTGGTCCGACTTTGCTTCTTTTTGTAGATTTTCAGCTGAACTGGACCTAAACCAACTACCTCCATAATTATAACTTTTTGTCTCAGTTAAAAACTGAAGACGTTTAGCCAACAATAAGTTAGCATCAGTTTCATTCTTATTAAGAATGATTCGACCGCCGGGTGCATATACCACTGCTTTATAAAGATAGTTATTAAAAAATTTCTTTTTAGTATCTACGATTTTAACAGTTGGATTTAATTTGGTCCAGTATAACATAGCCATTTTCGTCTATCATATTATTTGTTGGGTAAACTACGAATTGATGTTCTTTGATTTCAAATTCTAATTCATTGGTGTAGTTTACAACAACATTGCAATCTGTAATATTTTCGAATAGAATTTTTTTACTCAACGGTACTTTAATTAGTTCATTGATTTTTCTACTCAAAGGTCTTGCTCCCATTTTTTTATCATACCCTTGCTCTATAATGTGTTCAAGTGCAGAGTCTGATAAACTAATTCTGATTCTTTTATCGCTTAAAAGATCATTCATTTCGTTGATAAATTTTGTAACAATTTTCTTAATACTCCGAGTTTCTAAATTATTAAACTTAATAATAGCGTCTAATCTATTTCTAAACTCGGGTTTAAAGAAATCTTTTACAGCTCGGTCGTCTTCTCCTGTACGCTCCAGACTACGACCGAAACCGATACTATTTTTTTCATTGTCTGCCGCACCCAAGTTACTGGTAAGAATCACCACAGCATTGCGACAATCTGCTTTTTTGCCGTTGCTGCTAGTAACCATGCCTTCGTCCATGAGACTGAGCAAAAGATTACTGACGTCTGGATGTGCTTTCTCTATTTCGTCAAACAATATGATGCAGTTGGGATTCTTTTCAACATCGCTGATCAACAATCCGCCGCCGAGATTTCCATCATCGTAGCCTACATACCCGGGTGGAGCACCTATCAATTTCGCAACTGAATGGCGTTCTTGGTATTCACTCATATCATATCTTAATAGTTTCATCCCGAGATTTTCAGCCAGCAACTTTGCCAATTCTGTTTTACCTGTACCAGTAGGTCCTAAAAATAAGAAAGATCCTACTGGTTTATTCAATGCCTTAAGTCCAGCTCTGCTCACATATATTTTATCTAAAACATTATTAACTGCCGAATCTTGCCCGTATAGTTTGTTCTTAATGTTTGATTCTAAATTTTCTAGATTCTTTACAGTTCGAATATCTAGTTGCTCCACTGGGATTTTAGTAAACTTACTGATAGCATCAATGATATGGCTTTTACGCACAACAAAATTTGTAGTATTAATTTTCAATTTGGCTGCGGCAGTATCAACTAGATCAATGGCTTTGTCAGGCAATCTTTTATCTGTTTGATATCGAACACTTAAATCAACAGCAGCATCGATGGCTTCATCACTGATAGTTCCATTATGGAAGTCTTCGAAATTGTCTTTAAGACCTCTCAAAATTTGCTTGGCAACGTCCGGGGTGGGCTCTTCAACTGTGAGCCTATAAAAGCGGCGCATCAATGCGCGATCCTTTTCAAAGGACTGAGTATATTCTTCCCAGGTTGTTGAAGCAATAACCTTAATCTGACTTTTAGTTAAAGCGGGTTTAATCATGTTAGCAAAGTCAACGCTACTTTGACTGCCACTGCCTGCACCTCTCATTTGGTGAGCCTCGTCAATAAAAAGAATACAATTTCCTTTTTGACTTAACGCCTTAAGTACTTCTTTTAGTTTTTCTTCGAACTCTCCTCTATATTTGCTACCTGCCAGCAAGTTACCAATGTCTAAATTATAAACAACATGGTCTTTAAGATATTCGGGAACAGATCCTTCTGATATTTTTAAAGCTAATCCTTCGGCGATGGCAGTTTTACCTACCCCCGGATCTCCTACCATTAAAATATTACACTTATTTCGTTTTGCCAGTACCTGTGTTATTTCGTCTATTTCTGTTTCCCTGCCAATTACGGGATCTATTTTCCCTTGGCCCGCAAGTTCATTCAGATTGTCGCAATATTCATTGAGTATATGATCTGCAACATTTCTTGACTTCTTTTTGTTCTTTGGTTCAACATAATGCTCATTCCAAAAAGAAACAAGTTTATTTCGATCTAGGCCATATTTAATCATAAAGTATTTTGCATGGCTTTTATCTTCAGCATTAATACTTAAAAAAAGATCGATTACTTGCAAGTGATGTCTTCCACTGAATAAAACTTGTGTAAATGCTCTGTTAAACACACGTTCTAAGCTGTGAGTCTTTTTAGGTATAACATCATACCCTTTGTTAATTAGATATGTTTGCTTGTCTAGGTATTCATCTATTTCTTTTATCAGAGAATCCGTTTCGCTGCCGAAAGACGTTAGAATATTATAAAATGGTCCATGAGTCACCATAGCATGTAATAGATGCTCTAGCGTCACATATTCATGATTTTTACTTGCAGCAGTATTTGTGGCAAGTTCGATGATTGTATCAATTTCTGGATTGGGTTGTAACATAAAAATATTTACCGATAATGTTGTATCTGTTTGATTAAATTTTTTTGATCGTTTGTTAAATTGTTTGGGATGTGAATTTTAATTCTGACTAATAAGTTGCCTTTAATATCTTTTTGAAATGCATAAAGTCCTTCTCCTGGTATCTTTAATTTCATATCAGTCTGGCATGACTCGGGAGTCATGATTGTAAAAACTTTTCCATCTAATCCCAATATTGTTTGTTCACTGCCTAGTATAGCTTGAAAACAGTCAATAGTCAAATCATGTATTAAATCTAGTCCCTGCACATGATAATTTGGATTCCGCAATATGTTAACAGTTAGATATAAATCTCCAGGAGGTAAATTTGAAAAAATATGGTCTCCAAGCCCTGGATATTTTATAGTAGTGCCTGCGGTAATTCCCCTCGGTATTGTTATATCAATCGTTTTATCGCCATTGTTAGTTCTTAGATTTATTGTTTTATTTTGAACATCCAGCGTTTCGCCTAGTCCTACTGCAATTTCGGCTCTAATATCACTGTTTTTCCTATTAGGGGCTTGTCTGAACGGACCTCCCGGAAATCCAAATTGAGCAAAAATATCATTAAGGTCTCCTCCAAAATTAAAATGAAAATTTTGTGAACCTGCTGGCTGACTTGGATTGTCATATTCGGACCGTTTTTGTGGATCACTTAACGTCCTATAAGCTTCTTCGATCTGTTGAAATTTAGCAGTATCCCCGCCCTTATCTGGATGATGCTGACTTGCTAATTTTCTGTAAGCTTTTTTTATTTCTTCGGGATTAGCAGTTTTTGAAATTCCGAGAGTGTCATAATAACTCATAGTGTATTATATAAAGAAAAAAGGCAGTAGTCAACTGCCTTTTTAGGTTGAAGCAAAATAAATTACTTCTTACCGTCCGGAACTTTTGTACCTTCTACTTTTTTGTGAACCTTGATAGTTTTGCAACTTTGTTTAGGTTTACCAGTTTTTGGGTCATTGACGACTTTGCCGGCTTTGTCTTTTACATCAACACAAACTTCTTTAGTTTCAGCTGCTGCAAATGCTCCTGTAGCAAAACTCAATGTTATAATAGCTATTAGTTTTTTCATTGTTACTCCTTAAATTTCTGGAAAGTCTTGTTGTGGTACTATTTTTTTACCACTTGCGGTTGTTGCTATTGGTGCTGCTGAATTATCGAAGCCGCCACCAAAGCTTGTTGGGTTTGCAAATGAGCCTCCAAAGCCGCCTCCGCTGCCCACGGATTGTGATCCAAACGAGTTAGTGGCCGGGGGTACTGCGCCAAAACCCGGACTTGTTGTGCCGAATCCTCCTGCCCCAGGTGCGCCAAATGTTGAAGAGCCGCCTGATGAAAAGTTTGTTGTTGACCCATTTCCAAATCCTCCGCTTGGTGGGGTAGTAGGTGTAGGAGGTTTATCCCACCCTTTATTTGCTGCTGTTAAAGCTTGTTTTTGTGCATCTTTGTCTCCGCCTGCCAACATAATGCCAGACAGTGTGCCTGTTAAAAATGTAGCAATGGGCACAATTAGTTCAAAAAACTTTTGATCGATTGGACTAATTGCATTAAGTGGTTGTGTTACAAATATTAATGAGTATAACACAACAAAAACAATTCCGGTCAGCGTAAGTGCAAGACAAACGCCGATAAAGAATTTTAATCGAGCCATTAACTGCTCTTCTGTATAAAAAATGGGGGTACTATTATTTTCCACAATTTGCTCCTTGTGATGTTGCGGGTGTACACGCCGGCGGAGGCGATATATTAACTGTTTTATTCGGTTCATCTTTTTGAGGTCCTATTCTTGGATCACGCTGTCCTTTAAAAATGTGTTCAGGGCATGTGCGATTAACATCGCAAACCGGCAGTTTGCAAAAATCTTTGTCCCAATTGGCAGGGTCTTGGCAGGGATATCGATATCTGTCACCGCTACACATTGCCATGCCTATGGGCAATGCCAATAATACCAATAAGTATTTAACTAATTTATGATCATGCATTCTTCTCTCCATTCAATCCTTGAGATTCTATATTTTTAGTATTTAAGTATTTGTCTACAATTGCGTTGCCTACCCATATGGCCATGTAACCAGTAAAATACCATTCGGTGAATTTATTATCTAACATTAGGTAAACAAATCCCCAAGTGCTGACAATCCATGCACCCAGTCTAGTAAACTTCTTTTCATCTAGTACACCGTTTTTGCAAATCAGATCTGTTAGGTTTACTTTACTTTTACTGTCCTTGTGCCAAACATAAAGTAATGTCAATAAAAACAGGATTATAATTCCCAACACTACACTCATGCTAACATGCATTTTAAATACCGTAGACCAATCAAAATCACTGATCATGTTAGGCTAATTTCATTGCTATATTGCAGGCTTGAACCACATACCTAAAAAGTTGTTCGTTGCCTGCACATTCATTTGCAGCCCGGATATCTCTGATTTCCTGCAACAAATAGTTTTGTTCTTCTTCACTGATGTTTCCCATACGGCACTGTTCTACTATGGTTTGTATTTCTTGTTCTAACGGATGCATTATCTTCCCTCCCATGCAGACTTTGCTGCTTGAACTCTTTGTTTTGCTGTTTTCTTACCTAATTCACAGAATGTTTTGCTACCACCTTTACCCATGCGTTCAGTGTGAGCTGCAAGACCTTTAATGTTTTCTCTTTGTGGATCTTTGCGCCATTCTGTATATCTAGCTAATTGCTGAGATTCTGCTTGTGCAATAGTCCACTCAGGTTTGTCACAGTCCACATTATCAATGGCAATATCCACTCTGACTAGATTGTTAAACATTACAGGATCATGAGGTTTGGGCCAATACTCTTTAATGGTGTCAATGGTGCTACAACCACTGATTAAAAATACTAATGGAACTATTAAATATTTCATTTTTTCATATCCTCAAAAATTTTACGTTGAATCTGATACCACTCGACCCATGTGTCTAGTTTTACTGCACATACATAGTATTCGGCATAGTTAGCATTAATGGTTTTAGCTATATCACTCAGTGTTGCATCTTCTTTAATTTTTGCCAGATCCGGACACTTTTCCATCATATTTTGTCCAGGGGGTTCGGGGAATTTAGGTAATACTGGTGCAGTAGCAAATAAACAGCCTGACAACATTAATGGAAAAACAAGTGCGAATATAATTTTCATTTAGTAGGTCTTTCTGCAGCCAAGTTCAATGATTTTACAAACTCTTTCGGAATTTCACATTCGCCACCTGGTGCAAATTTTACATCATATTTTACAACTTCTCTATCGACGTACTGTGTAATGTATTCTGTGCGGCCTCGAACATATTTAATTTTCTCGACAACTTTTCCTTCTAATTCTACGTTTGCTTCTTTAGCTTTTTGTTCAGCAGCCGCAACTTTAGCTTCTGCTTCTTTAACTTTTTCACGCCAAGCAGCTTCTGTGGCATAACTGCCTTTGAAATACACACCAGCAATTAAAAGAACAATGCTAACGATTTGAAATAATAAATGATAAGGTGCTAGTGCTGGAAACCATCTAACGATCCTATGTAATAAGAAAAAAGACAGGATTGAGCTAATAGCTCCTACTATTAATATGGTGTTTATTACCCACAATAAAAAACTGTCAGGAATAAAGCTCAATAACAACATATTATAGACCGCTTGCTCCAACAGTAGCCCACTCACGTGCGCCATTTGGCAATGTCTGCTCACAGGCCAACTGTGCTACCAATGTGGTAACAACACCTGCTACAACAGCCGCACAACTTTGTGGAACAATCATAGCACCTGCGGCAACATCAAATGACTTGGCCAATGAGAACGCAATAGCATCAGTTAAGATTTTCTTGTTGGCTTCACCAATGGCTTTGCGTACATCGGGTGCCATCCAAATTAATTCAACGAATGCTTGAGCAGTTAAATCGCAGGCTGCACCTAATGCTACAGCACCTACTGTTTCTTTAGCAGCCAAATACACAATAGCCGTTGAACTTAATGGAGCAGTTGCGGCAACAGTTGTTGCTTGACTGCTTGGCTCTGGGCGATATAGTAAAGCGGCAAATACTGTGCCAAGGGCAATACTAACACCAATCTGGCAGTAGTTAGCTTGCACCCACTCGGCCATTAACTCACCGCCCCTGGTAACTCCGTACACACCAGCACGAGCACCTTGTTCCATGGCTCTAATAGCTAACTTGCTACCTGCGTCAATGTCATTGAGAGCGGCATCAGCAACTTTGGCAGTCCACATACCATGACGATTATAACCAATTTTTGCCTGTCCGGCAGCACTAACTCCGATACTGTTAACGCTGTTGATTGCGTTTCTTGCTAACTGCTCTCCCTGGGAAGTTACCTTACCAGCAGCATCGGTAATCTGTTGTCCTGCAACATTGATTCCTTTAGGTGTTTCTTTGATTACAGTATTAATTACATTAGTGGCAGGTGCTACTGCCTGCTGAATTGCCTTGATCGGATTAGGTATACTTGGCATCTTAATTTTTGGCATTCTAAACATGATTATTTTTCCTTTATATTTTAAATTATTCTAGAACGTGTAAGGCATGATTATAATGCTTGATACGATCTTCAAGACCAATGGTTCCACCGTTAATACGTTTTGTCAGTGTTAGGATGTCGCCTTTGTCTGCCCACTGGTTTAAGTTGTTGGCTTCCCAAAACCATGCAGCACTTTGTACACATCCTTCAAAAGTGAGTAGGTGTTCGCTGGCTTCTTCTACGCTGATCTCTAAGCTTTGTGCATATCGTGTATAGTTATCTTTACCGGTTAGTTGTATTAATCCACGACCGCAATATTTGTATCCGTCGCCTGATTCTTCCGGACCATTTCCCATTCTGTTAGCATAAACTCGATTGGCAATGGCTTCTTGCTTATTGGACATATTTGCATATCGGTTGGCTATAGCATCGTCTGGAAAATATTTAGGAAATATTTTTCTCAGTGTTACCGCACGATAATTTAAATTTTCTTTAATAGCTTTAAACCCGCCCGATTCATGAGCACATTGAGCAATGAATGCTGCTACTCTAGGCTTTGTATTAATGTCGTAATCGGGTAATATTTTGCAAATTGCTTCATACCAGTGATCAATGTACGGATTACCCGGTACCATTTCTTTTAATTGAGCTAGGTTAAACTCAAAATCGAATCCCTGTGACATACTAAACTCCTCGAATATTTCTACTCAAGTATTTAGTGAAAAATTAGTTATTTTAGGCCAGCAAATACCCGTAGACTCTCGGTAAAATCATTAACTGGGGCTTTTTTATTATTGGGGACTTTTGCAGTATTTTTCATTGATTCTAAATCTTTTTCAAAATCTTTGTCAGGATCTTCTTGCCCATATGTTTTTACATATATTTTATCACTGAGTGGTACGTGGTTCTTAATATTGTCTGTGGTTATTGAGTATTTTTTTGGATCTTTTCTGTATTGAAAAGACCAATCTGCTAAATTTTGATCTGCTAAATTTAATACATCGTCTAATAGACCAATAATGTTTTCTACGGCCGTGGGGTCCCTGGCCAGTTCAACGAAAACCAGATATTCTCCGTTGTCTAATTCACCAGAACTAACATCCGCATCTAGTACCCAATCGTAGCCTCGTTCGATAAAATTCATTAAATCAACAGCTGGTTCTTTGCCACCCACAAGAAAACTTAAAACAATGATATCTGAATCGTCGCCCATTTTGCTTTTAAATTCGTCAATGTGAAGCTCGGGGTGAATTAGTCTTGCAAGATCTCCGAATTCCAGACCTTCTAATAGATTAGATTGCAACTGATTGTTATACATTTTGTTGTGTTTGTTCTGGTGAGACATTCGGTGTCATTTCTTCCGGTGATTGATATACATCATCATCCATGTCTTGTTCGTATGCAGTTTCGATATCTTCAGTGTCCAATGTTTCGTTTTCTAATTCTATACTACCCTGTTGTATATCGGCCATTAATTTTTTAGGAATAGTTATAGTAACAATCCAAATCGGTGTGCTGACTAATCGGGGAACTTTAGTACCAGGTACAAAATCATCGGGATTTTTAACTGTAATAGGATACTCAAAACTATCTTTTTTGTAACTTATTTCGCAGCCGTAGTTAAGTAATCTTTCGGCGCCCGAGGGGTCGGGCATTTTCCTGAATTTGTACATCCAACTACAAGTTATAAAATACTTTTCGTAAGTTGGGCCTTCTACTAATTCGCCACTTTTCCAATTTTTAAAAGCATATAGATCTAACTCATCAAGAACACGCTCGTAGTCTAATAGAGTCTCTATACTACTATCAGTCATGTAGATATCTTTAATATTTTGTAATACGTCTTTTATATTTGCAGGCATATGAGTATTTATACAAGTTCTTATTTGAATTGAAATGTCGAATCTGTATTATTTAAAAAAATACAGGTTAGCCTAATACTTAGTTATTTTTAAAAATTATTAAAACTATTGATTGGTGGGAGAAAAAAAATTTAAATATTACTGTGGATCTTGTTGTTAGTGGATCCGTGCTAACAATAAAAATGTCCATTCTCTTATTAGGAGGACACATTGTCAAAGAGAAAAACCAGAGATTTTCAAGCTCAAGTCATAGAAAATAATGTAGTAAGCTTAAATACCTATTACAGTAAAAAACGTCAAGTTCATTTACTTCCCAAAACACTAAATCAAGAAACATATATTAACCTACTAACGGATCCTGCAAAAATTATTGTTTTTGCCACAGGCCCTGCTGGTACGGGTAAAACTATGTTGGCTATGTTAGCTGGGATTAAAGCACTCAAAGAGGGGGTGATTACTAAAATTGTGCTGACCAGACCGGCCGTTGGAGTAGATGACGAAAAGCATGGATTTTTACCAGGGGATCTTAATCAAAAAATGGAGCCTTGGACTAGACCATTGTTTGATGTTTTAGCGGAATACTACGACCGCAAGGAAATAGCCCGAATGCTAGATGAACAAATCATCGAGATATCTCCACTAGCATTCATGCGTGGACGGACATTTAAAAACTCGTGGATTATTGCAGATGAAATGCAAAACGCGACACCAAATCAGATGAAAATGCTGTTAACACGTTTAGGCGAAAATAGTAAAATGATTGTAACTGGCGATACACGCCAAGCTGATCGCAAAGATCCCGACAACGGATTATTGGATTTTAAAGCACTGGTTGAGAGTTATAGTCATTGTCAATATGTAGCAGGCACTGAACTTACTGGAAAAGATATTCAGCGTCACCCTGCTGTTATCGAAGTTTTAAAAATCTATAAGGAGATTTAATTAATCAGTGGGGAGGAACACTCCCCACTGTTACTAAATTAAAGATATCTCTCCAATTTTTAACACGGGGAATTTGTGGATCATTATAGTCCATATTATGGCCGTGTTCCACTAATACACTACGCAATCCTACTTTTGTGCCAACCTGACAGTTTACAATTTTATCCTCAATCCACCAATAGCCAGTATCTTTGTATTGTTCGAGAACACCATCTTTATCTGCGCCTGTTTCTAAGAAAATAAACTTTTCAAACACTGTTTGGCCAAACAACTTACGTAGATTCATTTTGCGTAGTTCGCAGGCATTTTCATCTGTGGTCAAGCTGGTGATGCAATGAAACACATACCCATGTTCTTCGTGCAATCTTTTTACATAATGCATAGCATCGCGCAAGGGTGGTAAAAATCCCATGTGTGCCGATTCGTTAAAGATTTTAATTAACTTTCGACCTTGTTCTTCGTCAATGCCGTACCTTTTGCCGATGTTGTATTTTAAACTATCTTGCTTTTTGAATCCGTGTTGTGCCATCCAAACATCAAAAGCATATTCCCAATCCAACAAGACGCCGTCTGCGTCAGTTAGAATAATTTTCTTCATTTATTTTACCTTAATTTTCTATTAACAAAACTTGTAACTGCATCTAATTGCGATTCTAATCTATTAATTTTTCTTTGGAGAGTGTTTATATTAATAGCCTGATCTGTATTTTGTTGAGCCAATTTTCCAAATTGATCTCGCCATACTTTCATTTCTTTTTCGTGACCCAATAGTGTAGGACGCGGTGGTGCATTAGGATCCACTGCTTTCTTTTTCTTTTTCGCCTGATACATTGCTGGGTTCATTGAGTTCATCCTTGTATAATTGTGCTATCAAGGGATTGATATATTTGGGATACCCTTCTTGATAGTGGGCCAACAATGTAGCAAAATCTTTGTTTTCATTGAAACTATTTTTGATCACAGTTTTGTTCGTCAAATTTAGGATAACTCTGGCAAGATTTTGATCTTTTGTCTTTAACCCTCTTGTAATATTTATTGATTCGTCGTATTCAAAATTAGCCGGGTCTCTCATATATCCAGCTATTTTGGTAAGTTTGGGGTCTTTGGGTTTAGCACTGTAGTAGGCCACAAGATAAATGTTTTTACTGCTCAATTCTAGACAACTCCACTAATGTAGCTGACAAATTAATTTCATAATCTGCTACAAGACTATGATTTGCATACCCTTTTCGAATAATCATAATAGCTTCGTCTTGTCCTTCATCAGTACTGCTCCACAAATTAAGATTATCATACATCCAACGAAAAATATCTTCCATCTCTTCAGGTCTGGCTTGACTGCACAAAAGTTTACGTGCATCTTTTATTTTGCCAGATTTAAGTAAATCCACCATAGCTAATTTGTAATCTGCTGTGCCGCCGTCACTTTCTTTGGGACTAATTAATTTACCTGTTGTGCTATTTGGTTGTAACAAATTTAAACATTTACGTAAGTCTGGATATGTTGCTCTAACATAACTATCCAATGTATCTAAATCAAACTCTACACTTTCCGTCATCAAAACTGTTGCGGCCCGGGCGGTGAATTCTGTTTGATCTGTTTTATTGATATTAATTTCTGTGCATCGAGATTTCAAAGGTGTGATTATTTTATGCACTAAATTACAAGTAAGAATAAATCTTGCTTGAGCTTGATATGTTTCCATTAATCCACGCAACAACCCTTGTGCATTGGGACTCAGATAATCAGCTTCATCTAATAACACAATTTTTAAATCACCAAAAGGCATTGTGCTTACAAAACCTTCGATTTTATTTTTAAGAAAATCTACACCGTTATCTCTGCTGGCATTAACTTGCAAAAAATCAAACTCATCAATATTCAATTGATTAACTAAAATTTTAGCTAGAGTAGTTTTCCCAGTGCCAGCCGGACCATACAATAATAGATGGGGACAAGACTTTTCTTTCACCCAAGTCTCTATCTGTTCTCTAGTATGATTGTCGGTAAACACATAACCGTCCAACTCTTTGGGTCGGTATTTTTCAGTCCATAGTTCTTTCATATATGTATTATACTATAAATGTTAATTTTGTTCAAACTTCTTTTTTATCGAATCGTATAACTTATGATCTTGTTCGAAAAATAAATGATACAAATCGTTTTCTACAAATAAATCTTTCAATCGTTGGTAGACTGCTTGTTTATACCCATTGGAATGATGTGGGTCTATATTTTCACTGTCGTATTGGCCTATTTCAATTGAATGATTTTTACAAATGTTGATAAAATAATTATGTGATTCTGGTCCAATCGGAATCCAATTTATTTTATCACAGTACCCATTTAGCATAACAGTGACAGGAATAGAATGGGGAGTCATTGGTAAATTAAATTTGTTAAACTCTGACATAAGACTGGATATGTGATGATCGAAATTTTCACTTTCTGATTCAAAAATATCTTGAACTAGTCCTTTTAAATATCGAGTAAGCGGGTCCCGAATAAATCCGAATACATAGTCGTTGGTCCAATCGATGGACCAAAACGGTACTTGATCCCATCCATTTTCTAATAACAATGTCGAATAATACCTCGACCCACATTTAGGAGTTCCGACGTAAACAACATTATTTTTTCTATAATTATGAACATTATAGATTTTAACTATATCTGCTACCTTGCTGTCCTGGATCATTGCTGTTTGTACATTCTAAATTATGGTCAGTGGCATGTGGGCAACGTTTATTGCCGCATGAGGGACAAAGTATCATACGTGTCATTACATATGGAAATATCTGTCCGGGTTCTGTGTAATCTTTATTGCAGTTGTAGCAATAACATTTAGATTTTTCGACATCTAAGTCTTTGTTCTTTTTACCAAAAATTCTTTCAAAGCTATTTGAAAATTCTTCTTGGCTAACACTAAATGGTCTTGGACTACTGCCCTTTCCGCCATTACTCATCTGTTACCTCTTCTAAATCGTCTAATCCACTTCCGGTATAGTGATTATATGTTATATTACCAACTTTCCAAGTTTCACACCAAAATCGTTGATTATTACTGTGTGTAGATGGGATCATATGTAACATAGTGAATACTTTTTCTCGTTCTTTGCCTTGAATAATTCTATAATTCTTTAACAAACCTATGCTTTTTAATAAATTCCTGGCTTGTTCCTTGGATCTATTAGGTTTGCTTACTGGCTTCGGCATTGGCTACTCTTTTCCGCAAACTGCTAGAACTAAAACTATGATCTCGCCCGTTATACACAATTTCAATTTTTCTGTTAACACAAATTTGTTTGCCTGTGAATTCTTTGTCTGCATACTCGACACCCAGTATTCTAACATCAATTGGTAAAGTAAGCAATATGTCTTCGAGGTCTTTTTCTGTTTGATATATAACTACTTCATCCACATATCTACAGGCTGCTAACTGTATTTGGCGCTCTACTATTGTCTGTACTGGTTTATTTTTTGTATCGGGCCTGTCGATAGTAGGATCTGTTTGCAGGCCGCAAATAAGATAATCGCAATGATTTTTAGATTCAGACAACATAGCAATATGTCCGGCATGCAGTAAATCGAATGTGCTGAAGGTAATGCCAATACGTTTACCTTCTTTTTTAAGATTCTTAATATGATTGAATATCATACAACTTTACCTAAAACTCCGTAAATCAATTGATCTAATTCAGACTGATAATTAACATTGCCGTTTCTGCGCTTGAGCCATATAGTTTCTAGTAGTTCTCGCATATGATCTGAATCCACATATTTTGAATTATAATCCATCCCTCGTTTTTCCAATTCTTCTAATAGTTCATACGTGTCGAATTCTTCCAAGTCAACGTCAACATCTGCACTAACGGTAATATAAGCCATTAAAATTTTCCTTTAAATTAGTTTGTTTTATTACGATTAAAAATACTGTTAATAAATTTCATTAAATTAAAATATCTCAATGTATAAGCATTGATTTGTGGAGGATGGTTGGGGCACCGTCCTTGATTGTAATCACAGGTAATCGAATATTCTTTATTGCATGTTTTACATTTTGTCATTTAACACCTTCCAAGTTTTTTGTTTGGACATCTCTTCGTGAAATGAGTCTTCAACAGTCGAAAAATTTGGGCAACGTTCTAACATTTCATCTAACGCATATTTAACTGTGAGCAAATCTTTTTTGCAATCCCATGCGCTATAGCCATCATTGTATGTAGACGCTGCTTGAGCTGTACAAGCACGAAGATCGCTAATAATTTTATTGGCGTCCCAAGTTATTCGAAAACCCATGTTATTCTTTTTTAGTTAAAGACCAAGACCCGTCGCCGTTATCTTTCCATTCTAACGTATCACCAGATTTCCAACCCATGGATTCTAATAAATCTGGCGGAAATGTTAATAATAGACTTTCGGGATCGGCTGGATCTTCTTCAGGCGTCAATGTCCAACTTTTATTCGCCATAATATTCTCTTTGTTTTCTCTCTGCATGAACAGCGGTTGACATCATATCATCAGCCATTGGCTCTTGATCACTGACCATCATAATTGCTGATGCATCCACTCGTCTTACTGTAAATTGAACATCGTCAATTTCAACTTCAACACCTCTTGTCCAACGACCGTGTTCAATGAGAATCCATTGCCCCACTACAACATCTTTTTGATCTGGGCCGACAGCATATACTTTTGCCCACCGTGGACGAATACCATCCGTCTTTGCATCATCGCCCAATAATACAATGCCACTGCTAAGTGTACGCTGACCGAAATTCATATCTGTAACGATGACATGATCGTGCAAGGGCATTAATTTTTTAATTTTATTTGTAAATTTAAATTTTATTTTTTGATCAAACGGATTTTCCATTGCCATAGTTATTTTCCACCATTCTGTTTATTTTTGTAATGCTCTCGCATCTTTTCATTTCTAGTTTTTATTATGTTTCCATGATTGTCAATTTCGTCGCCGCGAGCATTAACAGACATATTTCCTACTGCATTTTCTTTTTCATGCAATAATCTCAATTTGTCCATGTTAATTTTTTGCCCTGTGGCAGAAACATACATTTTTGACATTTTATTTTAAAAACTCCTTGATGTCAAGATCGTAATATAGACTATTAATTTTGTGTACGCCTAATAGGTACAGTACATAACTGGCCACACTACTTCCTCTACCAACTCCCCAAACAATTTTATTTTTTTTAAGAGTGTCTATTAGATATTTCAGAAAACGAAGCAAATCGAATAAATTTCTTTCTTGATATAAAATTAATTCTTCTCCCACACGCTGAAGTTCTGCTTGGCTTTTGCAAAGACTCAAAACATGTTCTGCGATATCTAATTTTTTATACGATTCTGGCATGTACCACTGACTTTGTTGAAATTGGTCAAATTCTTCTATACTTTTCCAATCTACAGGACGATATGGCTTTAATTTTGAAAATGATGCATACAAGGATTTTACTGCCTTGTTATACTGAACATAATCGTCGACTTGAAAATTAGATAAATCTAACTCGGGATTTTTATACAACAACTCACAGAGGTCGTCGGTGGTAATTCTGGATTGTCCGTAAGTGTCGTAGTTCATTTAATATCAATGATTCCGTCAAACTTATTATTTTTTTCCGATAATTCTTCTAATACTTTTTGTTGTCGACGTGTGACTTCAGCCTGATAATCATCAATCAACATATGCAATTGTCCAACTATTGGATAATTTCCGTGTTTATATGAAACAGTGAGACGTTGAGTTAATTCACTTAATTTTTTATGTAGTTCTTCGTCTTTTAATTGTGTAAGGTCCGGAGTAAGTGGGTGCATAATATATCCTAAGCAATTAGATTTTGATTAATACCTAGTAGTTCTTCTAATTTATCTCTGGCTAGACTAATTCTACCCACTGACATTAATTCGTGAATTTCTAATAGGTAATTGTACGTTAGTTCATTCATTTTAAAATTTGTTGTCATTTATACCTCAAAGGTCGCCTTCTTTTCGATGTTCGCTATGGGCTATGTCAAATTTGCCTCCAGGATAACGACTTTCTAATTTATTTACATTTTCTTGAATAACATCATTTGGATCTAAATCTAATGCTCTGCAGGCATTGACCCAATACCACATAATATCTCCCAATTCACGTTTCATATGAAATCGAGCTTCGTCATTGAATGGTTTACCTTGGAAAAAAATCTTTTTGGGAATTTCTGCAAATTCACCGCCTTCGGCAGCAATACCGATGGCTGCGGTCAGTAATAGCGCAGGATTAAAAGTGGATCCTGTTTGATTTCGCAGTTCTTCAATTCTGCGATGCAGATAGTCGTAATTGTTTGATTCTTTGCTGGTAACAGCATTGACAAATTTTTTGTATTTGTTTAAATCGATTTGCATAAAAGAAAACTCCTAGTTTGACTTATTATACACAAGCCAGTGCTAGGAGTCAACAATAAAGATAAACTTAACCTATTCTATACCAAGCGCCGTATGTGCTATTAATATTGGTATTTTTATAGTAAGCCCATGTTGTTCCGCCAGCAGTATTGCCGGTGGTAATTGCTCCAAAGATCGTGTCGGTTCCAGTTCCGGATTGAGTTAAAGAAGTTACAGTATTGGCAAAAATTACACGCAGAATTTGGCCGCTTTGACCAACAGGCATGACCAAAGTATGTGATGCAATGGTGCCGCTAGCAGG
>Ga0208975_1000377_pt1 | contig 22312 bp, 34 predicted proteins | sample GreLakmeER78MSRF_FD_187700 | JGI IMG/M metagenome (GOLD analysis project Ga0208975, IMG submission 187700) | Freshwater lentic microbial communities from great Laurentian Lakes, MI, USA - Great Lakes metaG ER78MSRF (SPAdes) | ecosystem: Environmental > Aquatic > Freshwater > Lake | place: Great... | reverse complement strand
ACAAGGGCTCACCGAAGTAAGCCCCTGCGGAGTGAAGGCATGAGATTAGGAGTGCCATAAAGGCAGTTCAAATATAAGGGTATTGTCAAGGGACTTAGAAATTTTATTTTTAATAGACAATAAAATCTGTTATCCTAAAGTAGTTTGTAGGGTTGATTGTGCGGGTGCGACCCCAAACACCATCACCATCATGCTGCGAGCCCTTAAGCCCCGAGCTTGTATTGCCTTCAACGGTCGTACCCTTTTTTCCCTTCCATGTATCAACTATGCCTGCATGACCAAAAGGCGTAGTGCCTCTTCGCCATACAATGATTGTGCCTGGTGGTAACTGCATGTTCTTGCTTAATACCTCGGTAGCCTTGATCGTCTTATTGCGAGTTGCAAAGTGACGAGCCAAACCCGATCCGGTAAAAGGCAAACCCTTGACCCCTGCAGAGTCAAGACAAAAGTTGACAAATGATGCACACCATTGAGCGCCCTTTGGGGACTTGGTTACTTTCTGAAAACGAGTAACCCAATAGCCACCATTATTCCCTTCTTCTTTTGTACCGATAAAGCCCTTGGCTATGGTCAGTACCTTAAGACTGTGAGAAGCATAAAGCGGCTGTGATGATATTTGCAGCCAAAAACAAAGCGTAAGCAATAGGGTTCGTACTGATAACTTCACGAGTATTTACCTCCTTGATTAAGTAAGAATCCACAAACCACGCCGCTCCAACTGCCAAAGCATACTTTGTCAGACCGACTGCGAATGTGCTGAAGCTCCCATCTCCAACTCCGAGAGTTGCGCCAAGTGCTATCACTGATAGCACAAGCAAAGGCACAAAAGTCTTGATTGTGTCCATGTTGTTTTGATCCAATTAAATAGATACTAAAATAGTGCGAAGCCGTGAATTAAATTGCTTCACTTCAATTACTTTGTATTCACAATTACTCAAGCCGCTCCGTTCAGTCTCAAGCATATTAGCTCTGAACTTATTATGGTTCTCTTTCTGCGTAGCACCAGCGCCGGGTCTCTTGTGGTCATCACACCAGAACCGCCCTTGCCTACGCTTAAACCCTGTTAACGTGCATCTCCAATACATATCATCATCTTCAGCGCCCCATCCCCAGTAGTCATTTGAGTGACCATTGACCTTGATATACGAGGCCTTGTCAAATAACTGCACGCCTCCAAAGAACGTCCGATAGGGAAGCTCATAGCCAAACTGCTCACAAGCATAAGCCAAATGCGTAGGCATATCAGTATATGAGTAGTCTACATCTTCAGCGTACATATCAACATCGTGAAAGCAATAGTACTCTGCATCAGGCGACTCGATAAATCCTACATTCCGGATCTTGCCGAGATTAAACTTCTTGCCTTGCTCTTGCTCTACAACCGTAATACCAAAGTCAAGACCTTGATCATTTAGCACCTTCCACAAATGAGGCACTTGCTTTCTCAAATGTTCTTCACGATCCCTATACGGGATCACTACCTCTAATCTCATTCAAGGTTTTCCAAGATGTAATACTCTGCTTTCACCATCGCATCATTCAGACTCAAGTCCCTGAACCGTAACTCAAGAGCATACTTGCCCGTCATCTTATTTGTCAGCTTGAGCTTCCAAGACTTCTCGACCTGAAAGAGGCGCGCCTCGAAAGGCACGCCGTTCTTGATCAGTTCTGTTTTGTAATTGTTAAGGCGTAGCTCTTCCCATTCCAATGTAGGCAGCTCCTCAAAGTTATGGTCATCAAAATGGTACAGCATCTTGAGTCACCGCAGGCGCGGCTGGTTTGTTCTCGTAAATCTTTGCAAGCTTAATGCTTGTGATATAGCCAATCGTGCCATCCTTCTTTGTGTATTCCTTACCACCAAGAAAGCCCTCGGCTGTGACCTGCATACCGACCCTCATGCCAAGTAGCATATCGACCTTGTCATTGATCGCCTCGAACTTGATGAACTCTGGATACTTGCTTGTCACATCCTTGATCACGATCTCGGCCTTTGTGAACTTGTCCGAATACTTTACAGGCTCGCCTCTAAAAGCTACCTCACCACTAATCTCGATCTTTGCCATCTCTACTCTCCTAATTTGTAATATATCCAAGACGCTCCAATTGGTTGAGCGCCCTCTAATTTGCTATCCACTGCACGTCGCACGCCTTCATAATATCGGTAGTCATGGCCAGCCAAGATACCATTTGGCTTGACCTTTGGCAGCCATGCATCAATATCCTTGCAAACCGAGTCATAGTCATGCGAGCCATCGATAAAAACAAAGTCTAAGCTCGCAACATCATACAAGCTGACCGCATCAAGCGAGTCCATCCGCACAATCTTGACTACCTTTCTGACCGGCTTAAGGTTCTCTTTACACAATTTGTACAAGCCATCTTCAACACATGTCAACGGCTCGAAGTGTTTTGAGCTTGAGTCCCGGTGGTCTTCGCTTCCAAGAAAGTGATCAATCACGTGCAAGGTGATCTTCTTGCCAGAGTTGATAATCTCAACACCGGCATACGCTGCACTCCTGCCCTTCCAAGCTCCGACCTCTACAAAGCGAGCGCCATCACTCGCCGTGCCTATGGCTATGTCATAGACTTCCTGATAATCGAACCAGCCATGTATCTCGCCGTAATAATGCTCCACGCCATCCGCTCCTAAAATAATCTATACAACAAACTTACCTAAAAAGCAAGGGACTTAGTAAAATCTTCAAAACTCTTTACAATCATGTACTTGCACCCCGCTTGCTCAACCGTAGACTGCCACCACTTTTGCGACTTGCTCTGCGTTCCCCTCTCGGCTTTGAACTCAAGGAAGGTCACGCCCGATCCGTCCGGGTGGATGTATGTCATGTCGGCTACGCCTGCCACCAAACCCATCACCTTAAGACTCGCGCCGTGCCTCGCATCGCGAGGGTTGTTGTGATTCATGTACAGCAAGCCGCGCTCGTCAGGGCGGTTATTCCAGTGCCATGTGAAGCAGTGCGCTTGGAGTTGTGATTCATTCATTTGGTTGCCATCATATTCTGCTTTTAGTAGTCTTTCTTCTCTTGTCCATTTCGTAGAATCAGGCTTATATCCATGATCTTCATATTTAGCATGCCCACGAAACTCACTACATCCTTCACATCGTTGGCTCAAATTTAAACCTGCCCATACAAGCATTACCGTATTGCATCCACAATACCTACAATTACTTTGCAATACTACATCAAATTTTACCGCTTGAGATCTAAATTCCTTAAGGTTCTTCAATTTCCATTCTGGCAGATCCATTGCTCAACTCCTCGAATACTTTCTTGTTTACATACTCTTTGCACTCGGTTGCCTTGGTATCTTTGTAGCAATCATTAAGCCATCTGCAATAGACCGTATGCTGAAAGCCCCATACCTTCTCACCATGAATACAGGTAAAGCAACTATACTCTTGTTCAGCCATACTGCACTACTACTCTGACTTCGATCTCTATATCCATTCCATAGAAACAGCCAAAGGCTTTCTTCAATGCCGGCATGTTTTGTTGCAATTGATCGTGTACAAAGTTAAGCCCCGTATTGATAATAAGCCTATTGCCTTCTATTTCCGGCTCAACTGTATTCAATGCAAACTGCAGGATTGGTGATGTAGAGTCTATGAACTCATCCCATCTTGCAAGGATAATCTCTTTGATGTTATGGTCTGGAATGTCCATTGCTTCCATCCTGATCTCCCAACCAACCAAAGCCATGTCAATAATATCACTGATCCTAAACCCATAGCGAAGGCTTAACCTATGTAGAGCTTCCTTCGTATTAGCTGATACTTCAATCATCTTTCTTCTCCTAAAATATACTCAACCATTCCATCGCATTTAGACTCCCAGTGCTTCATGCCAATCAGCCACACCATGAAGAGCACGCGAGCCGTATCGTAGCTCACACCATGCTCCATCACTATGTCATCTATAAAGTCTTGAGAGACCTGGCGATAGTTCAAAGTAAATGCCTCGTCTTGTCTTTGTGGATAAATAGCCAGCCTTTGGCATATCCCATTGCATCTCTATACTTCTCCGCTTCGCTTCGCAATTTACACAAACTTTGCAGAACATAGAGCGGGTGAAGTTTACCCGCCTTTGTCAGCATGATCCAATCTTGCAAGCCTCCGAGCTTTGCCATAGCACGAGCCTCATGCGGTTGCAATATAGCAAGCTCTTGCAGAACTTCAGCCTCGGTCTTTGGGATAACTTGTCCACAATGTGAACAAACCCTTGCAGAGGCGTAAAGAAACGCATTACAGCCCGGGCAATTCTTGTAAATCGGTAGCCCGTTCTTTGGCTTCTTCGGTGGCTTTGACCAGTCCCGATCTTCATCCCACATGCCGAAGCGGTAAAGGTTATTGCCAAAGTCCAGGACCTTGAACTCGGTCTTTCCCTCGCATGTTCTTGAACCCCGCCCGATCATCTGCAAAAATAAGGGTAGGGACTTGGTTGCTCTATACAAAATCACAGTCTCTATACTCGGCTCATCAAAGCCCGTAGTAAAAAGCCCTACATTGATCAAAATAGCGCCGTTGGTCTCTTTATACCACTTCAAAGCGTTTCGCCTCTCTACGAGCCCCGCAGACCCGTCTAATGCCAAAGCGGGCAAGTCTGCAGACTTGAACTCGTGCAATACCTCGGCAGCGCTTTGCAAGTTAGGTGCGAATACAATCGCCTTGCTCTCATTTGCCCATCGCTTGTAGTTGGTCACTACGCCCTTGTAAATTTGAGAACGGCTGTACATATCGGCAAGTGAGTCCGGATCATAATCGCCGCCCTTGGTCTTGACCTCGCTCAAGTCAATCGGTACGCTAAAGTACGAGGGCTTGGCAAGGTAGCCATCATGGATTAGGCTCGGTATGGTTGCGGCTTCCACCATAGCAGTGTAGATGTCTCTCAAGCTTGTCCCCTTCCCCTCCCTCCAAGGGGTAGCCGTTGCGCCAAGGATCAAGGCATCAGCCGGTAGGGAAGTGATGAGCTTGTCAAAGGTCCGCTTATGGCACTCATCAAAGATGAATAAATCCACGCTCTCAAGTAGTGACTTGTACTCACGTTGCTCTCTTCGGCGGTAAAGCGTCTCTATCATGGCTACAAAGATTCGCTGGCTATGGTTCAGCCGCGTAGTCTCGGCCGTGATGAGTTCCGGGACAATGGCAAGGTTATTGAGCGCGCCGCCTGCTTGCCATAGCAGTTCGCCTCGGTCAGTCAGGATCATCACTCGTTTGCCCTTTTGCATAGCACCATGAGCGATAGCGGAGAACATCACCGTTTTTCCCGCACCGGTCGGAGCGCACAAGATCACTCGCTTATGGCCTTGCCCAAAAGCGGCTCGTAGTTTGTCAATTGCATTGGCTTGGTAGGGTCTCAAGTTCATAGCGTATCCAGTAAGAAAGTAGTGCTCCAAGTAGCCATTTTTACTTGACACACCGTAAGTTTTTGAAAATCAAGGGTTTGGGCTATACTGTATATAGTAAATAGTAATATTTTAACTTAAATATATTTATATTTACTATAGATAGTAGACATAACACATGCATGTAATTATTTTTCTATAGCCTATAAAAGTGTGTTTTTTTACCTTCTACCCGACACACCCTTATTATGACTAATACAGTGAATTATTGCCGAAAAGCGTGTGTCCGGTAAGCTTTATCCAGTAACCTTTTTTCGATTTACCATCTTCTCTGCGGTTCAATTGGACATATCCGAGGTTCTGCAGAGCCATCCCGAGTCGATTAGGATAGACTTTCAGTTTGGTGTTTGCTTCGATATGCACTTGGACTTCAGTTGTTGACCAGAACTTAACATTTTCACCTTTTGCGAAGACTTCGCCTTCGGTTGGGATGGTGAAAAACATATTGACTGCTTCTTCCATTGAGTCCACTTGCTTATTTGCCGTAGTATATTGCTCAAGGGTGTTAATATCTCGGCTGTTTAGTTGCCATGAGCTATCGCCTTGCGCCTTCCAGATTGCATAGGCTTCCAAGAGCAAAGCTGTTTTATCCACATTATTGTACTCGGTAAAGTCAATGTCAAGGACGTTCATTGGTATAATCCTGCGGTTGCCGGTTGGATCGTTGATGACTTCGTTCTCATTTGACGTGCCACAAAGCACGGCATAACGTCTAAAGTCTTCAAATTTGCGGCCATAGGGCTGGCGAAGGTTAAAAAACTGCGTAGAAGCATACTGCTTGAGTAGTTTGTATTCGTTTTTTGACTTGCCGGAGAACTCATCATCGCATAAGATGAGCTTACGGCACATCAAGATCTCGTCATCTTTGCCTCGGTCAAGCTTTGATTCGCCGTAATAGTCTCGGAGCTCGGCTGGTAAGAGCCATCTAAAGAAGTTTGTCTTGCCAATACCTTGATGACCGCACAAAACAAGGATCAAGAGTGAGTACGTGCCATGCATCGAAGCTATGAGGCTGATTATCCACTTGCTTACGAGGCCATGTTTGAATTGTTCACTGACTTCGATTGTTTTGCCATCCTCAACAGTGTAGATTGGAGCTATCTTTATTGCATTTATGAGCCTTTGGATATGCCCTCTGGTCATTTCGCGATCTTTGTTTGCCTCAAAGAAGTCAAGAAAGGGGTTGTACGACTTGGTAAAGTTGCTTCCGATGAGGTCATGGATATAGTTTTTTGTGCATTTGGTGCCGAGATCGGTTGCCAATTCAGCCCAAATTGAGTTGATGTCGGTATCTGTGATTGGTTTGCCGTTATATTCAATCTCGTGAGTCACGTCATTGCGTTTTAGCTCATATTCTGCAAGGCGAAGCTTGATAAGAGGGATAATATTATCATCTTTGGTCTTTTTGAGCTGGTCAATAGGTATTTCCAAGACCTGTTTAGCTACTTCATCTGCATGTTTGGGATCATCGCCATCGGCTTCGGCAAGTTTTTCGATATTTTCAAGGATTGCTTCAGGTTTAAGGTTGCTTTTTGTTATCATATTTGTAGTTACAACTTCCCATTTCCGTGTTTTTTCGGTCTGAACTTGAACACCGGCCTCCTTGCACTTCTGAAAGAACGTCCCTATACCAATTTTGCCTGTTGCGTTCTTCAAAAAGTTGTCATATTTCTTATCGCAAGACTGCACAGAGTACTCTTCATGCATTCTGCTTATAGCATGATAGTAGTCTCGACCTCTTTCACCGTATTCAGAGGCCAAAGCAAAGCCAATCCGATACCAGTCATTGTAATTATCGGTCAAATCGATACCTCGTTCATTGATTTGCTGAATAACAAAGTCCATATCGCTTTCAGTATGCACAATGACTGTATTTGAGGTGTATTTTTCCTTTTTTTTCTTGTATTTGCGAAATATTTGAGCGTTTTCGTTCTTGTAAAGGTTAGGATCGTAAGAAACGAAGCGTAAACGGCTTTTATCCTTGCATGAAGTGTCGGATATAAGAAAATAATTGTTCATTAGGTACTCTTCGAGTGCCTCAAAGGCTTCTTTGTGCTTATCAGACTCAATTCTGAAGTATACAGCATAGCCAAAACCTCCTACGGACTGATGCAGAGCATACACGTGAGGATCTTCTTTGAGTCTTTCGATTTTTGGGCTCATATTGACATTATCTTTATCGTCAATATCCATGCAAATGAACCCGTTATGCTTGACCATGCCTGCAACACCTCTCCCATCGAACTTTCCGGATGGTGTAAAGGCTGGTATTTTCTTTTTGAAGGCTTTTTTTGTCTCTGGGTCTTTGATATTGCGATATTCATGCACAATATCCTCCCATTTACCATCTAAAATGCAGTTAAGGTATCGGTCAAAGTCAAAGTGATCCTCCGGTACTTTCGCTTCGGCATTTGCAAACATTGTTATCTCATGCGCCATGCTGCTTACTCTCCTGTATAAGATGTCGGTATAGTGTTCTAAAGTCTGGATCAATTATTGCGCGGTCTTCAACAACGCGGGCTGCAATGATAGGCAATTTATGTCCGCAATTAAACATAAAACTGCAGTCTTGTTTAGTAAAGCCATTGTGCAAGTAGCAAAGAGTGATTGCAACGTATCGTGCAAAGCTTTGCTGTTGATAGATAGCTGTGATGTCGATGCCATAAGCGCGGGCTGTTATGTCAGCCGCGCGCTCGGCGATCTCATAGAGCTCTACTGGTGTTAATCTTTTGACTCTTCCGCGTGGCTTTTTTGGCCTTTGACCGAAGAGGATCTCTCTTTCGATCTTGAGCTGTTGAGAGAGGGGAAGTGTCTCAAGCGGGTTGCGATTCGAGTCAGCTGCGAGGTCATAGATATGACCGATTGCTTGAATGCGCATAATGTTTGCCCGATATTTGTGAAAGATTGTGCAAGCTCATCAAGGCTTTGCTTGTCATAGTTGTTCATCGTCTACCTCCGGCATTTCGATATGGTCGAGTTGAATGTAGTGCGGTTCGATGTCGTAAATAGAGTCCATGTTTATCATGCCTGGCATTGGCTTATTGCAGTACAAAATCCAGTCACCGGTCTTTAAATTTCTTTGAATGTAGCCTATCTCATAATGCACATCGCCTTCTTCAGCTTCGAGCCGTACAAGTATCATGCCTTTAGGCCATTTGCCGTATTTAAGTTTAGTCCATTTCATGCTTCATCTGTCCTTTCAATTATGAGTGATGTATCCTTCCATTGATCGTATGCTCTCTTGCCATAGTGCGAAGTGATCTTGACCAGCGTTGGAGTCTCAAGCACAAAGTCTATACCCTCGGCAAGGTCATAATTGTTTAGGTTTATTTTGATTGCACCAGATCTTGCCGGGCGTTGTAATTCAATCTCGTAGTGCTTCATCCTCGCTCCGTTTGTAAAGGTATTGATCTATCTTAAATGCAATTTGCTGTGTTTGGGGATAAATATCAAGCTCGTTCAAAATTACATGGCAATGATGTGACAAGGTTGAGCGTTCGAGGTTCAAATAGTTAGCAACAAACTTGCTTGTCAGTTTGAAGTATGTCATGCAAAAAAAGATAAAGATTCTCTTTGCTTGAATTACCTCTTGATGTCGTACCTTGTATGAGAAGTCAAGTAAGGTCGGATAATGTTTAAGAATCTCTTTCTCGAGGCTTGGCATCAGAAGGTGTGGCTTATTAAATGCCACACCCTCTGCTCTGCGTAAAAACCAACCTGAACCTTTGTTAATATCGCCTTTCATCTCTGTTATCTTTGGGCGGTATTGCCTTGTCTCAAATTCGCTTGTCATTTAGCCTCCTTGTGCTTTGTGATGATAGCATCGATGAACATGAGCTTTTGGCTTGGGTCAAAATTCATATCAAGAATAGTTGATACGAGTTTGGTCACGTGATCCGGCTCAAAGGCTTCTCTGATCTTCTTTGGTCTGCCCATAGGTTTTTTGACTTTGACTACCTGTATGCCTTCAGGCTTTGCCTTTGGCGGTCTGCCTCTTTTTGGCGGCTCGTCACTTCCTACTTCTTTAATTGCAGAGCGCTCTACTTTAATACGCTCTCTACGTAGTTGCTCACTCATGCTGACTCCTTTTTTGAATGATGTAGTTTCGGGTGGTATCGAGATGGGTTTCATCATTACATGCCTTTCACTGGATTGAAAACGTCGTAATATTTTGCATAATTTTTATTATACCTTTCTTGTATGCGATGCTCGTCATATAACTGATGAAGTTTAGGTAAAACATCTTCTGGGATTGCTTTGAAATTGCCACTCTCATATTCTTTTTGAATCCTTGCGGCTTCTTTCAGACGTCTTTCAAAAGTTACTGAAGGATGGTTAGGCCTATCATTGAACCAATGCCAATATGGTTCACCATCCAAATATTCGGATTCTTTATGGCATTCATCACACAACAGATGCAAATTTGTATAATCATTGCTGCCACCTTTCCAGATTGGAAGTATATGCGCTCTATAAAAAGATACATGAACAGGGAATCCCAATTTACATGCCCAACAAGTTTCTGCATATAATTTCGACATATTGTAATTGCAGTCTTTTAGCTGCCAATCATCAAACCAACCTTCAAAATGCTTTTCAAGCCAATCATAATGCCTTGAAACGAGTTGCTTTACTGTTGGCATACCTTTACGTGTATTCACTCTCATGCCGTTACTCCTTGATACATCTGCAGCGCCGGCTCTTCATGTAGGCCTCGGATCATGATATACTCATGCAAGTAGTGTATCATGTTAAAGACCTTCTCATCGTTGAATGCAGGGCGCACAAAGGTAAACTCTTGATAGTTCTTAAAGTCATCGGCTTCGACATCGGCAAACTCAAAGACCTTGTAGGTGACAAATTTAGCTCCGAAGAGCTCGCAGTACACTCGCCATTGCATCGAGTCCGCGTAGGCATCGTATGAGATCGGGCTGTACTTTGTCTTAATCTCCACCACATCGAGTCCGAGTAGTTGGTCAGCTACACCGGTCACTGATATATCGCCATACTTGGTGCGGTATTGCCTGCGTACTTTATACTCAAATACTTTGGATCGGTAGTCCATCTTTGAGCGTGCCTTGGTGATACAATCAGTGGTAAAGATGCCTTCAAATTGCATCGGGTCATCGGTCTGTAGCATTTCGTGAAAGGCCGTGCCTTTCTCCATCATTGCGTTTGGCGGATCGAGCCGTAAGAGCTGGCGCTCGAACTGCTCTGGCGATAGCGTGCCATCGATCAAGCGGCGGTATGATTCGAGTTGGGTTGCACTGATCTTAATCATGCTACCTCCTCTCATACTTCAGTGTGTAATACGCATCGGCTGAACATGACTCGCCGAGCTTTCTACCATCCTCATAAGCTTGCATGATTTGAAGGCGCTCTTTTGCAAGCAAGCTCTCGACCTCTTCTTGAAAGAGCTTTATTACTTGCTTGACTCTCAAGTGCTCGACCTCACCGCCGTATGCAATAGGCAAGCGGTGTGCAAAGTCTCCTAATACGGTGCGCTTCATATATCCTCCTCATCTTTGAAGATGCATTCTTGATTGTACATAGTGATCTCACAGATGTAGTACATCTCACCTTGAAAGCGATCATGCTTCCATGAGTCAACGGTCTCAAAGTCATTGGCATAATCAAGGATCTCTTCATTGAGAGCCAAGGCTGCCCAGCCATGATATCGATATGTGCTCATCGTAACACCTCTGCGATGATCAATATTGCAAGTAAAATGCCGGTGCATACTGCGAGTGCTAATAGTGCGAACTCAATTAGATTGGTTAGTATTCTTCTCATGCTGCTTCTCCGCATTTAGTAAGTGATTCATTGCTAAAAAAACTACTTGTGACTTGGGTCTTTTGTTTCTCTTGGCATAATCGCTGATCATGTTATAGGTCAGCATCTTGACCTTTACGCTTTTGAAGTCTTCTTCGGTAAAGTTAAAGCGGCGGCCTTTCTTTTTTTGAGGCTGTGGCTCTGGCTTCATGCCGAAGAGCCGGTTGATAAAATCATTCATTGTCCTTCTCCTTAAATTTAATTACTGTTTTGCCTTGCTGATTTCTTGTCCAGATAAATTGCAGAGTCTTGTGCATGCCTACTATATCGAGTGCAAAGTTTAGGCCGGATCTATTCGAGTTGAATATAAACTCCTTTGTCTTGAACTCCTCATAGGTCGTATTGGCATATCGTTTAGGAATGTGCAATTGATTGTTATTGACAAACTCACGCAGCTGATTCATTGCTTTACTCATTTTGCGGCTTCCTGAAATTGCTTGGTTTCACTATTCCATACGAGCCCGCGCTTGCCAAAGGTCTGCACTACGCCAGCCCATACGGTACGCTTGACTGCATCATCGAGCCCTGCCTTGCCAAGTTCAGCGACAAACTTATTGGCATCCTTTGCAGCTTCGGCTTTCTTTGCCCATTCGGCTACGATTGCGATGGCTGCCTCTTGCTCTTTGGAGCGCTTTGCAATTGCTTGTTTAGTGTGTGTGATGATCTCGGTCAGTTGTGTAGTCATTTCGTGCAGGCCTCCGATCTGCACGGGTGCGATCTCTGCACAGTTCTTTGCCGTAACTGTATCGGATAGGTCAAAGGTCAAGACGCGGCGATTGCCGATGGTAGTATAGTAGCCTACAAGGTCGCATGATTGCATAAGTAGATCGTAGCTTGAGCCTGGTATGAGCGGTCTCTTTATCCGTACATCGCCTTCTTCTTTCTCTTTGCCATGTGCAATAAAGACTACATTCTTACCGCTTAACTTGAGAGGCAAAAAGAACTCTTGAAAGAGGCGCTTTGTCTCGCCCCAAAGCTTGATACCATTGCGAAGCAGTGCGGGGTTTTGTTGTACGAGATAGCCTTGCATTGCTTCGATCACAGTGCCGGCTGTATCGATGATGATTGTCTCATGCTGTGCAATAAGCTTGTCAAGATCTGCTTTGCTTTGCACGACATCCTGCCAAGAATCAAATTGAATAGCGTTCTTGCGATGCGATGCACGGTGAACACCACGATCAAAATCAAGCAAGAGGGGATTTGGCGCAGTAAATGCGAGGGTAGTTTTACCGATGCCCGGATCTCCATAGTATAGGATGTTCAGACCTTGAACATTCATGTCATCGGTTTGTTGTATCAGTCTCATGTCTTTCTCCTAATAGAGCTTGCAGCTCTTTGTAATTTAATAAATACATTGTTTTCTGCCCATAGGGTAACTCCTTAATCTTGCGAAGTATGGGCGGCTTCGCATTGCGTTCAGCTGTTTCAGGTCTACCTCTTGCAAGGTAGTGTAGATAGCGATGGCTCAAGCCGAAGATCTCGGCTGCCTCGCTGATTGTTATCCAAACCTTCACTTGATAACCTCGCCGACATACCATAAATCGAATTGGGTTGAAGCCCATATAGCAAGTAGGATATACACTACGCCGTGCCAAAGTTTGCCTTGCTTCATAATAACCTCATAAGTAAATAAGTAACAATTATGCCCATCCCAAAGCCGAGATTAACGTGAGCGAGTAGGTCGAGCTGTGCTTGTGTTGGTCGCTTCATGGCGTGCCTCCTTATTGATGATGATAAATTTGCCGCGATATTCAACTACTCTTGTATTGAGCGGCGCTTCGCTTTGTGCTTGTGCTTTGCTGCTGTAGAGCTTGTAGAGTTTCATGCCGTTCTCCTTGTGTGTTGTTGATTACGGTTCAAACTTACGAACAAATAAAACACAATGCAAATATTTTTTTTCTTTATCGAGATATTTTTATTTTTTCGGGTAGGTCTAAACTACGTAAGTAGTTGTATTCTCTAGGAGTTATGCCATATAAAATAATTTGCACAATAGACTGCAGCTCTGCTAATTTAGTAACTGCAGATAGAGAGGGCACGGCGCAGCCATAGGCATCGCCATTGGATTTGATTATTTTTATTTGGTACATTTTGGCAAGTTATGTATTTTGCGGATGCAACCTTAAGTGCGGTTGCACAAATACTTATGGGGACAATGACAATGCTGTGGAGGCAAGACTGTGGGGGTCTTGCCTTTTTTTGTTATATTGCAATTAGCGTCCTATCATAGATGCCTGCCTCCCCCCGGCATAAGCCCGCTTATCGAATAAGCGGGTTTTTTTTTGCATGTTCTTCTCGTAGGCACTTGATAAAGAATTTCAGACTTGCGACTTGCCCTTGCATAAAGTGAACATCCTCTGCCATCTTTACTGCATGGATTACTGCTTTTGTGCAAGGTAGCTTGTGTTTTGCTGCAAATTCTCGGATTAGTTGCTCATCTTCATATTTGGCGATCTTGATTTGCATCAATCCCTCCGAAGTATGACTTGCCCTTTTATAGTTGCACCACTTGCGAATGTATCAGCAGTCTTGATCTCTGGTACGAGGTAAAGAGTGCGGCTTGTTGATTGGCATACGTATGGCAAATCAGGTGTTTTTTGCAAAGTGCATACGCCTGATCCACCATCTACCCAGTCCGCTTCGGCTATATCTACATAACCTACAAGCACATCAAATTGAGCGCTTGTAAAGGCTTGTGCGGCGTTTCTTGCAGCGGGTGTTATTGAAGATCCAAATAACCAAAGACGCATCGCTGGTTTTTGCAACGTGCCTGAAGTAGTTTCTTTCAATATGATGCGATCTATCACACCGCTGAAGCCTAAAAAGCGAGCCGAGTCGATTGCGATTGCACCACTTGTGAGTATATCATTTGCCGCATAAGCTGCAGTATCAAGCGTTCCGAAGTCGATTGTCTGCAAGGTGCGGTCTTGTCCTGTTTTTCCTGTGTAAAATTCCATTAGTTAAGCTCCATTATAAAAGAAGTTTTCTTCCCAAGGCCGTAGCCAAATGATCTGCATGCTTGCGTATGAATTGGCTGCAGTGATAGATAGGTTACCATTATGAGCTCCTATTGTGTACACTGCAATAAAGCCGCCTTTACTGTGTATATCATTTGGCGATGCAGCATTACCACTTGCACCGTAGCCTGGCACTGGTACGACTTGGCATATACCTAAACTCGGATAGCCATGTGAGTACATCTTTGCACGCGCCGTAGTTGTATCTACGCTATCAGCCGATACTACTGTGAGCTCATTTACATAGTTATTCAGTGAGTGATCGCCTTGGTAAAAATTTACGCTGACAAGATACCAGCCCGGTCTATTGACTCTCACGATTGTGGGATCTTCGCTATCTACATAGGCAAGCGGGCTGCGTATATTGAGTAGATTATCCGGATCGGGATTAGCCCATTTGATATATGAAGATGACGGCCCGAAACTACTACCAAAGTGAGTCCAGTCTTGTATCGATTGAGTACTCCAGACATCATTCTGATTAGTCACTATCGCACTACTTGCAGCTGAATAAGCAATAGCACGGCTCATGGCAGTGGCATTTGCAAAGGTGGCTACATTTTGCGCCTCATTTGACTGCGGATCGGTCTGTGTATTCTCGACATCTTCAACAATAGTAAATGCAGAGGGGTTGCGGTTGACATCAAAAGCGACTTGCTTGCGACCTATACCGGCAGGCCTTACGGGTTCATTGAATTTCATGATAATGGCTCCGCATCTATTCTGATTGTGAGATCACACATACCTTCGTAAACTTTATGCGAGTGTTTTGTGAGCACCCCGTAGGCTGTGTTTTGCCCATATATTGCATAGAGCAGACTATTGTAATCATTTAGATCCACCTCGCAACGCTTTGCAACGTCTGCAGGCTTGATGGTTACAAAGCGGCTTGTCAAAGTAGCCTCGGCTTGCTTTGGTCGTCCTAAAAAATTAACCATTGCAGCTGCTATAGTTGTAGCTGCGCCGCTTGTCTGTTGCTCTAATATCATTTGATATTCAGGTCGCTTGAGATAGAGTGATGGTTGCACTGGCAAAGCAAAGTCTTCACCACCAAAAAACAAACTGCATGAAGTTTGGGGTTTTGTAAAGCCGTAGATATCCCAATAAAGCAAAGTCCCTGCATTGACTGTATTGCGATACCATATTTTGCCTAATCCGCCCTCATCTTTATAGCCATTACGGAACGTGATTAAGGGCAAATTATGAAACATGATTTTTAAGTCTTTGCTATTATCACCGCTTGTCCCTTGCTTGCCATATCCATACTCTGTTGTATCAGCTTCGCCTGTTATTGTAGATACTGTTACATTTACTTGATTAAGCGCTTCACTGAACATCTTTATTTTGAGACTGCTATAGGTATTATCTTCATCAAAGGTTGCAACGGATGGATATGGATAGGGATTGCTACCTACCATAGTCAAGGTATATGCATCAGGCGTTCCGCTTGTGAAAGTATATGATGGTCGGAGCGTTTCTACTGATCCTTCAACAATGCTTTTATACACTTCATAAAAATTTGTAAACTGACCAAATAATCCTTTATCTACATGAGCCCCGCCAGCAAGTACAAGTTGACTATCTACCGTTGTCCATATCTCTGCTACATAGCATAGGTAAGTATTGATTTGTATTACATATTGGCTTTGAAAAAAGACCATTGTCTTTGCAAAAAAGTCATCAGCTACAAAGCTTGATGTAAGCTTTTGAGTGATTGCCCTCATATATGCACTATACATCGTATTTATTTTGGTCTTGAGTCGATCAAAAGTAGATATATGCATGTAGCTATCGCCTGGAGCGTAGTCTTTTGCCGAGATAGATCCGGGTGTTATATCCGTATTGATATACGGGTAGCCAATAAACATCTCTTTAACTTCGGTATTTTCCGGCTGTGACATAGTGATACTGTAATTGACTACATCACTTGTGCATTTTAGAGCTTTTGTCCAGATTGTCTGGTTAACTATTTCACCGATGCAACGATTGATATCAAATATCTCTATTGTGAACTTGACTACATTGTCAAGAGCGGTGATCTCAAGCTCATTTTCCGCGCTGTACTTTTGGCATCCTATAAATGCGCTCTTGTAGCCAGAGCCATCATCATACTGAAGCACAAATGTATTGAATGCATCAAATTCACGTTCTGCAAGGGTCAGGTCGGATGCAAGATAGCCCGATCCATCGCTATTCAAAGGCACGCGCTTTGCCGTAGTGCCTCGTAATAGATCAGTGCGAAGGTCATTGAGTGCATTAGTGCCCTGCAAAGCGGCTATATTGACATTGATCTTGAGCACTTGACCAACGAGCCCAGCCGGTATATTACCAAGCTCGGTATCAAGAGTCATATCACGCAATAAAAACTCTGCAGGCAAGGTAACATTTGAGCTTACGCCGCTGCTTATGTAGTCTATACTGCTTGGTATGATATACATGCGCCATAAGACCCCGTCTTCGCTTGTCCATGTAGTCACAAAGCGCTGATTAGATAGAGCCATTAAATAAGCTCCTTGCGATAGCAGGTGATTGTGAATTTCTCAAGGCCTGAAGCCCATTGTTTTTCATTACTAAAGTCGCATCGTGCGAATACAAATGGGATAAGCGCAGCGGTAAGAGGGAAGTTTGTCGTATCTCGCCATCTTTGAGGCAATTGCTTGTTATTCGTACCCGGATTAGGTGCTACGATTCGAGTGTATTTCTTTTGTAGCACGGTCTGTAGTAAAAATTGGATATTATCAGTAGTTACCGTTCCTGCATCCCATGTACTATTAGGTATGCAATCAACTTCAAGTGAAACTCGGATACGGCGCTGACCTATTTCCGTCCCGCTCATGCTTACCTCATTGGAACTTTCCACAGTGTAACCCGGTTGAATACCAAAGATAGGTAATTCAACCGCCGTATAACTTGCATGCCCAGTCGAGAAAGTATCTACATCGGCTCCCTCGAACTTAATCCAATATCTCCAAGACATTTATCCTCTCCTTGCATTACGGCGGCGGTCACTTTCGAGCATCGCCTTGATTGAGTTATTATCGGCTTTGAGTACGCCGCTTATTTCTACATGAGTATTGCGATTGATTTGCTTACCAAGGCCGCGAGTCTCTTCACGTAACTTACGCACCTCTTTAATGAGGTCGCCATCTTCAGTGACTGAATAGCGTATCGCTGGTGCTTGCATAGCAAAGTAGTCTTTGATACTCATGCCGGGGTTTGCATTCATCCATGCAAGCTCTTCTTTATTTGCTCTTGTCCCTGCAGCTGTGATGACTGACTCGCCTCGTGATAGCCATGCCGGTATCGAGTCCGAGGTCTCATTGCCCGGGCCTGCCAAATCAACGACCCCATCTTTGAAGCCGAGTGCAGCTTTTGCTTGACCAAGTAACAGCTGGAGCGATGCGGTCAAAAGACCCGCAGCGATCGGCCCAGCAATCGGGCCAAGTGCAGTGATGGAGCTTCCCAATATACCGGCTACGAAAGCTGGTATCATTTTGCTCACTGCATCGAATGCGACGCCAGCTGCGGCTTTACCAAAGTCACCGAGGGTAGCTTTACCGCCTTCGGCTAAAGCAGCAAATGAAGTGAGCGTCTGACCTATTGCTTCATTAAATATCTTCTGATTGCCTTCCATCTTTTCGGCGTTCTTGGTGAATATATCACCTTGAGATTTCAGCACCGAAGCCGCTGTTTTATCTCCAACGGTTTTAAGGCGATCTAAGAATGAAGTTTCGGTTTGTTCTTCAGTTTGCTTTCTTTGCTCATCAATTTGAGCAACTTTTGCAGCGTAATCTTCAAATGATATCTCGCGCTTTGCAAGGCTTTTGTTAAGGTCGTTTTCTTCAGTATCAAGGGCGCCTAAACGCTCGGCTCGAATCGCATCATTAGTCTCTTTTTCCTTGCGTATTTTTTCGGAATTAAACTCATCTAATATGCTCGTCTGCAGAGCCGTAGTTATATTGGTAATTATATCAGTTTCATTTTTTAGCTTATCTTCAAGCTCTTTCTTTTTCTTATTATACTCTTCGGTTATCTTGAGGCGCTCTTTTGCATTATCCTTAGCCTTTAAGATATCGTCTTGATACTTAAATTCCAAGCTCTGAATCTCAATGCGAAGTTCTCTTTCAGTTACATCCGTAATAGCCTGCAATCGTGCAAGTGCAATTGTGCGGCCTGATTGTTTCTGAAGTTCATCAAGCTGATTTATATTGCTTTCTACATATGCTCTAATTGGCGCTTCAGCTGCTGCCAATGCTTCTTCAATTTTTTTGACATTCTCGGCTACATTCGCCCCGCCTTTTGCTTGAACTTCGGCTATTTGTTTAGCAGCTTGTGATTGCAGTTCGCCAATCTTAGCAATAGCAACTTGATTTTTAGCAATTATCGACTCATTTATCTGTGCAATTTTAGCATTGTAAGCATCAAGCCTGTTTTCATTCGTACCAAGTGATTCATCGTAGGCTTCAGTAAATCCTGTTTGTATATCTACAAATTCAGCAAGCGAATCAATAAGAGACTTTGTTGGTAAAGCGCTGAACTCTAGCACTTCATTAGCGCCTCTTTTTACATCATCTACAATAACCTTTTGGTTTGCTTTGATTTGATCGGCAAATTCTTTTAGACCTTCAACTTTGAACTCAACCTTAGGTTTGATTTCTAAATTTATATCTTTACTTAATTTGGTAGATTCCCCAAGATAAAATGAGCGGATATCTTCAAAGTCTTCGTTCTTTGCTTTATCTGGTTTTATCTTGAGAGTCAATTGCTCTTTTGACAATACAGTGTTGAAGTCCTTTACATCAGCAAGACTTGTATTAAGATATTCTTTCAGCTTTTGAGCGCGAACTTGTGCGAGCTCTTGCTCTTTGGCTTTACGCTCATCAGCCGTGCCTTTGAAGGTTGCAAGGATTTCTTCATCATCATTAACCAAGCTCTGTGCATAATCAGCATAGAGAGTCTTTAGCTTTTGTAGATCAGACTCGGTTTCTTTAGGGGTTTTGCCTCTGCCGCCTTTGCCTCCGCCACCGCCTCCGCCTCCGCCTCCATTATTATTGTCAATCTCATTTAATTCTTTTCTCGTAGTCTTAGCAGTTTCACCAGTTTGCTTTATTTCAGATCGTGCTTTTTGCAATCCTGCACTAAAAGTAGCGCTCCAATTATTGCTATCAAATATAGCTGCTAATTTAGTACCTGCTGAACTAAAGTCTAATTTGAGCACATCATCAAATGCTTGCCTTAATACATTGAAAACTGTTTGGAATGTCATACCAATTGCTTTAAGATACACCTGTACTTCATTGATTGCTTTTGGTAGATCACTAAAGAAATTATAAACATCATCAAATGCAGATTTAAGACCTTTGAATACGCTGCTCACGCCTGGTATTTTTAATAGCAAATCGCCTATAAAACTTATAAACGACTTAATACCTTCAACTATATTAGTAACTCCTTCAATTGCAAGCTTAAGCGCAGCTACAAATACATCGACAATGACTTTTGCTATATTGCCAATAACATCAAACAATACCCCTATAACAGCGGTAACTCCATCAAGAACATTTTGCAAAATTCCCATTGCATCCACACCCTCACCGACGGCTCCATCCATACCAAGAGCGTTCTTAATTGCATCGAAGACGGGTGCAAGTGCAAGCATGATTTGATCAAATGCATAGACTGCAGTCTCATATATTGTATTTAATGCTTCAACGGCTACTGATATCATGCCAACTATATTGACCATGATAGCACCACCAATCAATCCAAGGATTGGCTCTAATACGCTCCATACGCGACTGAATAATTCGCTGATTGTATTGCCTAAAGTAGAGAACGCGGGGCCGAGTGATTCAGTGAATATCGGTATCAATGTGTTAAGTGCATTATTTAGCCCTGATCCGATGGTCTCAAATGCCTCATTGACTGTATTGCTTAATTTATTAAACGTACCACCTGCATCTTCTTGTTGTTTTTTTACAGTCTCAAATGAAGTGCCAAGAATTTTATTAGCGGCTGCAAGTTTTTCGGTAGGACTGATATTGCTTTTAAGCGTTTCAGCAAGCTGGGGGTATTTCTTGCTTAATGATTCAATCGCAGCTGCCCCTTCAGGATCAGCAAGACCACGTGAGAACGCCTTAACAACTGCCTCACCTTTGACCGTGCCATCGGTGAAGGTCTCAATACCGGCTGATAGCTTTGTCAAGTCCTCTGCTTGCTTGCCCGATACACCCCCTAACGTGGCCACAGTGCCTGCAAGTTCGCGAGTTCGCTCCGTTGGTAGGCCGAGATCATTTGCGAGCTGCAGAGTGGATTCCCTGACCTTATTGATCTCACCTTCAACGTCTGCTATCCCTTGTTGCTTGAATGCGACCTCGAGCTTATCCCCAAACTCATCGGCTCGAACCGCTCCCTCAAAGATCGCAGTCCCCAAACCTTGCACTGCACTGATTGCCGTGCCTATACCAGCGCTTGCAAGTCCACCTGCAAGGCCTCCTACAATGCCGGATGTAAGATTGCTTGGATTAAGGGCGCTTTTGAATGTATCGGCTATGCCTCCGCCGGTACTCTTGGCATCAGATGCAAGGCTATCAAGCGCACTCTTTGCACCGCTTGTATCGATATCGACCTTTTGCGCATCGAGTTGCTTGATTTCGGTCTCTGCTTTGTCAGCTGATACTGCAACTTGATTAAGTTGTGTAGTGACCTTGCTCAAATCTGTAAAGAGTTGACCTACATCAAGCCCTAACTTAATTTTAATATCATCGGCCATGTATTCTGCGCTCCATTTTACGGCGTTCTTTGTGGTATGTAATTAGATAGGCATAGGTCTTGATTACATCGACTCGAGATGTATCATAGTAAAGTCGCAAGAAAGCGGCGGGGTCGCCGTTTGCTACGCCTTTGAAGATCCAATATTGCCCGCTCAATTCGCCTAAATAGTACGCACTCTCGTTCTCATTCTCTTCATACTCGTCATCGTCTGGGTCATTGAATATCACAAGCTCCGACAAGTAATACTCACATAATGCGGATTCTTCGGCATACTGTTTCACGAAAAAACTTAAGGGCATCCAAGATGCCATCGATATCCTGACCTTGCCAGAACTCGGAGTCTGCTTGACTTTGTATGCCAGCCAAGAGCTCGGCATTTTGCACCTTGCTTATGTCAATGCATTCTTTTGTGAACTCGAATATCTTTGGGATTGTAGTTGCATCTACATTGATCAGCTCAAAGAGATTAGCCCGCACTTTGAGATATGCAGTCTTGATAATTTCTTGAAAGGCAAACTCTTGCATAATATCTTTGAAGGCATCTTGCCCTTTTGTCAAATCTATTTTAGATGCAAGTACCTCGTGACTAAATACTCTCTCCATGATCTCTTGCTCTGCAGCGGCTTGCGCCCCTTTAGTCTGTGCCAATTCACTCAAAAGAGGCGTCACTTTGTCATACAATGCAGGTGTTAACTTGGTATGCAAAGGCACTTCATGTGCTGTATCGTTTAGATATAATTTCATGCTATCTCCTTATGATAAAATATGGGGCGGCCTGAACCGCCCCTTGATTAAACAGTTGCTTATGGAATTGTCGGATCAGTGAACCATACTTCTTTATATCCTACTTTTGCAGGAATACAAACTGTTGCAAGACCAGTCACCAAAGAGCCACAGAACAAAGCTGTAGGCACTGTGATGTCAGTCTCATTGTTAACTACATCGCCTGCTACCTTTGGCTTTGTGTACTTACCTGATTCTTGGTCAAATGCACCTGCATCTTGAGCCAATTTGCAAAGCAACAAAGTTACCTTACGCTTCTTTGTTACCATGTCAGTTCCACCATACACAATTTGAAGCAATGTATCGCTTGTTGCTTGTGAAGAGTTGAACTTTGTCCCGTCTTCGTATTCACCTGTATCAGGTGTTACTGTTGAAGTCGGAGCGTAGTTTTCCAAGAATGATGTCAAGTCTGGATTGTCCTCATTCTGATCGATTGTAAATGTCGTGCGAGTCAAGGAAGTCTTGATCTTGCGGTTCATTGTGTA
>Ga0208975_1000375_pt1 | contig 22346 bp, 22 predicted proteins | sample GreLakmeER78MSRF_FD_187700 | JGI IMG/M metagenome (GOLD analysis project Ga0208975, IMG submission 187700) | Freshwater lentic microbial communities from great Laurentian Lakes, MI, USA - Great Lakes metaG ER78MSRF (SPAdes) | ecosystem: Environmental > Aquatic > Freshwater > Lake | place: Great... | reverse complement strand
AATCTTCACCTGTTCAGACAACAGCGTTTGGCACAAACTGGAAACAGATTTCTAATTCCATGAGTAATGCAACAACGACATGTATAAAGACAGATGGAACATTGTGGTCATGGGGATTAGGAACAACTGGTCAGCTTGGCGACAATACGATTTTAAGCAAGTCTTCACCAGTACAGACTGTTGCTGGTGGAACAAATTGGATTCAGTGTGCTAGTGGATTTACTCACACGGCAGCAGTCAAAAGCGATGGTACACTTTGGACTTGGGGAGCTAATGCAACTTATGGTCAGCTTGGCGACAATACTGTTGCACCAAAAAGTTCGCCAGTACAGACGGTTGCCTTTGGGACAAACTGGAAAAGTGTGTCTTCTGGATCGTACCATTGTGCAGCGACAAAGACTGATGGAACTTTGTGGACTTGGGGCAGAAATACAAGCGGACAGCTTGGTGACAACACCATAATAAGCAGAAGTTCTCCTGTGCAGACTGTTGCATTTGGCTCGAACTGGGTTCAGATATCGTGCGGTTATTATTACACAACAGCAATCAAGAATGATGGTACGCTTTGGACTTGGGGCATAAACACCTCTGGTCAGCTTGGAGAAAACACAGCAAGTCCTAGAAGCTCACCTATACAAACGGTGGCTTTTGGCACAAATTGGAGACAAGTTTCCGCTGGCAATAGCATGACAGCATGTATAAAGACAGATGGTACTTTGTGGACTTGGGGTCAAGGAACTAATGGAACTCTTGGCGACAACACAGCGGTTTCGAAATCATCTCCAGTTCAGACAGTAACATTTGACACCACATGGAAACAAGTTTCTGCTGGCAACGGACATATGATTGGCACCAAGACTGATGGCAGCATGTGGTCATGGGGATTGGGAACTTCTGGTCAGCTTGGCGACAACACAATTGTCACGAAATCATCTCCAGTTCAGACAGTGACATTTGGCTACGAATGGAAACAGGCTTATGCTGGGAACACGACCACTTACGCAATCCAAACCGAAGCTGACATTAATCTTTTGGATCAACTATCTTCGAGTGGTGGCATAACCATAACTGATGACACAAGCACAAATGCGACAAGATATCTTACATTCACCAGTGCCACAAGCGGTTCTATATCAACTGAAAATGTTTCATCCACGAAGTTGACATTCAATCCATCTACTGGCGATCTTACAGTTGGTGGCAATGTGACTGCCAATTCGGATTTAAATTTGAAGGAAGACATTGTAACGATTCCAGATGCATTGCAGAAGGTTCGTGATATGCGTGGTGTTTCTTTCTCTTGGAAAGAAAACGGAAGAAAGTCAATTGGTGTTGTTGCACAGGAAGTGGAGAAGGTATTGCCAGAACTTGTAACCGAAACTGATGGCGTTAAGAGCGTTGCCTATGGAAATATTATTGGTCTTCTTATAGAAGCAATAAAGGAACAAGACAAGAGAATTGACGACTTGGAAAGGAGGTTGTAATGGCTTTCATTTCTGGTCCTGATGGCGACCTCAAAACCGCTTTCGTTTCTGACGCTTTTCTTCTCGACCAATTCGTGGGGAATACACTTTTTAACTGGGGTGGTAATACAGAAGGACAATTAGGCGACAACACGGCTTCAAGCAAATCGAATCCAATTCAGACTGTAACTGGTGGAATAAATTGGAAGCAAGTCGCTTGTGGTTCTTATTTTACCGCAGCAATTAAAACAGATAATACACTTTGGTCATGGGGATCAAACTCAAATGGACACATGGGTGACAACACGATAACTGTTAGAAGTTCACCAGTTCAAACAGTTACATTCGGAACAAACTGGAAACAAGTTTTTTGTGGTTACGCAACAGTATGCTCCGTAAAAACAGATGGAACTCTTTGGTGCTGGGGCGACAATAGCGGTGGGCAAATTGGCGACAATACATCGACAAAAAAAAGCTCGCCAGTTCAAACCATAGCCTTTGGAACAAACTGGAAACAAGTTAGTGGGGGAAAATTACACACCGCATGTATAAAGACAGACGGCACTCTTTGGACTTGGGGCGACAATGCATCTGGTCAATTAGGTGATAACACAATAACAAAAAAAAGCTCACCTGTTCAAACCATAGCTTTTGGAACAAATTGGAAACAGGTTTTCTGTGGCTATGCACACACAATAGCAACTAAGACAGATGGATCTTTATGGGTCTGGGGATTTAACAGTAATGGTCAGATTGGTGACAACACGATTGCAAATCGTAGCTCACCAGTTCAGACGATTGCATTTGGAAGCACTTGGAAACAAGCCAGTGGAGGGAAACTACACACCGCATGTGTAAAAACAGATGGATCTTTATGGATATGGGGAAATAATGATCAAGGTCAATTAGGCGACAACACAATAACAAAAAAAAGCTCACCAATTCAAACAATTGCATTTGGAACAAATTGGAAGCAGGTTTTTTGTGGGTATAGAAGCACAACAGTAATAAAGACAGATGGAAGTTTATGGTTATGGGGCAACAATGGCTATGGTCAGTTAGGCGACAATACAGTTTCAAAAAGATCATCACCAGTTCAAACAACAGCTTATGGCACAAACTGGAAGCAAGTTTCTGGAGGCTACAAACAAACAGCAGCAGTAACAAACGGAGATATATAAAGTAAAATTATGCAATTAGCACATAAAATAGAAATGAAAATAAATAAAGAACAAGCACAAAAGGAATAAACATGTACGCAATAATAAACAACGGAAATATAATTCAGACTTTATTGAAATGGAATCCAAGGATGATCAGTTCAATTCTCCAAGAGGAGCTTGAGCTAGACATCAAGGTTCATTTCCCAGACGAAGCAAATGTTCCATGGACTATAAACGAAGAAACAAAGATATTCCAAGTAAGGGAAATCAAACCAGAATACAACCCAAAGATAGAGGAATTGACTGGACCTAACTGGGAAATAACAGAAGACCTTGCAATAGCAACCTATGAAGTTAAACCTCTTATACTACAAATAGCAAAAGCTAATTTGATACAACAACTATCTTCAGAAAGAAGATCAAGGGAAATAAAAGACATAAAGATAACCCTTAAAGGACAGGAAGTAACAGTAAGCACAGACAGGGAAAGTCGTGCTGTATATGCGTCAAAAATATTGTCTATAGGCGACCTTACCGCATACTGGAAATTCCCACAGACTTGGATGGAAATTACGAAGTCTGATTTGGAGATTATCATCTCGGAAATAGACAAGGTTGTTCAAGCTGCTTTCGATTGGGAATTCGCAAAATTAAACGAAATAGAAAACGCAGCAGATCATATTTCTGTTGATACTATAATAATGAAAGAAGTAGTGCCTGATCCCATCATGCCTACACCAGTAGTGGAAGAACCAGTAGTTGCCACTACACCTACACCAGAAGGATAATATGGCAGTTACAGGAAGCATCACAACTAGATTCATAGATGAGAAAGGTGTCGATCTTGGAAAGACCTTGATCGAGAAGGACTACCTCATATCCGTATACCCAAATATTGTAAATCAAATGGATACTCCCATGCTGATGACTTGGGGAAGAGGTATAGAAGGTCAGTTAGGCGACAACACACTTGTAAGAAAATCATCACCAGTACAGACAATTGCTTATGGTGCAAATTGGAAGCAGATTAGTGCTGGCAATAATATTTGTGCTGGAATAAAAACTGATGGTACATTGTGGTTGTGGGGATATAATAATCAAGGTCAATTGGGCGACAATACAATCATATCAAAAAGCTCGCCTATTCAAACAGTTGCAGGTGGAACAAATTGGAAACAAGTGTTTGCTAAAGGAGTTTCAACTACAACTGGATATGTGGCAGCAATAAAAACAGATGGTACTTTGTGGTGTTGGGGAAATAATTCTTATGGTCAATTAGGTGACAACACAATAACAAATAGATCATCGCCAGTTCAAACTGTTGCGTTTGGCACCAATTGGAAACAAGTATCTTGTGGTGGAACAGGTAGTTATTCTAATACAGCAGCAGTCAAATCAGATGGTACATTATGGTGTTGGGGCGATAATGTAAACGGTCAACTTGGTGATAATACTGCTGGCAATAAAAGAAGTTCTCCAGTTCAAACTATTGCATTTGGTACTAATTGGATGCAAGTTGCTTGTGGAAACCTTTGTACAGCAGGAATAAAAACAGACGGAACACTTTGGATATGGGGAAATGGTGGAAACGGACAATTAGGCGACAATACAATTCTCGCTAAATCATCACCAGTTCAGACTGTTGCTGGAGGAACAAATTGGAAAAGTGTTGATGGCGGAGACAATAGTTCGTTTTGGAGTGCAATAAAAACTGATGGAACGCTTTGGAGTTGGGGTCTTGGAACTTCTGGTCAATTAGGCGATAACACGGCAGTTTCCAAATCATCACCAGTACAAACGATTGCAAACGGAACAAACTGGAAGCAAGTTTCTGCTGGGGGTGCTAATACAGCAGCGATAAAAACAGACGGAACTTTGTGGACTTGGGGAAACGGAACATCTGGTCAGCTTGGCGACAATACGATTGTAAGCAAATCATCACCAGTTCAAACTATTTTATATGGAAACAATTGGAAGCAAGTTTCTGCTGCACTTGCTACAGCAGCGATAAAGGACGGTGACTTTTGATCATACAGATAGAAAATTTCTACAACACGCAAAATCTATATGAAGTGGTAAAAGACCTCCAGTTCAAAGAGAACACTTACGGAGAAGAAATCGTAGACTTCAACCTAGTTCCAGAAAACCTGCACAAAGTATTTGGCGAAATCCTCAATCAAGAAATTACCATTACGAAAGAATCTGGAATACTCAGAAAACCATTCGAGAACATCCACTTCGAAAGTTTCAACCAGAACAGCCTTTGGGTCTGCATAATCCCACTTGAGAAGACTACATTCAAATTGCATAGACACAAGGAAAAGAACTACTCCAATGTCATGCAAGTACAGGAAGAACTACAAGTATTCATAAAGGAAAACTGCTTCAATAAAGAAAATTGGAATGACTCAGCCACATTTGAACTTAACGCTGGCGACATGGTCATGTTCAAACCTTTTTTGTGGCACTCAATTTCCAAGAATCTTGTCAAGGTTTTCTATCTGGAGGCAAATGTCAACACCATTTAGATTCTTGAATGCCGATAATACGACAGTAGATTTCGAAGACTATTATGTTCGTGCTGATTACTTCAGAAGCGGGAATCTGTGGACTTGGGGCATGAATTCTTATGCGGGTTATGCTTATGGTGTGTTGGGTGATAATACAAATATAAGCAAATCTTCTCCAGTACAAACAATTACTAGAGGAACAAATTGGAAACAGGTTGTTTGTCACCATTATCACACAATAGCTACAAAGACAGACGGCACTTTATGGACTTGGGGAAGGAATAGTTATGGTCAATTAGGCGACAACACAATAACAAATAAATCCTCGCCAGTTCAAACAATTGCGTTTGGTACGAACTGGAAACAGATTTCTGGTGGATATTCACAAACATCAGCAATAAAGACGGATGGCACTTTATGGAGTTGGGGATTTAATTTATTTGGTGTATTAGGAGACAACACACGAACAAGCAGATCATCACCAGTTCAGACAATTGCCAGAGGCACAAACTGGATGCAAGTTTCTGCTGACCTTGCTACAGCAGCGATAAAGACAGATGGAACTTTGTGGATGTGGGGAAGAAATACCGATGGAGAATTGGGTGACAACACAATTGCACATAAATCTTCACCTGTTCAAACTGTAGCACTTGGAACAAATTGGAAACAAGTTGCTTCTGAAAATTATTCCACAGCAGCTATAAAGAGAGATGGAACGCTTTGGTGTTGGGGTAGCAATGCTTATGGTCAACTTGGCGACAACACAATTACAAGTAGATCATCACCAGTTCAGACGGTTGCAGGTGGAACAAACTGGAAACAGGTTGCTTGTGCTGGTAATTATAAAGCAGCAATAAAGACAGACGGAACGCTTTGGTGTTGGGGAGTCAATAGTAGTGGTCAATTAGGTAACAACACAACAATAAAAAGATCATCACCTGTTCAAACAATTGCATATGGCACAAATTGGAAACAAGTCGATTGTTTTTATTTGCACACAGTAGCAATAAAGACAGATGGTACTCTATGGACTTGGGGCTTGAATACTGCTGGTCAACTTGGCGACAATACAGGTGTGTTTGCAAGATCATCGCCAGTTCAAACTATAATGTATGGCACAAACTGGAAGCAGGTTGCTTGTGGATACGATTTTACAGCAGCGATACAATACCAAGATGACTATCAATAGGGAATGTGGAGATTGCAATGCCTGTTGCATCTGGCTAAAAGGCGAATCCTACAGCCACGAATTTGGCGGAGGAAAACCATGCCATTTCCTCAAAGGAAATTGCTCCATATACGAAACCAGACCAGAAGTCTGCAAAACCTACCAGTGTGCTTGGCTTCAAGGTCTTTTCTCCGAAAACCTCAAACCAGAAAAATCAAAAGTCATCATATCAGTCGAAAAATGGAGCAAAGGTCAATTTATCAGAGCTATCGAAATGGGTAAAAAAATGGATGATAATGTCCTTATAGAAATCCAAACATTCTGCCAAACACACAACTGCCCAGCAATAATCCAATATGACGGCAAAATCTTCATAAATGGACCAGATGAATTCATAAAAGAAAAAACCACATAATCCATATCTCAGTCTGGCGAACATATAGACGCAAATCCAATCCATATCTCAGTCTGCCTAACATATAAAAACAAATTTGCCAAGATGAGGTCTCCCACCCTTATAATGAGTTAGGTCTTTTTTGCAACAAGTGCAACAACAAAAGACTTCATCGTCACAACAAGGACAAATATGAAAATCAATATTGGCGGGGGATTGAAGCGTTTCGAAGGATTCGTAAATGTAGATGCGGATCCAAATACCAAACCAGAATACCTTCATAACCTAGAAACAGAAAAACTTCCATTCGAAGACAGCACTATAGAAGAAGTCAAGGCGCACCATATCCTGGAACACATCCACGACTTGGGACATGTCATAAAAGAAATTTATCGAGTATGCAAGAATGGAGCGGTAGTCGATATCGCATTTCCTCATCACTTCGCACGAAACTTCTTCGGGGATTATACCCACTGTCGTGCTTTGACTGTCGAAATGTTCAAACAGTTCAGCAAGAAATACTGCCTTTGGCATCAAGAAACTTACGGAAGTTCAAGTGGACATGCAATCACCCACAATATTGACATGGAAGTTTTGGACTACAACTATTCAATCCATGCAGACTATGCAAAACTTGAAGCTGAAGGTAAGTATGAAGAAATCGCAAGATATGCAGAACACCTTGTAAATGTTTATCAAGATGTTTTTATCAAACTAATTGTCATAAAGGAATAGCATGAAAAAAGAAGAAAATGTTGGCGTTAACGATCTTGAGCCATTCGTAATGACACTCAAAAATCTAGGGGCAAAGAACCTTGCCAAACAAGTTCTTGATGTGTTTGCTAAAAACGCCTTCTCGTTTGAGCAACAAGATAACATCAGTAAATGCTATTTCAAGCTGCAACATTACGAAGAAGCCATAAAGCATGGTGAGAAGGCACTTGTGAATGCACACAGCCCACAACTGATGTACATGACTAGGTTCAATCTTATAAATGTTTACAATCATGCGAACTACCCCGAAAAAGCATTGACTTACATCAATGCCAATGAAAAGCTGATTCCGATGGATTATGATCTACAACTAGAAAAGGCATACGCTCTATTTCTTTCCAACAGGAAGACAGAAGCTGAAGAGATATTGCACCATGTCCTTACAAATTATAAAGAACTCCCAGAAGAAACTGCTCTAAAAATTAAGTTCAACCTTGGAACATATTATCTTTACAGAGATAAATTCCAAGAGGGACTGAGGCATTTCATACTAGATGGGGCGAAGATGCGTCTTTGGAATACAGAAACTATATTCTCCAGGAACAAGAAATTAAATCTTCCTTTTTGGGAGGGTTCTCCAGATGTTAAAAATTTGGTGATTTACGCAGAAGCGGGTTCCGGAGACGAGATCATCAACATAAGGTTCATGAAGCATCTCAAGGAAAGAGGAATCAATGCTTATTGGTATGCAATTTGGCATAAGGAAGAATGGAAGAACGAAAGAAAAGGACTTCTTGAGATATTCAAAAATAGTGGATTCCCTGTGGTTACGAATTTGGAAGAATTGAAGGATGTTCCAGACCTAAAATGGACTTATTCAATGCATCTTCCTATCTATCTAAATCTTGAGTACAAAGACCTATGGGAGAAGCCGTATATATCATCTTCTAAAGAATATGATGATAAGTGCAAGTTAGATGGAAAGTCTCCAAAAATAGGCATCAGGTGGCAAGGTTGCCCTGCTTATGATCATGACTTGCACCGCAGTTTCAAAGTAAAAGAATTGTACGAAGTATTGAAAGATGTAGATGGAACATTCTACAGTCTGCAACGAGATAATGGGCTTGAGGAAATCAATGACTTCCCGAATTTAATTGACTTGTCAGAAAAGATGAATTCATTCCAAGAGACTTTGGGCTTCATTCAAAATCTCGATTTTGTCATTACGAGTTGCACAAGCATTGCTCATCTAGCAGCAGCTAGTGGTAAAAAAGTTTTTGTAATGGTTCCTATTTCAGCCTATTATGTTTGGAGTCATTCTGGCGACAAGTCTCCTTGGTATGGCGATAATGTCACATTGTTAAGGCAAGAAAAACCAAGGTGTTGGAAAGCTCCATTGGAAAAACTGAAATCAATACTTTCATCTGATGGATTGATGAAAAAATAAATTAAAAGGTTGTAATTCAAACCATGGAAATTCTACAAGAAACTCTTAATTGGAAATATGCCACAGAGATAGAAAATTCCTACATCATCACGATTAGGGGTCATGAAAAATCAGAAAAAATGGCTAATAGATGTCTTAAATCTTGTCAAAAAGTTAACCAAAACGCAATATTTTGGGATGCTTTTGATGGGACTAAAGACAAAATCATAGTTCCTCTTCATAGTCGTGACAAGACATGGCTTACCTGGCTAAAACTTGTCAATTACAATCTCACAAGGCCAGAGGTTTGTTGTCTTCTATCGCATTTTTCATTATGGTGCAAGTGCATTGAAGTAGATGCTCCAATTGTTATTTTAGAACATGATGCCATAATGCTAGCAAGGTACACCCACCACAATTGTTTTAACTCACTTGTTTACCTTGGAAGCAGCGAGATGGTCAATAGCAACTATTGGAATCCAATACCGCCACATGCACAACTTGGGCAAAACTATAGATACATGCTAAGAACACATGCCTATTCAGTTGATCCGATCATGGCAAAGAACCTTGTAGCTCATACCATATCTCATGGAATATACACCGCAGTAGATGTCATGATGAAAATCCAAGATTTTTCCATTATTTGCTTTGGAATATTTGCGGCAGATATGGCTGGCGAGACAACAATAAACGAAAACGACAGCCCATTAAAGGTGTGATATGGAAAGACTATCTGAAACACTTGGATTTTCTTATAATACTGAAGTTGATAGCGCCTATGTCATCACCATTAATGGACATGGCATTTCAGAGCCTATGGCAAAACGATGTCATGAAAGCTGTGAAAAAGTTGGTATGAAATCCCAAAGATGGGAAGCCTTTGACGGAACCAAGGGAAATATTTTTGCGCCCAAACACCTCGAAGGACAAAAATGGGTGAAATGGATCAAAGTTGTTAATGAGGCACTTGCTAAAACTGAAGTTTGCACAGTCCTAAGTCATGTCTCACTTTGGGCTCATTGTATTGAAATCGACAAACCAATCGTAATTTTGGAACATGATGCTGTCATGATGGAAAAATTCACACATCATCCAGCATTTAATGCAATAATCTATCTTGGAAGCATCGAGCAAGTTCAGAACAATTACTGGGGCAGTATACCAATACATGGGCAACTTAATCAAAACTATAGGTTTCAATTAAGGACGCACGCATATTCTATTGATCCAATGATCGCCAAGCGTCTACTTGGCGATATTGTCAGATCTGGAATTAGAACATCAATAGATGTCATGATTAGAGCAGACATATACACAATACTTCAATTTGGAATATATGCCTTTGACATGGCTGATGGAAAATCAACAGCACCCGAGAAAGATGATAAGAAATCAGACTTAAGACTCATGAGGATAAACAACAAGATTATATGAAAAAAATATATTTTCTTTCTGGGTTGCCAAGGAGTGGTAGCACACTTCTTGGATCAATACTTTCACAAAACCCAAAAATAACAACAACACCAACAAGCCCAATGCTTGATCTCATGTGTCACATGAACGAGGCGTTGCGCAAAATTGAAGAGCAATACACATACGACTCAAGACTTTCAGATCGTATGTACAAATCAATTAAAGACAGCTTCTATGAAATGATAGACACTGAAATTGTCATAGACAAGCATCGTGGCTGGCCAAAGAATATAATACCCGCAAGCATGTTTGTATCAAGCACTCCAAAGATAATTTGCACCTACCGCCCGATTAGCGAAGTCATAACAAGTTATTTAACGCTTATAGAAGTCCAGGGAAAGGCGAAAAATTTTGTAGATGACTCCATATTGGCAAATAATGGAGCAATCACAACAGAGAACAGAGCAAGAATGTTATGGGAAAATTATATCTCCGATCCATACTCAAGCATGGTTCATGGTATGAAACACCACAGATCAAACCTTCATCTTGTTTCATATTCAGACATCATAAGCAAGCCCATGGATGTTGTCGAAAGCATCTATAAATTTCTTGGTGAAGAAATTTGGGATGGTCATAATTTTTTAAACATTAAAAATGCGTGTGCTGAAAAAAAGGACGAGGCTTGGGGCATCCAAGGACTTCATACAATAAGGCCAAAATTAGAGAAAAAAAGCAAAAGCCCCAAAGATGTCCTTGGGGCATATCTAACATCTCACTTTGACCAATACAACATCACACCTTAACTTTCCCCTCAAGATACTCAAGATTTTTCTGAACTCTTGGTATTTGCGCAGCTGGAATCTTCTTTAAAAGATCTTTTGTAACTTTTATGCCATCCTCATAGTATCCAGACCAATACGAACTTATGCTGACCTCATCGTCTATGCCGTAATCCCAAATCCAAGATTCCACAAAAAGACCATCCTTACGGACAGGAAGTCCTTGCCCCCACTTGGAAAGAATGTAGGCTTGTTGGTTTCTTGAATGAGATCGGCAGAATCTCGCAGCTCCATGCAAAGCTTCGATTCTTTGTGGTGCAGCTTCGTGAGCACGCATGTAGCTTTGAACAATGTCGTCATCAGGATATTGGAGCTGCTCCTTAAGTCTTGCCGCTTGCAAGAGCGATATGAAAACTTCATCTTGCCAGAATCCTTGAGATGATCTTTCAAGGTAGAATTTAAGAGCTTGAGCATTATTATTGAAGTCACGATATGACTGAGCAAGATAAAATGTATACCTAGAAATCATGAACGGATCTTTTTCAGTTTGAAGAGCATTCTCAAGAACATCCACATCATGTTTGAATTTATTTGTCCCATTTCTTGCGCTATCTTGGAGTGGAATATTATAGACTCCATTCAAAGTGTCCCTGGTTTTTATTGGCTCGGAACACTCAAGGAATTCATGTACGACACCCTTGTAAAAATATGGCTTGTTGTTTTTAGTGATGGATGTTCTAGCATATATGATGTTTCCGTAGCGACATGTTACATTGTAAAGATCTTTATCCATACCTTGTTTAGTCTTGCTTGCATCAAAATCGCTATCATATTCCAGCACTTCATCCGCATCTATCATTAGGGCATATTCGACATTTGAGCAAGCTCGCATTTTTTGTAAAGCCACAGTCCTGTTGTGCGCAAAATCTTTCCATGGCTCAAAACACACAAACCCATCAACACAGTTTTCTACCATCCATGATTTTATCGTCTCTACTGTTTTATCTGTTGATCCGGTATCTGTAATGCAAACATAATCAATAAATGGCTTTACACTATCAAGGCATCTGCGGATAATTTTTTCCTCATTTTTCACAATCATGCAAAGGCCTATCTTATATTCCTTTTTAATGTCTTGGAAATTTTCATATGGTTTTGGCTCGCTTTCCGCAATAGAACGCTTTTCATCATACATGAACCAATCATCAGCCTTGACTTGCTCATGAAGCCTATATCCATTTGCTTCAAGAAGTTTTCGAATGAGCGTCCTCTTTGGCTCGTCGTAATTGTGTTCCAAAGAAATGCATCCAAATTTATATTTTTTGAATGGAAAAGTTTTCAAAACCTCTAGTTCCACACCTTCAATATCCATATTTAAATATTCAATAAAATTAGGTGCATTATTGGCATCTAATATCTCATGAAGTAATTGCGTCTTCACCTTAATGGTTTTGTCTACATATGGTTTCCATCCAGTATAAGCTGCTGTTCCTTGTTTTCCAAGATAGTCAGTTATGCCACTTATTTCTGGCGCCTTTGATACGGTGAAATCAACTTCCAAATCTTTTATTCCATGAAGTGCAGCTTCAATGACTTTAGATTTTGGTCTTTTATCAAAGTTTTTTGGAAACACATCTATGCACAATCCAGTCCATCCTAATTTTTCAAGTTTGTAAGTATTACTTATATCTTCTCCATCGCAACATCCAGCATCGACAAAATATCCTTTTTTATAATTGGAAAGAACCCAATCATCGGCTCCCATTTGGCTTGTTGGTGTCGCACTTTTCTTTCGTGCGACGATTAAAAGCTGCGACATTGCACCGGATTTGGTTTGATCGATATCTGGGCCGAGATCATAGTTGTAGCCATCATCCTCCAAGACCGCCTCTACAATATCCATGTTAAGATTAGACAATATAAATTTGATATCATCGAGATGAAAATGATTTTCCCGCTTGACCTTATCCCTATAAAATGTGTCAGAAAATGTACTCTTGTGGTCTTTGTTCCAATAAGATGGAAACCTCATTTTTTCATAAAGAACAAAGTCGGGAACCACCACATAAAGATAACCATCAGTCTTCAATATGCGTGTCAAATTGTATAGAGATGTGCCAACATCAACCATATTTTCAAGGCAATGGCTTGAGTAGACAAAGTCATATTTTTCATTTAGAACACCAGGCATAACCATGGCATCGTCATTGGAAACATCCAACCTATCAACACTTCCATTAAGGACGACAAGTTTGTCATTGCCACAGCCTATGTCTATACCATTTCCACGAAGGAACTTGTCAAAATGACCTTTGCGTTTCCTGTATTCAAATAGTTTGCTTGTATCTTGCATGTTATTCTCCATATTGTTAATTTGCTTGTTGATTTCATCAATGCGAAATTTTAAATCACTCTGTGTAAAACAGATCATGCCTTTAAAAGATCGGCTTTCTAATTTCTCTTCATTTTTGTATATGCCTATTGTTTTTTTTCCCATAGCATGGGCTGCGATAACGCCACAACTTTCGGTTCCAAGGAAAACATCGCATTCCGAAATTCGACTCATAAACTCATCATACGAAAGACGAACATCGCCCAAAAATGCAGACGATGGATTTAACTCGACAATATCTCGAAGTTCTTTGTTGGCTGATAGATCCCTGTCTGAGCCATCACTTACAAGCTGTGCCAACAAACAAACATGTGGAGCTGAAATCTTGTTAAAAAAAACTTTTACATTTTTGTCAGTAAGCTTTAATCCCGCCATGGATGCAAACATATCAACTATATGATGGTTTGGAGAACCGGCAATCCTCTCCATTCCATTTGACAAATCTGTAAAATCAATGTGAATATCAAAATTAGGATTTACACCATTCCATAGCTCAATGTTTTTAAATTTACTGCCTCTAAAGTATCCAAGCGTATATTTGTTATCGTCAAGAACAACGCCAGATATGCATGGATGAGATTTCAATACATCAGCATAATCCTTGTATGTTCGAAGAACAATATCCTTGGTTTTGTACTTTTCACTCAGAGCTCTTATGGTTGGCTCCATGTAAAATAGGTCGCCAACACCACCAAGCCTTGTTATCAGTATGCGCATTATGCTCTCCCAAGTGATTTCTTGACCGCATCGATTACCATTCTTGGTGTTATGCCGGCCATGCAAGCATGTTTTGGATTGTCATAATCTTGTTCTGGGGGGTTTATACACACCCCAAGTGGTATTCGACTTAAACTTGGGTTTTCACGAAAACATGGCTGACATTGGAGTCCAAGGGATAAATTTGTATTTGATGGGTAGCCACTAGCAGAAGCTTGTGTGGAACCAAAAATTATCACACCTGGCGTGCGACCTTTTCCAGCCCAAATAATATTTGTTGTATGATTAAAAACAGAATCAAGACCTATATGCAACTTTGCCCATGCTTGAGCTGCCAAATTATTCGTAAAATTATCGCCACAAAGATTTATATCAACATTTTCAGCTTTTGGGTCTGATGATCCACCAATTTGACACACCAATATATCTGGAATTTCCTTGTGTATTAAATCAACCAGATCATTCCACCCCCACCAATCCTTATAAATCGACCAACCTGTTTTTGTCTGTATTGTAATGTGTGATGGGAATTTATCTCTTGGAAATATTTTTGGAAGTGGTGGCAAGGTTGCTTTTATGCCATCAAATGTGAAATCTGCACTCATCTCATCAGCAAAATATTGAAGAAGATGTTTTTTCATGGGCTTGTATGGGTATCCATCATAAATTGGATAGCCGACCAAGCTTACAGTACGATCAAAATTATCCGCACGATATTCCGAATGTGGGCGTAGTTCCAAACCGGCATAATTACAAACAAAGTCATGGAGCATAGCATGTGCGTCATTGCCACAGAAAAATGTTCCACCAAATTTCTTGGTTACTGACGCAAAATTAAGCCCCATGATGATGTCACCGGTGGCTCCAAGCCTAATAAAAGCTGTTTTTCCCATGAGTTAAAATAGAAAAAATCAACAATTATTTATAATGCCGATTACCAATTTGCCACAATTAGTTTGTTTCCTCAAGTATTTCCAACTCATTGACATAAAGCTTCTTGAGGTATCTGATTGTGGCGGGGTCTGTGACCGTGATGATATCATTGTGCTTATATGTGTCGTGAAGCAGCCAAATTTCACGATTTTCAAGTTGGAATATAATATTGTCCTTGTTGCTATCTGGTAGGCAACTTGATGTCAATTCGTTGATGTCGTATGCTTTAACTTTGAATTTCATTGTTTTCCTTGTTTTTTAAACTTCTATTGCGAAAATTCAACTTAAGTTTGGCGCAAAATCGCCATCTTTGTTGCCTTTTTCAACTGTTTGATACAGCTTGGTCATCATTTTATTTATGGTGGGGGGTAAATATTTTTGAGGTAAGATATGCCGCTAATTCAATGGATCATGCAAAATCTTGGTATGGGGCGAAAAAAGCTCACATACGAGCACTGGCACAGTGATATTGTATGGGCAAGCAGAGAATACTAACTATATTGAGTCGTATTTTGCAACCGCAGCAATCAAGTTCCAAATAGGAAGCAAAAGTTTTGACCAATATGGAAACATTTGGACAGTAACTGGAATAAGCGCTTATTCTTCAGATGAGCCTGTCTACACGGCAAAGAGTGGCACAATTGTAGCTCAGTTTTCTGATAGTGAGCTGTTTGTGAATCAGATACAAAGCAATGCATACCTCATGGATAAACTCAACAAAAATTTTGCCCGCCTTGAGTCCTTGCAAGAATCCATAGACAAACCAAATGAAGATCTCCCAACATACCAAGGAACAAGAACTATAAAGGTATAAAATGCATTCATACATCCCAAGAGGCGGAGTTAAGACAAAAGGCATAGCAACATTCACAAGGAGTGGTTATGTACATTTAAATTCTGGATTTGCTGTCGTTTCTGGTTGTGCCAGGATCGAAAGACGCATATTCGTCAATTACAAATGGGGTGAAAGATCAGTTGTATTTTTGAAATACAAAGCAGAAAAAGGAGTTATGGAGAAAATTGCAGTCAAAAAAGTAATCCTTAACTTCAAGCTTGGATCTTACACCCCAGTCTACATGGACACGCTAAACTCCCTCTACAATGAAGAAGAACTTATCAACGAAGAACAAGCCAAAACGCTTGTTCAACTCTACATAGATCGTCAAAAATCAGCAATAGCGGCAAGCATAAGGCAATGTGGTGCTAATACGATTTAAATCGATGTCTCATCAATCTAACTATTTGGAGGGCATCATCCAAGGCAGAGTGGTGAGACCACACAACTTTTTCGCCAGTTTCCCGCTCCATTCTTTCCGTACACTTTAAAATGTCTGGGAGCGCAATATCGCCAGGCTCAAAATAAAGAACAGATGGATCGATAAATCTATGTCTCATGGAAATGTTATTCCATTGCCCATCTGGAATCTTATTCTTGAGAAACTGATAATCAAATGTTCCAAAATTCTTGCCGGCAACATTTATGATGGTTGTTCCATATTTATTTTGCGTAAGACCATTGCTGTGCAAAAAATTTCCAAATGCATACATCAAATCCTCAATTGTAATTATCTCATCGTCATCATTACTAGCAAGCTTCTCAAATACTCTTTGATTGATAATTACAGCCTTGGCCTCACAAACATAGCTTGATTCCTTCTTGATGAACCTATGAAAAGTCGGAAGTTTTTCTATTGGTTTGTTTGACCCAATATCGTCTATTACCGCAGCAAACTCGATGATGTCGTGAACACTTGGATTGGTTCCTGTGGTTTCCAAATCTATGGATACATACCTCATGTGAATTCCTTATTGTAATCAATTGATTTATAAAAATGACGGAAAAAATCGTGGGACTGCAGACCAAAGTAACGATTCCTTTGCTCTACTGGCTGCAGTATATGACCATTTTCGATGATCCCATTCTGAACAAATTTGCTCCATTACTATCACAGAATCAAATTCATCGCCTTGGGCTTTGTGACAAGTTATAGCATAAGCATAATCAAATGGATTTCCTTTCTGATTGAAATTAAAAACATTTTTTTCTTTTCCAAATTGTTTGCTGTCATAATCAATATTTACATAGTTTTCGCCATTGGCCAAAAAGTTGATCTTCTCTTGGTTGGACACATTCGTAACAATTCCTTGCATGCCATTAAAAAGACCAAGTTTACGATTGTTTCTTAAGCAAATGATTCTTTCGCCAATAGCAATATTTGTATACTCAATGTTTAAATGTTTACGAACTCTTTCATTGATTGAAACACGAATCTTGTTGAATGCCACTATGGTTTGATCAACCATACTTAGGTGTTTGTCCTCGACCGCCGAACTCTTCACAACTTGAACCTTGGAACCACACTCAAACGAGGTGCTTGGCTTTCCATGGCGTAAGTGTTGTGCGAAATGAGCTATCTCGCCGGCATTCCTGTGAACTTCCTCAAGCTTATACATAGGCTCAGCCATTAAGTTGAACTTTGAACCAACTGGCTCAAGCTGGCCATGATCACCGATATAAAGAACTGGCATGCCATAGCTGATGAGATCATCATGTATCTCCTTGCTAACCATAGATGCTTCATCCACAATAAAACCATCTATAGGACCAAGCTCATTTTCACCTTTTAAAATCCATTCTGTTTTATCAACGCCATCCTCAGCATAAGTTAGTGGCTTGTATATGGCGGAGTGTATTGTCGTCGCCGCCTGGACTCCCTTTTGACGCATTACGCTACTAGCTTTGCCAGTGAAGGCACAAGGATGAAAATTAAGTTTTTTTCTTGCAAGAGCATCAGTAATCGTTTTTATGCAAGTTGTCTTGCCAGTCCCTGCGTAACCGCCCAAGGTGATAAATGACTTCACCTCAAGGTCACCAATGATTTTCCTAATGATGTCTTTTTGTGTTTCAGTCAGTTGCATGATGGTCCTATCGCAAAACGCTGGATACAACCAGTGCAATGGAAATCATCAAAGCAGCAACAACTAGGCCAACGGCCATGTTTCCCTTGCATAGCTCTTCTGGAACATCTAATTTTGGTGTCAGCTTATCAAACGCAAAATAAGCACCCAAAAACATTAAAATGCCCACAATCCCAAACATAAGAGCTCCAAATGCTCCAACAAAAAAATTATCTGGTATCATATTTTCTCCTTTTTATTTTTCATGAATATACCAAACTGGGCTCATCATCAAAGTCTATGATTTCAAAATCTAATTTATATTCTGGGTGGTTTGTAAAAAGTCTTGGGTAGTTAAGTACCATTAACTTCCAACATTTTTTCTTTATAAAATTGATGTCGTTTTCTGAAAGCAGAATCGCACCAATTAACCATCCTTTTGGAAAATTTCGTCTTGAGAAATCTTTTACTGTGCTTTCATGGATAAATGTCGGCACAACAACTGATCCATCAGTACATCGAAGCACTGCTATTGGTGTCCATTTGCTTTTTTTACATTCAACTGAAATCTCATTCAATTGAATCTGTCCATTGCTGTAAAAAGCTACTATCATCAATGGCCTTCTTTGCCAATAACCCCATGCCTTGAAAATTCCGTGCAACCTTGATGTTCAAATGTCAAAAGACCACATCTGTGACTTTTGGAATTCAAACAAACACCCCAATCATTACCAAGGTTTCCAGATAGTTTGACAAAAAAAGAACATCCACAGCTACAATCGACATCTTTTTCTATACTACCAAATGGTTCGTAGTCACGCTCGTTTTTTTGAGATATTTTCAACAAATGAGCATGCACGAAGTTATCATCAGAAGACATAAATCCCCCCTTGGTTTTTCACAAGGGGAGATTCTAACCTTTACCGCCTCATCTTTACAATACCATTGTTCAAGAATGACTGTCTTATGGTCTCTCCTTGATAAATACCACCATAACTGATACACGATGGATCAAAAGGATGAAAGCTAAAAATCCCATCACTCCCACGAACACGACCATACCAATCTCTTGAAAAATCAAAATCATTTGCATGTTTTAAAACAGATTCATGGCAGCGAACACAACTGCTACTTGTAATTGCTATTGTGGCAGCTTGATATTTCCTTGGAATAATATGAAATTTAGCATCAGTTGTTGCTGCGTGAGCATCATTATGCCATTCTTGTCCTAAAACATTTACAAAATTCTCCTTAAGAGCTTTTTCCACAAGTACTTCGGGAATTTCATCAAGACTTGTAGTGACAACATCGCCCTTAAATATTTGATGAGACTGTGAAATTTTTTGGTCGTAATAGTAAAGTACTGTGCCATTTTTTCGACAGTAGTCACCAAATTCCTTAAGTGTAGAAAAAGGCCTATAAACAGAAACCTTCCAGTCTGAGGCAGCTTCTTTTTTCCTTAATCTTACTTCAAATGTATAATGCTTTTCTTTGTAATACATTTGTAAAACCTCACCAACAATTGCCCCTTTTGGAAAATCCCAAACCCAAGTTGGGCGGGAATCACCAGGAAGATACTTACGATAAAGCTCTATGGATTCATCTGGCGGCAAAATCAAAAATTTAAAACTAGAAATTTCATCATCATTAACCAATTCTGTTCCAGCTGGTTTTCCCCAGGGAAACTCCACATTTGGGTTACCAAAGCGCTCTCGTGGCTTTGCTGCGCTGATGTTGTAACTTGGGCTGTGAATTCCTGGCAAAGAACTGGTGAAATCTTGATACGCTCTTGGAATTTCCTTATCGCTATAAAAGATAAGACGCTTGTCAGCCCTAATCTTGTTTAGAACACCATCTTTGCTATTTGGAATATGAGAACAGAGAATCTCATGGCGCTCTTTGCTGACCAAACGAAAGTCTTGATCAGATACTAAAGACAAAATGCCCAAAACTAAACTTAACATAAGAACCTCCTTGAATAAATTGCATCGCACTATGCGACTCCTAACCCAAAGAAGTTTACCACCAAAATGTAATTGATAAAATGTAAAACAATAAATTTAAATTTAGTTAATTTGGTTAATTTGAGTAATTTAAAATTCGTTAATGACAAGAAGTAAATGCGTATTTATATTCCATAGCTCTAGAATAAGAGGGATAATCACAACTGCAATATCCGCTGCATCATTGTTCAATACCATGTTCCCATCATCCACATCCAGCTACAATCACCATGGTGTTTTAGTGCGGCACTCTCTCCAGTAATGCTTGTTTCGCCAGTGGGCATTGTTGATTGCGTTGGTTAGCATGGGCTAGGAGTCCAATAATTAGAAATTTGACCATGACAATTTTCATCAGAATAACAATTGTAATAACAATTCGCATCACAATCTTCAACCGTGCTTGGTTGGGAATTACCAGTTGTATTTAACATGCCGTCTACTGAACAAGTGTACTCAGTACAGCAACCCTCGGAAGGACAAGGAATGGTCAATGGTTGTCCATCGTAATAACCAATTGGATTTGTTGGCGAAGGCGCTGGGGTGCCGTTACCAGGACAACTACTGCATGCTGATGCAGATGCACAATCACAACCGCTAGGAACCCATGCCCCTGTTTCTGGTGTCTCTGGAAAGTCATTTGAAAATATATAATGACATCCAAGCTCAGGTGTCGGTGTAGGTGTTGGTGTCGGTGTAGGCTCAGGTGTTGGTGTCGGTGTAGGCTCAGGTGTCGGTGTCGGTGTAGGCTCAGGTGTTGGTTCAGGTTCAGGTTCAGGCTCAGACTCAGGTGTAGGTGTAGGTGTAGGTGTAGGTGTAGGTGTAGGTGTAGGTGTAGGTGTAGGTGTCGGTGTAGGTGTAGGTGTAGGTGTAGGTGTAGGTGTAGGTGTAGGTGTAGGTGTGGGTGTAGGTGTAGGTGTAGGTGTAGGTGTAGGTGTAGGTGTTGGTGTAGGCTCTGGCGTAGGCTCTGGCGTAGGCTCTGGTGTAGGCTCTGGCTCTGGCGTTGGCGATGAACATCCGCATTGAGATGTAGTTACATTTCCAGCATAATCACACCATCCATTGGGTTTTTGTTGGCCATCTCCTGGCATAGGTGGGAATGTAGCCGAACAATCTTCGCCAGAACAAGAAGATGTTTGTTGCCAGAAAGCACTACAGAAATAGTATGGACCTTCAAAACAACTTGGATCTGAAGGTCCAACACAATTATTATCATAATATTCCGTTGGCTCTCCAACAACAAATACAAATGCTGCAGATCCTGTACATGGACAAGCTGGTGTGGGACTAGGAGCAGATTCTGGGCTAGGTGTCGGTGTGGGCTCAGGTGTTGGTTCAGGCTCAGACTCAGGTGTTGGCTCAGGTGTAGGTGTTGGCTCAGGTGTAGGTGTTGGCTCAGGTGTTGGCTCAGGTGTTGGCTCAGGTGTTGGCTCAGGTGTTGGCTCAGGTGTAGGCTCAGGTGTAGGCTCAGGTGTAGGCTCAGGTGTAGGCTCAGGTGTAGGCTCAGGTGTAGGCTCAGGTGTAGGCTCAGGTGTTGGTGTAGGTGTTGGTGTAGGTGTTGGTGTAGGTGTTGGTGTAGGTGTAGGTGTAGGTGTAGGTGTTGGCGTGCACGGCCCTGCACTCCATGTGTTGTAATTATTATTCATATTAAGTGGAGTACTGTTACATGGTATTGAGGGGTCTCCGCTGAACTCCGTGATCGGCATTATGCAATCAGCCTCAGACCGTTCTTCGCTCCATGTGGCCGTATATTGATATGTAGTTCCATCATATACGCAGTTCCAATGGGTGCAGCAACCCATTGGCTCGGGTGTTGGTGTTGGTGTTGGTGTTGGTGTTGGTGTTGGCTCAGGTGTTGGCTCAGGTGTAGGTGTAGGTGTAGGCGTGGGTGTAGGTGTTGGTGTTGGGCTAGGTGTTGGTGTAGGTGTTGGGCTAGGTGGACATCCAATAGTAGAAACCACAGTTAGGCTTCCTCCCATAGCACTTGATCCACCCAAATAATTAGAAGGCAATCCATTAGATGCAAGTATTGCAGAAATATCTATCGAGTATATAACTGGTCCAGTTGCTCCATTTCCAGAATAGTAGTTTAATGTAGATCCATCAAACAACCAGCTAGTTACTGCATCGAGATTTTCGTAATCAGCATCCGTTCCACTGTCACCTAAATTGTTTCCAAAAGATAAACTTATATTTACCTGGTTTCCACCAAAACTAAACATCCAATTTCTACACTTAGGCTCTGGCTCTGGTTCCGGCGTTGGCTCTGACTCAGGTGTTGGTTCAGGTTCAGGTTCAGGTTCAGGTTCAGGTTCAGGTTCAGGTTCAGGTTCAGGTTCAGGTTCAGGTTCAGGTTCAGGTTCAGGTTCA
>Ga0208975_1000371_pt1 | contig 22393 bp, 28 predicted proteins | sample GreLakmeER78MSRF_FD_187700 | JGI IMG/M metagenome (GOLD analysis project Ga0208975, IMG submission 187700) | Freshwater lentic microbial communities from great Laurentian Lakes, MI, USA - Great Lakes metaG ER78MSRF (SPAdes) | ecosystem: Environmental > Aquatic > Freshwater > Lake | place: Great... | reverse complement strand
TTGTTTTCATTTTTTTAGTATTAAAGGGAAGCCCCAAACAAAGAAACGTACTCGGCTGAAAGCTGCGACACCTTGCCTTTTTGAATCCCTGATTGGGGCTAATATATGTTGAGTTGATTTCATCGGTGTCGCAGTGATGCAAATATAACTATTTTTTAATTCGCAAACAATTTTCTTCTAAATATTTTTCATTCACAATGTCATTGATGTCGCTGATGTCTATCTGATAAAAGTCAGCATACAGGTGAATAATTTTTTTAACCTCGTGATCGGGCTTGGGCTGCCTGTTGGCATACATGATGTCAGCAAGCAACTGCAGGAGCTGTAACTTATTCAAGGCCTATGCTCCTTTCCTCATCATGCTTGTGCTTGTGTTCAAGCATCTTCAAACAATGTTCCGGCATTGCAAGCTCGCACCATTCTTTTAGCTGCTTGTCACTGGCGTAATGCAAGTCAGCATCCTTAAAAAATGGAATACGTGTCAGAAATTCCTGCATGTCTTTTCTGTTGGTATAATCCACATAGTGTTGGTACTTCACAGCATCCTCAATCATTTGGATGGTTTCGATTAGGAAGTTAGCAAGATAAATATCCTTGCAAGTCTTTAGTGATTCGGTCATCTCTGTTATTGGATTTTTCATCGAGTTTGTTGTTGGCAAGGGTTAGCAAATAATTTCTTCCATCCATCGACATCCATCTTATCCATCGTGAATGAAGTGTTGTCTTGGTGGGGCAATTCTATTTCATATTCATCCAGTAGGTGCGGATGGGCTTCAAACATCAATATTGTCCTTGCGGATAATTGCAGAGCCTGCCTGCTTACTTTGTGCCGCCCAATCCCATTTGACTTGGCGGCCTTTTTTATGATTTCTATTTTTGTCATTTGCTGATTCGGATTAAGTGTTCAAGATACCTGGAGAATGACAGTCCTTTTTTGTCTGCCTTTTTTTTACCTACCTCAATCACCTCGGGATGAAGCATCACATTCTTTCTAATTCTGTTTGCCATTTGCTTGTTTCATTTCAATATACATATCACTTTCAATTATGCCCATCAAGACTATCCTTGTCATTGAATCAAGTGGCAGGGTGATGGCGTATGATTCCAAAGTTTCTTGGAAATTTGCCACTGCGGTTTTTAATTTAGTTTCTTCCATTGGTGTCGCTTTTTTTAGGGGTTAATAAATAATAGATTGCTGATGCAATAAATGGGATGGTGAGAATCTCCAGGGCGAAGATTAACTCGTTGTAGGTTGGCATTTGCATGGTGTCGCTTTTTTTAATTGTTAATTTATATATGCAAATATACACACTACATACACACATATAACATTTTAATGTAAATTTTTTTCCTTTGATAATCAGCACTTTACAAAAAACCCCCACATTTCTGTGAGGGTTTCTCTTAATCTGTCAGCTTTTTTTGGTCCATGTCCTCCATAAAGGCAGGAATCGAATAGTGTCCATCGCTCCGATCTCGTACCTTTATAAAGTCAATTTCTAACTTTGCAGAATTAATGATTGTTTGCCCCAGGTCTGCTATTGCCTTGGCCTTTTCAATAGTCATGTGGCTCTCTTCCGGATCCATCAGGTGTTCTATTGCCTCAAAGAGGTGATTACGCAGGTCTTGAATTTTGTTCCTTGCCATTGATTTTCTTTTTTAGTTTTCGTAATGTGTAAATTGCTTCCTTTATATCTTCGGGATAATTGTGAATGGAATTGCGCAGCATGTTCTCGGATTTGGTAATCATTTCAAGGTTGGAAAGCTCGCAGTTTAAAGTGTCATAGTTTTTAAATATGATTACATGGCCGGGAGGAATTGGCCCATGTGCTTGCTCCCACACATGGACCTGATATGATTTCCACTTTGCCTTTGCTATGCGGATGAACTTGTATGGTCTTTTGGTTTTGTCCTCCCGGATAGTGATTGCCCCATCTTCCAACTCATTGAAGTTTCTTTTACCTTTTTTGAACTGGCTGCTTTGGATTCTTGCCAAGGATTCAGGTGGCACATAATCCTCCATCTTCCTACCTTTATTAATCGGGGTATGGCCTTTTGCAAATACATACTTCTTTCCTGCAATCTTAAAGTTTTTCTTTGCTGCCATTGCCTGCCGGTATGCCAATGACTTTTCAAATCTATTCTTGTATGCTATATAATAGATTTGGTCCAACCGGCATCCCATTATCTTGGCAATGTCTGCACACTCCATATCAGGATATAACTCCCCAACCTTTTTAATTTCCTCGTTTGTCCATAGCTTCCTTTCTCTGAAAGCCCTCTTCAATGATGGTTTTGATTTCATTCTTTAGATTGTTTTCTCGTTCCCAAATATCCCTTTCCTTTTTCCACTGGATCTCTTTGATGTGATAAGCATCAAGGCTCGCCATCTGATTGGTGATCTGTTCACCCTGCTCCTTGATTTTCTGCTCAAGGGATGCTATCTTTTTAGAATGGCATATCATTGGCAACAGCATTTTTAGTTATCTTCCAAGCCTCGATGGTGTTAAAGTATTTAACAGTGCCATCCTTTGCCATCCATTCTCTACCCTTTAGATTAAAGGTCACAGTAACATCATCACCCTCTTTGTAGTTATCCAATAGGGCAACCTTATCCTGGCAGCATTGCATTGATATTACCTGCGGAAAGTAATCACTTGAATCCTTTATGACAAATTCCCTCTTTCTGAACTTATCTGATACCGCTTCTGTTTGATTGATCTTTACAATCGTTCCTGTAATCGTGTAATTGCTCATCGTTTTTTTATTAAAATGTTTTCAATATACCGGGATAAGGTTAGGCCATCCCGTTCAGCCTTTGTTTTCAATCTTTTTTGCAGGGTGGGAAAGGTCCTGAACATAATCATTGATTCCCTTTTCTCTTTTTTCATTCTGCAAATGTATTACAATTATCTTTATAAACAATTATTTTACCACTATTTCCCCATGTTTTTTTTGCAGATATATAATACACAAAATTATCCTGCGCACATAAAGAATCCAAAAAGGCTTTGACAAGGTTGTCAATGTCAGGTGTCTGCTGATGTGGCTTCCCAAACATCATGGCTTTCTTTTTATCTGTCCATGAATCCGACATCGGGATAATAAATTCAAGGCACAGCTCCGCAGTTACTTTATATCCAAGGAGGTTGGCCTGTATGTTTATCCTGTCCTTGAACTCCCAATATCTCTGCACTGCCGGTCTTTTATTCCACGAATCAGAACGCACCATCCTGGGCTTACCAATTGGGTTAATGTCAAAGGTTATTTTTTCCATAAATCTTTTAAAGGTATAAAGTCCGTAATCCTAACAGGTCGGTCCTGTCTTATTATTGGTTTGTCAAAGTTTAACTTTGGCTGTATAATTATTTTCTTTTTCATTTTAGAATAGTGTTTCTGTTGGTGGTGGCATCGTGTTATATAAGACCCCATCAATCATAGTTTGCTCTACATCTACCTTGGCCTTGAAGTCCGCAGCAAAACCAAGATTCTCATTCTTTGACAAGGTCGGTAATTGGTCCTCAAAGAAAGTCAACTCTACCTGCTGACCTTTGTCAAGCCAATTTGTATTATCCCATCCAAAGGAAGCATCATGCATATATCTTCCTGAAATGAAATTCCATTTGTATCTGCACATGCCGGGCTTACCCAGGTGCTTGAACTTTACCTTTTGAATATGGATTTCTGAAACATATTTATTGTCCTCTTTACTCCAGGACTTGTACACCGATATTCCGTTTTCTGTTTTGTTAAAAAAGTTTGAACTTCCCATCAAGTCATAAAGATTTGGCACTTCATAATTCCCGGCCTTATCCTTTTTCATCTTTGTCGGATGCACAACCAAAAACGGATGCACCATGTATTTGATTTGAAATTGGGATATCATATCCAACTGCTTTGAAATGTATCTCGTTTCAGTGCTTCCAATTGGCGGCTCATCATCCAGTCTATTCCAAGGATCAATTACAAAGGATTTGATTCCGTATCTCAAAATCATTCCCTTGGTAATCTTGAGAATACCCTCAAGGGAAAAGTCATCATTCGGGCAGATGAATTTAAAATGCTCATTCACAAATTCAATGGCCGCATCCTTTTCCATGGGATTCATCTTGTACTTTCCCGAAAAGGATTTGCCTATTATTTTCTCTGCAAACTTTGACACATGGATTTCAAGGGGCATATTTTCAGGAGAGAAGATTCCAAATTTCCAACCATACTTGATGGCTAACTTCACCATGATATAATCAAGGAACTCTGACTTTCCATGTCCGGGTATTCCAGTGATAATGGTCTTGTTTCCCAATTCAAAAGACAAATGCTGATCAAAGTATTCATCACCTATCTGCGCCCCGGCATTCAAACCCATATCATACAGGTGGTTTATCTCATCCTGTATGTCATAGGCATTGACAACTCCATCCAAAGGAAACTCCTTTGCATTCTTTACCACTTCAAGCAATTCAAGGATGCCATATTTCTTTAGGTAATCGTTTGAATCCTTGCAATCCTTAAAGTCAACGGTTAGGCATTTGTCGGGATCAAGTCTGCGAGCAAGCTCCATCTTGAGATTGTGACCTGCATCATCCTGGTCAGTGGCAAGATATATCTTTTCAAGATGTTCAAAGTATTCCCAACAGTTATCAAGGTACTCAAGTTTATTACTTCCCTTTGTTGCCCCATTAGGAACTGATACAACATTAAGATATCCTGCCTCAATCCACGACAAGGCATCCATTTCCCCCTCCACGATTATACATTCGGTTGCATCCTTAATGGCATCAAGGTTGTAAAATATCAACTCGGCATCCTTTGACAACTTAAAATTCTTTGCCCCATCCCGGTACTTCACATTAATCAGCTCACCATTGCGAAAGTAATTGAACTGGATTGTATTTTCATTCTTTTGCGTTTGAGGCATCCATTCAAGACCTGCCCCAATTTTCATTTTAAGCAAGGTCTGTTGGCTTATCCCTCTGTCCTTAAACCAATGTACCACTTTCTCGCCAAGATTCGTTATATCTCTGAATATGGGCTTAACATACGGTTTCTTTTCTTCCTTGATAAATACCTTTCCTCTAAAGTCGCAACTTGGTTTATGGCACTTGTAAAGGCCTGAATCAATATCAACGGAAAGGTCGGGTGTCTTGCCATTGCATTTCGGACAGGTGGTTTTTATAATCCCCCCTGACTTGCCTCGCAGATTAATGCCAAGGTCTGAAAGTAATTGAGCATTTAACATACAAAGCCCCTTTCCTCTTTTTTATTCTCATCCTTAAACCACACAGCAATCATTTTCTGTTTCCAATTCTTCACTTTGTTTCCCCTGCTGTCTACCCAATTACTTGCATCGTAATAGTCAAATGCTTTTTTTGCTGCCACTGCTGTGTAACCATTATCATAAAAATATTTCCATACCTCTTCATAAGATGGCGGAATGAATATAATTCTTTCACTATCTTTTTCTTTATCATTATCACTACCATTATCACTATCACTATCACTATCGCCTTTTTTCGCTTTCTCTAAAACCACTTGGGTTTTTTGGCTTTTAGTTGCTTTCTTTGGGCGGCCTCCCTTTTTTCCGTTTAAACTGTTTCTTTCGGATTCATTAAGATACTTTTCCCTATCTCTTATGAATTGATTTTTGAATGGCAAAAAGGCCATCTTCAAACCAAAATCCAATTCAGTTTCAATGTCAAGGTGATAATTACTGATTGCTTTAAACAAGATACCGGCTTGCTCATCTGTCAATTCGGATAATACCAAAAGGCTATCCAGGTGTAAAATAAAAGATTTTTTCATTGTATATATATATTAAGCCCCTCACCCAAAGCGCAGAGAGTGTCGATGTCCTTACCATTAAGATGGGCGGCTTTGAGATTGGGGCAATAAATATCTTTATGAATCATAATAGTAGTAAAATAACATCGACAGGGCAAATATACAAATAAATATTCAATTTCAAACCTTTCACAAAAAAAAGATTAAATTTTTATATTTAAAAGAGAATCCCTAACTTGCGACAATGAACATTGATGACATAATTTTCCGAATAATTGATGGCCAGACTTACAGGACCATTGCTAAAGACTTGAATGTGCCTTTGAGTACTTTGTTTGATTTCATCCACAAACCCGAACACTCCGCGCGCGCGAGGGAAGCCCTCAAACTATCAGCTGATGTTATTGCGGATAAGGCAGAAGAGGTGTTGAAAGAAGCCAAGGGTACTTTGACAGAGGTGACAAGGGCGAGGGAGCTTGCGCAGTATTATAAGTGGAAGTCCTCAAAGAGAAACCCCGGCACATACGGTGATAAAGTCGATATGAATCACACTGGTGATTTGACCATCCGCAAGATAGAGGTGGAAATAGTGAAACCAAAAGACTATGGCAGTACCAACCCTGCGGATTAAGGCATCGGAAATATTTTTAAAGAATAAGGAGGCAGATTCATTCATAGTCCTCAACCAAGGCGGCACATCATCGGGTAAAACTTATTCCATCCTGCAGGTGCTTTTGACTTTGGCACTATCTGAAACCTTGCATATCTCGGTCTGCTCATCGACCATGCCGCATTTGAAAAAGGGTGCGCTGAAAGATTGGATTGACATCCTGACCACAAACGAGATATACAACGAGGCGGATCACAATAAGACCGATCAGGTGTTTAAGATTGGAAATTCAAAGGTGGAGTTTTTCTCACTCGACAACCCCGGCAAGGCGAGAGGACCAAGGAGGGATATACTTTATGTGAACGAGGTGGATTTGGTGCATCAGATAACATTGCAGCAGCTTATGCTTCGGACAAGGATAAGGGTGTACTTGGATTTTAACCCGGCTCCTGAATTTCATTATGTGTATGATGAGATTCAAACCCGGTCAGATTGCACCTTTATAAAGTCCACCTACAAAGACAATCCATTCCTACCAAGGCAGACAGTCCAAGAGATTGAAAGGCTATCGGGGAATGATTGGCAGGTCTATGGCCTTGGGAATCGTGGAAGCTTGAAAGGCTGCATCTATACCCATTGGAAAACTATTGATGAAATTCCCGATGGCTGCGATGTCATCTATGGCCTTGACTTTGGATTCAATGTACCCAGTGCATTGGTGAGGGTAGGCATCAAAGAGAATGACATATATGTGCAGCAGCTGATATACGAGCCACTGCTCACCAACTCCGATTTGATTAGGGCAATGGAATCCTTGAACATTGGCAGGTCAGTAATCTATGCCGATGCTGCCGAGCCTCAAAGGATTGAAGAGATATATCGTGCCGGGTACAATATCAAGTCAGCTGACAAATCACCAGGATCGGTCAAGAAAGGAATTGACAGCATTAAGGCGAGGGGGCTATACATCACCCAAGACAGCCCTGACTTGATTAAAGAGATACGGAACTACAAGTGGATGGAGGATAAGAACGGTCAAACATTGGAAGATCCTGTGAAGTCGATGGACCATGCCCTTGATGCTATGCGATACCCTATCCACTCACACCTCACCAAGCCAAGTGGCAAATACCACATCTTATAATTTTACCCCTAAATTTATATTTATGAATATGAAAGTACCTCACAATTGGTCAGAAATAACGATAGGCAAATATCAAGATTTGATTAGCCTGGAGAAATCCGATGACATCATTCAACAGGAGATTCAAATCCTCTCTGCATTAACAGGTGAGCCTGAAAGTATGTTTGAGGATATGTCTGTGGAAGATTTAAAAGGGCTGATCAGCAAGACTGCATTCTTAACCGACCTACCCAACAGCAAGAAGATACCCAAGTCAATCAAGGTGGCAGGAAAGAAATTCACCATCAACTTGATGATTAGTGATTTGTCGGGAGGTCAGTACATCGACCTAATGACCTTGACAAAGGATGGTGGCAAGGTGATTGAAAAGATGCATGAGATACTTGCCATCTTCATTCACCCAATGGAAAGGCGTTTCTTTATGTGGATGCCTGTACCATACAGCGGTGATAAGCACCGGGACACTGCGGATTTCTTGAAAAAGAATCTGACAATGGATGTGGCTTATCCTATTGCAATTTTTTTTTGTCTGCTTTACGAGAACTTAATGGCCGGTATTCAGGATTATTTTCTAAAGAAAGCGGACAAGGAGATGGCGAAAGCGAAGAGGATATTGAAGAAGTCAACCAAGAAGAAGAAAGCTACTTCCAAAAATGGGGATGGATTATAACACTGGATTCATTATCCCAAGGGGATCATTCCAAGTGGGAATATTACACCAATCTTGGGGTGATAGAGTTTCTAAATGTTGTTTCATTCCAAAAAGATAAAACAGAATGGCAGAGGAGTTTGAATCAGTAGTCGAAGTATTTAGGAAGTTTGGTGAGGACACTGTTGCCATTATCCAAAAGAGTATTGATTCAAAGCACATCAATGCCTCTGCTGTGATGAGGCAGTCATTGAACTATCATGTAGTAACCTCGCCTGAAATTACTCACTTCACCCTTGACTTTGGAAAGGCAACCTATGCCAAGTATGTCGATGAGGGTAGAGGACCAACCAAGCGAGGTGGGAATGGATCTCTGTGGAGAAGTCTTGCCGGGCCTAATGGTTGGATAGCGCATAAAGGAATTGCACCACCGATGACAGTGGTCTATAAGAAGCGGACCAAGCAAGGTGTACAATTAGCCCGAAGAACATTCAAGGACATAAACGAGGCAAATGAGAACTTGGCTAAAATGATAGCAAGGAAGATACATCGTAAAGGAACAAAGGCAACCCACTTCTATTCCGAAGTAGTCACCCCACAGATATTTGATGAATTGAAAATCAATTTGGCAAAGGCAGCAAAAAAAGATATTAGTCTACAAATAAGAAAACAATAATGGCAATCACTATAAATCAATCACCGGAGAGATATACTCCTGCGTACAACGAAATGAATTTCCTTGTCACATCTACCAATGTGGCACAGCCTAACTTCTCGTATGTGTGCGATGTGTACATCACCGGTGTCACTCCCACCTATTTCAGATTAAAAGCTGCGCAAGATCCAACCACCAACAAAGGGGTATTTGATGTTCATCGTATCATCGAGAACTATTTGACAAGTAATATCGATAAAAGCACCTACGGATTTCAACGAAACACATCCTCATGGGTGCAATATGATTGCAAATTTGGCGAGGAATACGGATTGAGCAGCAGTGGAACAACGGTATATGCTGATTTGACAATAGATTCAGGCAAATTTGCATTCAATGGGCTATGGGATTTCCTTGAATTTACCTTATATCTTGAAAACAATTATCTATTGACACATGCTACAAGTCTATTTTTTACTTCTTTGAAGTCAAAAAGGGTAAGAAGTACCATGCATTCATGGGCTCACTTCATGGCAAAGGCTGCAAATAAGACCAATGTGATGAAGATTGTGGCCACATCGACCACTGGTGCGGTGACAACTACGGTGGTGGATAATGCATTTGCCAATCCATCTTCTGTTGATGCAGATAAATTCATGCGAGTAAGCACAGGCCCTGCCAATTTGAATCTCATTCCAAGTGGAAGCATATCCTTTGGGGCGCAGCCAATCATTCCAAGTGACACTGCATCATATACCATCAAGATTCAAACAGGGGCCTTGGGAACTGTGACATCGGAAACGCTGACATACACCATTGATGATGCCTGCACCAAGAATGATGTGTTGGTGTTTCATTGGCTCAACAAGTATGGGGGCTTTGATTCCTTTGCATTCATTAGGGCCAACACTCAAAAAGCAGACATCACCAGGGCAAATTATAAAAAGCCAACAGGCACAATCAGTGGCTCAACTTATTCTTATTCGGCAGCGGACAATCAGAACACTGTCTTTGACACAAGGATTAAGGATAAGATTGAAGTGCTTTCCGATTGGCTCACAGACGCTGAAAGTGTTTGGCTTGAGGAATTGGTAACATCACCCGAGATATATCTTGACGATGCTACCTATGGCCTTGTGGCGGTGAATGTAATTGATAAGACATACGAGAAAAAGAAAGCAGTCAGTTATAAGGCATTCAACTTGAAGCTCACATTTGAATACTCATTCATCAGAAACAGACAACGAGGATAATGCAAACTAAAATCAACCTACTCTCTTCGGGCACTATTGATATGTATGATGACATTGCGGTGTCTTGTACTTATTCGATTGCGGACATAAAGGATCCTGACAAACGAAATACAAGTTTCTCCAAGACCATAACCATCCCCGGCACGAAAAACAATAATAAGTTATTTGGGCAACTCTTTGAGATTGGCATCGATGGCTCTTTCAATCCGAATTTAAAAACCCCTTGCAATCTAACGGTTGACAATGTTATAATCATGCGAGGCAACTTGCAGCTGCTAACGGTCAAGAAGATTGACAATGATAAGATTGAATATGACTGCACCATCATTGGGGTGACTGGTAATATCTTTGCAGAACTATCAGACAATAAATTGGAATATCTTGACTTGTCAGAATATGACCATGCCTATAATTCAATTAATGAATCCAATTCGTGGGCATCGAGTATTATCAAGAATGGCAGCTCTTACCCATTCACTTTGGGTGAGGGATATGTTTACCCCTTAATCGATTATGGGGATGATAGTCAGCACACCAAGTGGTATGTGGTGAATCTTATTCCTGCGGTATATGCCAAGACCTATCTTGATAAAATCTTTAAGTATGCAGGATTCACTTACAATTCTACATTCCTTAATTCAACTTTTTTCAAGTCATTGATTATCCCCGGCATACCTGGCACATTGACCGATGCACAGATAGCATTGAAAGAATGCAGGGTGACACCTATTGGCTCAACTTTTTATGGCAACATGAATGCTGGTCAGCTGATTCCATTCCAAGATGATAGCAGTGGATCAAACTATGATCCTGGCAATTGCTTTAATATAGTATTTAATACTTACTATTCTCCAACCAACACTACGCAGGAGGTTGAAGTAAATATCACTGCAAAGGTAAATCTTGGAACTCCACCTGTTGGAGCTACCCAATACAATGGCTCAATAGGATTTCAGGTGTTGATATATAAGGTTGATGTATTAACAGGCGTGAACACTATTATCAGCAATGCGCCATTCACAACGCAGCCCATAACGAGCCCAAGATTACCCATCCCACCAAGTAACACCACAGCGAGTTACGATTATAATGTGAAGACAAAAGTAATTTTATTTACTGGGGATTCTGTTTATGTAAAGATTCGGACTAACAATAACTTTATATATTGGTATGATGCGAGCAATGTACTTATAGGCTCGACACAAACCCAATTGCTCAATGTGGAATCCACATCATACTTTACTAATCGTATCATAAACAATACTATTTCGGAGGGTGATACCATGGTGATGAATAACACCATCCCAACGGACATCTTGATGAAAGATTATTTGATGAGCATTATCAGAATGTTCAATCTTTATGTTGAGCCTGATGCGGACAATACCAATCAGCTGAACATCGAGCCGAGGAATACCTTTTATTCCACTGCCGCACCCCTTGATTGGACTGCAAAACTATCCTTGGACAAACAACTTGAAATAAAGCCGATGGCGGCACTTGATGCCAAGACCTATAAGTTTACATACAAGCAGGATGATGACTACTACAATGCGCTCTATTCAGGCAAATACAGCCAAATATATGGCGAGAGGGTTTGGGATGTGCAGAATGAGTTTCTAAAGAATGAAAAGAAGATTGAAGTAATCTTTGCGCCAACACCTTGCGTGAACTTTAACAACTCCGACAGGGTAACCCCTGCAATATTTGCAAAAGATAATAATAATGTAATCACAAAGAAAACAGGCAAGCTCCGCATCTTATATTATGGCGGATTGATATCTTGTCAAACTGCTTGGAAACATGCTTACAGCAATACCTACTTCAATTACTTTTTCTACCCTTATGCCGGGATGTTAGACCATCCAACCAATCCGACATTGGATTTAGGCTTTGGGGCGGTGAAAGAAATTTACTTCACCCTCAAGAAATGGCCTACTGCCAACTTGTTCAATACTTACTATAAAACATTCATCGAAGAAATATCTGATAAAGATTCTAAAATAGTGGTGGCATATTTATATTTAACAATAGCGGACATCAATCAATTGGACTTTGGTAGATTGATTCACATCGATGGCATCAACTATCGATTGAATAAGATCATCGATTTCAATCCAGTATTGAATCAGCTGACAAAGGTTGAATTATTAAAAGCTAAAAATCAAACAGCATTCACGCCAAAGACAGGAACGGTCAGAGGTGGAACTAAAACAGCACTCCCGGAATAATGGTAAACGAAGAATATAACCCCATCTTTGCGCAGGATCAAAACACTTATCCTGATGGCAATATCTACTACCCAATGAATGGCCAAGTGGTCTTGGGGCAAAATAATAACATTGATCCAAAGGCATCATTCATTAGTGTCCAAGGCAATGACAATTTTGTCGGCCCTGATTGCACCTATATTTCATTGGTCAATTCATCGGGTTGCATTATCGATGGAGGTGTGAACAATGTTTCCCTTGTCAATTCATCAGGGGTAACGGTGTCCGCTTCCAATTACACGAGGATAAACAACTTGGATATTGATGCAAAGTCAATCGTTAGGGTGTTGGAGGCAGAGCTTTCTCCTGCTGATTTACTAACATTAAATTCAGTACCTTATGAATTACTGCCTGCACCGGGTGCTGGGTTTGCCTATGAAGTAATTTCAGCAATGGCAAGCTATCAATTTGGAACGGTGGCTTATGATAATCTAACAGGTTTGTGCATAGGAAACAATAACTTGACAACGCAATATGGTCAATTTCAGGCATACATAGCTAATCCAGGCGCAGGACCAAGCATGATTTTTAAATTTATGAATGACTTAAATTTTCTACAAGAGATATTTGAAAACGAGCCTTTATACTTTGCTCAATCATCATTAGATTCCACCGTTGGTGATGGCAGCATGAAAATTTATATTACTTACAGAATAGTAACTTTATAGCAATGGCAGATGAAACAATAGGGATTGATATAATCCTCAACGCAGGCGAGGCGGCAACGAGTGTAAAGGAGTTGCGCCAAAGTATTAAGGACTTGCAAAGTGCTGCGTTAAAGGCAGGCTCCGAGGGAAATGAAGCCCTTGCGAATAAGTTTGCCAAAGCAGCAGGTCAGGCCAAAGATAGAATGGCAGACTTGAAAGACCAAGTGAATGCCTTTGGTGATACAGGAAGTAAAATCGGTGCGGTCACTGGATTCGCAAGAACATTGGCAGGTGGATTCGCAGCTGCGCAAGGTGCTGCTGCTTTATTTGGTAGCACATCAAAAGACCTTGAAAAAACATTACTCAAGGTACAGGGTGCATTGGCATTATCTCAAGGTATATCCGAATTGGCGCAGGCAGGAGAGCAGTTTAAGATTATGAAAGCTGTGGCCATCGATGCAATGAAAGGCATCAAGGCGGCCATTGGAAGCACAGGTATTGGGCTTTTGGTGGTGGCACTTGGAACGATAGTGGCCTACTGGGATGATATTAAAGGATTGGTATCAGGGGTAACATCAGAGCAAAAGAAACTCAATGAGGAGGCGGATAAGAATGCCACTGCGGAAGAGAAGAAACTGAAAGCACTGAATGCCTCTGACAATATCTTGAAGCTGCAAGGCAAGACAGAAAAGGAAATATTACAGATAAAGATTGCCCAAGAAGATGCGATGATTGCTGCTCAAAAGAGGCAGATTGAAATGAATATTACCACTTTACAAGCGCAGATTGAAGCGGAAAAAAGAAACAAGGAAATACTTGAGGGATTGGTAAACTTTATTTCCTTGCCTATTACTGCATTGCTCCGCACAATTGATATGGTTGGTCTTGCACTGGGAAAAAATTTCAACTTGATGGGGCAGTTTCAAGATATGACTGCCAATTTAGTTTTTGATCCTGCAAAAGTTAAAAAAGAGGGTGAGGCTGCGATTGAAGAACAGAAGCAGAAACTTCTTGAATTGCAAAATACTCAAGCAGGGCATAAGGTAGCAATAAAAAAGATTGATGATGATGCAGCTACAAAAAGTGCAGAAGAAAAAAAGAAAGCAGATACAACAGCAGAGGAAGAAAGAAAGAAAGCCGCTGAACTTGAATTAAAATTAAGGGGGGAACTTGCTCAATCAATTGTCAATTCAATAGCAGATGAAAGAGAAAAGGAAATTGCAAATGCTCAACTATCATTCAGAAATAGATTAGATGCTATCGTTGGGGATGGTGCAACAGAAACAGCATTAAGGGCTCAAATAAAAGAAGAGCAAAGGGTGGCCATGCTTGCCCTTGATACTAAATTCCAAGAAGAAGATGCCGCCAAGAAGTTAGCAGCAGATGAAAAAAAGAAAGCTGATGACCTTAAAACAGCAGCTGATGACAAGAAAAAAGCAGAGGAAAAAATTGCAAACGAGAAAAAAGTAAGGGATGCCAAAATAGAAATGGCGCAACAAGCCTTGAATGGTTTGACTGCCTTGGCAAAGTTATCAGGAATACAAGGTCAGGCAGCAATTAATCTGAACAAAGCACTCGCTGTGGTTCAAATTGGAATTGATACAGCAAAAGGTATTTCATCAGCTGTTGCCGCAGGTGCCGGGATTCCTTTCCCTGGCAATATTCCTGCCATCATCACAGGGGTATCAGCAGTATTAAGCGGAATTGTTGCTGCCAAGGCCGCATTATCTGACACAGGTGTATCAGCACCATCAACTCCAAGCCCATCATTTGATACCGGTGCAGGCGGTGGAACTTCTACCCCATTAACCCCCACATCTTCCAATGTCGGAAACACATCCACAACCATCAGCGAATCAGGGCAGGTGGTTGCGCCAATGGTAGTCAAAGCCTATGTGGTGGAAAGTGAAATGACACAAAGCCAGCTCCATGTCAAGTCGATTGTGGACAAATCACAATTCCCTTAATTATAAAAAAAGCATCTATTTTATATTTTTAGATATGATTCGCAAACTACCCATTTACAAAATCAGGATAAATACAGAAGATACTGGTGTTGATTACATTGCTCTTACTGATGATCCGGCAATTGAAAAAAACTTCATGGCGTTCAACAACCAAAAGAGATTCATCATGCAAAGCGAGGACAAAAGGATAGTGTCAGGGCCTTTGATTGTGGCTAACTTGCCAATCTATCGCAGGGATGCACAGGGTGAATATTATGTGGTATTTGATGCCCCAACAACAATGGAGATTGCTCAAAAGTTTTTCCGCCTTGGGTATCAAAGCCATGTCAATCTAAATCATGATCCATCAAAAAAACCTGATGGCGTGTATATGTTTGAATCCATGATTATCGATGAGAGCAGAGGCATAGCAACTCCAAAGGGATTTGACATTCTGCCCGATGGCTCTTGGTTTGGCTCGTTCAAAGTGGACAACGATGAAATATGGCAACAAGTTAAAGATGGCACATTCACAGGATTCTCCGTTGAGGGCCTTTTGGGCTTCGATTATGTCAAGGAAACGGATGAGGACATCCTTTTGGAAATCATTGACCTCATTCAATCTATGTGATGAAATTATAAATTATCAATTCATATTATACTTACAATTAAAAAAGAACAAAAATGGACAAATCAATTGTCGAAAGACTTAAAACTTTGGTTGCAAAATTCGATACTACGGAAGCTCCTGCAGCATTCGCTGATGTTACTTTAGCTGATGGCACTGTCCTCTCTTACGAGGGTGATATGCCTGTTGTGGGTGCAAAAGTAATGCACACAGATACAGCAGGTGTTCAAGGTGTTGCTGCTGATGGAGAATATCAATTGCCTGATGGCACGATGCTAACTGTTGCCGGTGGTTTGATTACCGAAATTGGTGCAATGGAACCAGGCGAAGAAGAAATGGGATCTGACAACTCTGCTGCAGAATTGCAATCCTTATTGGATAAATTGTTTGGCGAAATGTCAAAACAAATTACTCCTTTGACTGAAAAGATTACAGCATTGGAAGCACAAAATGCAGAATTAAAATCAGCAATTGCTGCCTTTGATTCAACAAAGAAACTTGCAGAAGATACTTTCAACATCGTTGAAAAGTTAGCTGCCGAGCCAAGTGTTGAGCCAACAAAAACTGCAACATCCGGAGCATCATCTTTCAGCTCTATGAAAACAATGAAAGAAATTGCAGACGCTGCAAAACAAATCAGAAAAGATTTCAAATACTAAATTTAAACCCTTTAAAAAAATAAAATAAAATGGCATTCAACGTAACTGGTCTAACAGACTATATCAAAGAAAACGAAAAAGACATTATCAGCTCATCATTATTCTCTGCAAAGAGTATATCAATGGTGAAAGTGCAAGTAGGTATCAAATCATCAGAAGATATCGAAATCATGGAAACATCAGCCGATTTCCAAGCGGACAACGGTTGTGCTTACAACACATCAGGAACAACAACTTTCAGCAGAAGAAATCTTGCAGTTAGCAAGGTGATGATTGCAGAAACATTATGCCCTGAAGATTTGGAAGCTAAATTCTTGCAAAGACTTGTGCAGCCAGGAAGTATGCATGACAAACTTCCATTGGAAAAAGAAATCACAGATCGCAAGATTGCTTTGATTGCAAAACAATTAGAGGTTGCTGTATGGCAAGGTGATACCAATGCAGGTAACACAAATAGAAAACAATTTGATGGTTGGTTGAAAATCATTGATGCTGCCGGTACTGCAACCATTGCAACTGCTCAAGCATCTATCAGCTCATCAACTGTAAGAGGTATCTTCGAAGATATCTATGCAAAAATCCCATCTGCCATTTTAGGTATGGATGACTTGGTTGCATTCTGCGGATATGATACTTTCCGTACATTGGTAACCAAATTAACTGCTGACAACTTGTATAACTATACAACTGATTCTGCAGCAGGAAGTTTTGAAATGATGTACCCAGGTACTAACTTGAAAATCGTTGGTGTACCAGGATTGAATGCCGATAATGATTCAGGTGCTGCCGCAGTTTACAAAAATCGTATTGTTGCTGCTCGTACTTCAAACCTTTACTTTGGTACTGACCTTTTGAACGAATATGAAAAGTATGATGTATGGTTTTCTCAAGATGACCAAAACATCAAAACCTTATTCCGCTTCAAAGCAGGTTGCCAAGTTGCATTCCCAAGTGAAATCGTTACTTACAAAAACATCTAATTATGCCAACCAATTGCGCTATAATTCAAGGATATGAGATCCCCTGCAGAAATTCTGTGGGGGGTATCTCCGAAATATATCTGACAGAAATCGAGAACAAAGTTTCTTTGACAGCTGCGTCAGGTGTAATCACTGCCTTCACATTATCTTCGGGCAAGAAATTCTGGACATTCAAACTTGAAAAAGAGAATGCAGAATTTACCGAAAAGATAGTGCCAAGTGTTGAAAACGGAACTGTTTATTATGAACAAGAAGTTAAATTCAGCATGAAACAATTGTCAGCAAGTAACAGGAATAACATCCGTCAAATCGTTCAGAATCGTTTATTTATTATTGTTAAGGATAACAATGGTGTGTATTGGTTGCTTGGCGAAGTGAATGGTTGTGACCTTGGTGCTTCCGATGGCAAGACAGGAAAAGCAATGGGTGACTTAAATGGTTATTCTTTGACCTTTATGGGCAAAGAGCCAGCTCCTGCACAGCAGGTAACAGGATCACTTATGACTGCTCTTGTAGCATAATCTGTTCATCATTAGTTTTGGAAAGCCCTGCCTTAATTGGTGGGGCTTTCTTTTTATAAAAAAACTGCATCTTTTATATTTATAGGTATGCTGAAAGTAATCAAAAATCAGAGCAATACGCTAATACTTACTTTGAATGAAAAGAAAACGCTTGCATCACCTGTTTTCCTTTTTCGCTGCATCAATGATATGCAGAGAACAGAGGTGGCATTCATTGCAGCTGATATTAGTGCTTATCCTACTCGCTATAATAAATTTACTATCGTTGAAACTGCAGGACCACAAACTCCAACATCAGGAATCATTGAGCTATCACCTGCCGGGTATTGGCATTATGAAGTTTATGAGCAGACAAGCACAACCAATTTAGATTACACACTGGCACTTCCAAATCAATTAGAGATCGGCAAATTATTGGTGGTAGGAACACCATCACAATTCATAAGATATGAGCAGCAAGACAAAGAATATACAGCCTACACCGGGTAAATTTCAGATGCCATCAGTGGTCCAACTTGAGAATCACAAAGTACCAATATTCAAAGAGGTGCGTGGTGAAGAGTGGATTCAACTTGGTGAGAAAAATGATTACGCCTGGTATCTCATACAGCTGTATGATAGGTCAGCGAAACATGCTGCTATTGTTAAAGCAAAAGTAAACTACACCACTGGTGCAGGTTGGGATTATGACAAAGAAAATTTGACACCTCAACAGACCATTGCTTTGAATCAGTTTATGAAGCGAATGAATCCTGATGGTGAGAGCTTGAAAGATGTGTCGATGAAATGTGATGAGGATAAAAAAATCTTTGGTGGCTTCTATCTCGAAGTTATTTGGGATAAGATGGGCAAGAAGCCTGCATCAATCAAGCACATTCCATTCCGCAAGATGCGTTCAAATATGGACAACACTACGTTCTTTTATTCTGAAAGATGGCTTGATAAGAATGGCAAGATGAATCGTGATGTAAAGTCAGAGCCTGATTACAAAGTATATCCTGCATTTGATCCATTCAATGCAACAGGGGCTCAAATACTCTTCTACAAGACATATCACCCAGCCCTTGATGTATATCCATTGCCCGAGTATTTGGGTGCAATCAGCAACATTGAAACGGATATTGAGATAAGTAATTACCATTACAACAATGTTAAGAATCAATTTGCAGGAACTTTCATGGTGAACTTCCTAAATGGAATGCCAACAGCGGAAGAGCAAAGAGATATTGAAAGAAAATTCAAAGAGAAGTTTACAGGCACTGACAATGCAGGATCATTTGTGTTAAACTTTGCAGATGGTAAAGAAAAGGCTGCCGAGATTCTTCCAATTGGAATGAGTAATGCGGATAAGATGTTTATGGAGCTTACCAAGTGGGTGCAAGAAGAAATATTCACTGGACACCGTATCACATCACCAATGTTATTTGGCATCAAGACAGAGGGCCAATTAGGTGGCAGAAGTGAAATTGTTGAGGCTTATGAATTATTTAAAAATACTTATGTAAGACCTGAGCAAATGCAGATTGAATCAGTATTCAATATGCTTGCAAAATATTCAGGGCTTAACAATAGATTATTCTTGAAAGAAGCAGAGCCTATCAGTGAGCAATTGACTGAAACTGCATTGATGCAAATTTTAACTAAAAACGAATTGCGAATAAAAGCAGGATATCCCGAACTTGATGCACAATCAAATACCAATGCGGTTGCTGATTCAATTAATTCACTTTCTCCATTGGTTGCAAACAAGGTTTTATCATCATTAACAACCAATGAGATTAGGTCTTTAGCAGGTTTACCACCACAAGCAAATGGTGATATGATTCCTACTGATACTATTGCTGCACTTCCGACCGGATTAAATAAATATTCTAACTTTAAACTTGACCAGGAGGAACTTTCTGCATGTATTTCAGAACATATCAGCGCAGGAAAGCCGCAAGACCAAGCGGTTGCCATCTGCATCAGCATTCAAGAGCAGAAAAACTCAAAGATATTGCCGATATTCGAGAAATATGGCACGCCAAAAGACCAATTTAACGTGCTAAATAAAAAATATTTGCACCATTTCAACAGAGAAATGAGCCTTGAAAGTGAACTTTCTATTGCTAAAGGGTACTTTTACACCTCAAATGAGAGGGCAATTATTGATTTATTGTCCAAAGATGCCTTGATGCCGATTGAAAACATTGCCAAAACGCTGAAAATCTCAACGGATAGGGTGGTTGAAATCTTGAAAAACCTTACCGACAACGGATTGTTAAAGCCCGGCACATCAGATATGGGGCTTCCTATCAATGAAGTAACACCGGAAGCTCAAAACATACTCGATGAGAATCCTGCAAAGACTGCTGAAATCATTGTCATGTACTCTTACGATTGGGCCCCAGGTTTCAATCAAGGAATGATAGACACCTCAAGAAGTTTCTGCAAAGATTTATTGAATCTTGATAAACTATATACAAGGAATGAGATTGAAGCCATCAGTGCGGAAACAGGCAGAGATGTTTGGTCCATGCGTGGCGGTTGGTATACAAAGCCCGGCACAACGATTCACATCCCGCATTGCAGGCATCTTTGGCAGCAGAATATCGTAACAAAAAAGTAATATGGCAACAGCATTATTCATATCTGAACAATACATAAAGGATATGTCCTACCTCGATGAGAATGTGGATGTAAACCTTATCCGACCTGTAATCAAAGAGGCGCAAGATTTACACATTCATCCCTTGCTTGGTAGCGGTTTATACAACCAACTGATTTCCCAAGTAGTGGCAAACACTGTCACCACTGGAACGATTAGCAACAAGACATTACTTGATGACTACATTGCCCCTGCCTTAAAATATTGGACATTATACGAGGGTATTGATGTGCTGACATTCAAGATGACTAACAAATCCATCATGATGAAAAACAGCGAGAATAGCAATCCTATTTCTGTGTCTGATGTGAAAAGATTAATGGATAGATTGATGGACAAAGCGCAGTGGTATGATAAGAGGATAATTAATTACTTAAAAGAAAACGTTATCACCTTTCCTTTGTACCTTAATCCCGGCAATGGCATTGATATAATTAGACCTGACAGAACAGCATATCAAAGCGGTATATTTTTAGGATCAACATACACTTTCAGAAGTGTGCAAGATAGATATGAGAATCCAAATGCAGAAGATTAATGGCAGCCTACAAAAAGAATTTAGAGAAGTTAAAAATATATCTCATAAAAAGAGATAAAGAAAAACAAAATGCTAACATACAACCAGGTAATAAAGTCACTAAATGATATTGCGGATAACCATCTGCAAATAAATTCATTTCAGTACGATAGTCTTGATAACATTGCAACATCGGGAACGATTTATTACCCCATGATGTTTGTACTTGTCAAGCCTGCAACGGTTGTGGACTTAAAATTAAATCTAAATTTCACAATTATCTTTTGCGATTTAGTGCATAAAGGCGAAACCAATATGCAAGAAGTAGAGAGTGATATGTTATCCATTGCCTTGGATGTAATTCACGAGCTGCAGAGCCCCAATTATACTTGGTCATTCGATACCAAGTCACCAAAGTTAGATCCATTCGGAGATAGGTTTGATGATGAAGTCACAGGATGGTCAATGGATATAACCCTTGGTGTGCCAAAAGATATGGACAGATGTTCAATACCAAATTCATAAAAAAAACAAATAAAATATATTTAAAAATATGATAGGAATCCAAATAGGAACGTACACCGATAGAAGCGGAACTTCCGACACGACAAGCCAAATTATAATGAGTGCAGAATCAATCAACAGAAGAGCAGGATGGTTTATCCAAAATACTTCTGATACTGTTATGTACATCAATTTCACATCTGCAGCATCTGCCGCAGGAAGTTCAATCCAATTACCTGCCGGGCAATCAATCAGCTCGGGAAGTTTTTGCACACAAGAAAGAATCAGTATTTTTTGTGCTGTAAGTGGAAAGAAATTTGTTGCCAAAGAATTTCATCAATTATAATATGAAAAAGTTATTACTAATTGTTGCGCTGTTGATCACATCAATAGGCGCATATCACGCACAGACCATCGGCCCTGTTGGTGTTCAATCTTTGAATAGTTATTTTGGCGCAGGATCAGATGGCGCAGTGACTATCAGTGGAAATACTACCCTCACAAGGAACATGTATTATTCAAGTTTGACTGTGAATAATGGTGTTACTCTTTCAAGTGGTGACTATCAAATATTCTGCACAGGCGAAATTATAAACAATGGCACAATATCAGGAAGAGCCAATGGTGTTGCAGGTGGCAATGGTGCTAATGGTGGAGCAGGTGGTGCGAGAGGTACAGCAGGAACTTATACAATGAGCATTGGCGGTATCGGTATGGGTGGCAGCGGTGCATTTGGTGCAACAGGTGCATCAATAGCAGCAGGTGCAACTGGCACAGCTGTATCAGGCGGAAGTGCATCATTTGTCATCGGTGGTGGCAATGGTGGCGCAGGAGGTGCAGCATCAGGAGGCGCAGGTGGATCAACAGTAACCACAGGCACTGCATTATATTATCCTCTACAAACGGTTGTCACAATGTTCAATCAGCAGATACCAATATCTCAAGGCGGTAGTGGTGGTAGTGCAGGCGGTGGCGGTGCAGG
>Ga0208975_1000369_pt1 | contig 22433 bp, 44 predicted proteins | sample GreLakmeER78MSRF_FD_187700 | JGI IMG/M metagenome (GOLD analysis project Ga0208975, IMG submission 187700) | Freshwater lentic microbial communities from great Laurentian Lakes, MI, USA - Great Lakes metaG ER78MSRF (SPAdes) | ecosystem: Environmental > Aquatic > Freshwater > Lake | place: Great... | reverse complement strand
TTTCAAACTAAAGGAGTTGCAATCCTATGTTGGTGGTAGTATTCAAATGTTAGAACTCCCCAATGGTCTTATTTTGGTCTGTAACGAGAACGGAATAGGTGAAGGTTTAGCTTTAAACAAACTGGGTACTTTTTGCATTGAAAGGGCTTTTGAAGTGGCTAAAGTTCAAAACTTTTTTGGGGATTTGCTTTTCCTTGAAAAAAACGAACTGCCAAGTTAATCTGCATCTTGCCAGTACACCTGCCCCTGTTCCGTAAATGGTCAGGGGTTTTGAGGTGAAAATAATAACTAAAACTAAAGAATATGGAAACTGCAAAAGAAATTTTATTGCGTGTAGCGGAAGAAAAACAAGGTTACTTTCTTTCAGCCCAAGTAGGTTGGATAACTGAAGCAATGGAAGAATATGCTAACTTTAAAGACGAAAAAGAAGTGAGTGTTTATTCTGCTGTAAGCAAACACAACAAATGCTTAGAAATACTTGAAGCCATACTTAGCTTTGAGAAACGTAAAAAAGATAGATTGAAAACTGTAGAGCATTATAAAGATTACTTACCTACACTATCTAAAAAGTATCAAGATAATGTAGAAATTATTGATAGGTGCATAGATAGGCTTAAACAAAGATATTTATTAATTTTAAAAAATATATAATATGAAAGAATACTCAAGAAAAGAAACAGTAATACCAATGGAAACTATGCCATTTGCTTATATTTCTATTAATAAATTATCAATGATGCCTGTAAGTAAAGCATTTATACTGATGGATATAATTACACTTCAAAATAACTTGAATATTATTTTCTCAGAAGTTGCAATGCTTGGTAAAATGTCTGAAATGAATAAGTGTAAAAAAATACTTGAAAAATCAATAATCTATAACTAAATGAAAATTGAAAAATTAAGAAATTCAATAGAAAAAATGAGGCTTGTTAAACAAAAGGTAATAGCAAACCAGTTATATTTCATGAGAAACGAATTTGAGTACCTTGTAATACAAAGAGATTATTTAGGAATATCTACTGTAAGAAATGAAATAGGAAAATGGACTAATGAAGAAAAAGAATCTGCTTGTATTTTATTTTATGAAACTGATGCCTCAAAATTTTAACTATGAAAAAAAGAGAAATACCACAAAACATAGAAAGTGATTTTAAAGCCATAAAAAATACTTCTTGGTGCTTAGACAAATATCACTATGCAAAAAGATGGTGGCATAAAGATAATGGTCATTTTAATGAATCATTATATTTTAGAATTGTGCAAGTAAAACAAATAAATAACTAAACAAAACTAAGATGAGAACAAAAGATGAATTGAGAGCAGAATTTATCAGAACAATGAAAGTAACTGAGGTTACTCTTGTTAAGGAAGATTATATAAGATGGCTCGAACAAAAACTAATAGACCAAGAACCTAAACAAAGGGAGGTGAGTGAGGCTATTGAGTTTACAGAATGGTGCGTGATTAATGCTATTCCATTATTTCCATTGTCTGAAAATTCAATTACTTGGAATCATCGAGAAAATGAATATTCAACCCAAGAACTATACGACCTATTCAAATCAAAAACTAACTAAACAAAACTAAGATGAGAACAAAAGAGGGATTAAGAAAAGAGTATGAAAATTTAGTAAAAAAACAATCAGATAAAAGATTAACCAGTATTTCTTATTTTGATTTCCTTGAAGAAAAAATAATAGCTAAACCTGTAAAAAAAACAGTTAGTGATGAAGAATTAGAATACCAAAATCTAACTTGCTTAGTAAATGGATTTGAATTAACAAGGTATCAAAAGGGATTGGCTAAACAGGAGTATGAAAAATTATTATATCTTAAAATTAAGTAGGAGGCATAACGGTTACGGCTAAACGCAGTATTTAAAAACTTGTGCGAGGAAATTCGTAAATTTGATAATTATAAACTAATAAAAACAAAATGAAAAAGTACAAAAAAACACATTTAGAAAAAAAAGCCTTAGAAAATCATATAAAGGCTATTTCAAAAAGAGGCGGTAATTATAAAGTAGATGGGCTTACAATAAAGTATCATTTTTTTGATGCACCATCTATTGATGACAATGGAGAATTTATATTTTTACCAAGTAAATATAGTGTGTCGGATTTTAAGGATTTAATGAAGCAAAAAGGGTATAGAACTGTAATAGCACCAAGTGGATTAATTACAGTTACAGGAACAATGCCTGAATTACAGAAATGGAGAAGTGATATTGTGAGTATCCTAAAAAAATTTACAGGAGATAAAAATATTGATTAATTTCCTCATTAGTGCGGTGGGAAAGTTTTTAAATATTGTCGTTTTAGCCGTTGTTATGCGAAGGTGTGGCAACTCCAAAATTTCAAATTATAGACAAAACTTTCTTGCCACACTTTTGCATAACACAAAAATAGTAGTCAGTCAATTCTTATGAATTGCTACTATTGACTGTTATCCGCAGTTTCCAATTGCGGAATCAGGGATAAAAAATAATTAAATTTAAAGCAAATGAAACAATACGACTTACTTGGATTTTATATTGCCATAACAATATGGTTAATATATGTTTTTTCATGGTATATTCGTGGAATAACAATACTTTGTCAGGATGCTATTAATAAGCGGAAAATGGATAAAGAACGTAGAGGTAGGCAATAATCATTAATAAATATTAAAATGTCAGAAAAACAAAAGTATATCAAATGTAAAAAAGTTTCATTCGTTGATAAAATATCAGCCGAAATTACATTAAAACAAATTATAAAAAATAATGCTTCAGAAAATTTACCCCAACGTGCTTATGAATGCAATAAATGTGGATACTGGCATTTAACCACTAAGCCTGATATAAATTTACTAATACAAGAGAATAATAACTTAAAGAAAAAAGTAAACGAACTAACTAAACTACTTTACGATAAACATGATGAAAAAGGTAAGAGTACCGAGCATTCCTAAAGCACCTACTATTTTCTTTTTTATAGTCAATTTATCTACATCATCTTTTAAAGAATCAATATCATTATTAAGATTATTTATCTGACTATCTTTTAATAATAACATTTGATTATTATTATTTATAATAAATTCGTTTCTCTGTATAATATCTTTATTTATTTCAAGCAAAGTATCACAATAGTTTAATTGTGCTTCGCATATAGAATCTAACGACTTCCATTTATCTACTTCATATATTTTTTTTAATATATGTTTTGACTGGTTTACGGAAAAGCAAATAGTAGTATCTTTTTTAATGTCTAATATTATCTTTTGCGAATAGCAGTTTAAATTCATCAGCCAAGTTATTAGCAGAAGAATTATTAATCTGAATTTCTTTCTGTACATATTTTATAATAGGTTCTTGTTTCACCAGTTGTAAGGAATCATACTTTTTAGTAAGTGCCTCTTCCTTTTTCTTCAATTCAAGTATTTCTTGAAAATATAAGTTATTCTTATTGCTTAATTCTTCTAATTTTATTAATATCTGTCTGTTATCTGTATTTTCATACGTCTTTCTTGACATAGCAAAAAAGTAAAGATTTAGAATAACTAAAACAATTACTAAAAATCTTAAAACAACTTCTCTATTTACCACTTTCATTATCTTCTTTTTTGTCATTTTCTTTAAAGAAATTTGTCAGGAATTTACCAGTAACACCAAAAGCAAAAGCAGAGCCAATAATTAATTTTAACTCAGAAGGTGAATATACCTCCTTTAACATATCGTATGCAAATAAACCACCAGCAGTTACCAAAGAAGCAATAGCAAGTAATGTATCACCAATCATTCTCCATTTTTTAGGAGTTGGTTTATAATAGTTTTTAAGTAATTTCATATTAAAATTCGTTTAAAAGTGTATATGTAAAATAAGTTAAATTAGATAAGTTGCATTCAAACATCAATTTATTAAAATCGGCTGGGTTATTTAAAACCTGACAACCTGCTGAATGTCTATCTATAAGTTTTGAAACAAAAGATGAGTTTGCTCTATGTATGTTTATTCCAAATAAACCTTTATCAATTACTTTACTTTCTTCCGCTAAATCATTCTTATTAGCATCTCTAAAAACTTCAACATTTTTTACTTGAACTAAGGCTTTATATTTATTATTGTGTAAACCAATTTTCCAAGTATCTATGTATTGATTAGGTTTTAAATTAGCAGTACCTTTTGGATTCATTAAATTTAATAGCCAATGTGTACCAGCATTGGTAGTACCTTCAAACCAATGTACATTATTTCCAATAACATATCCTATTAAGTCATCAAACTTATTCTTTTGATTTTCCTTTGAACGAATACCTACTAAATGAAAATTAAACCACTTGTAATTGTGATTTTCAAACTCTTTTTTTAACTCTGTGTATGTATATTTTTTAACCATAAGTAAATCTTCCTGACCTTGTATTATCTGTTGGTAGTAATCCCCAATTTAATGTATTTGAAAATACTCCTTTGTAACTGTATATTGGTCTACCAAGTGATGAGTTAATATCTGTTGCATCTACAAATCCTACATCAATAGTAGAGCCACTATCAAGTGTGAATATTGCTTGTGAACCTCCAATAGTAGATGATAAAGTTATTGGAAAAGCAAGTGTTCCTAAAGAAGTAAAACCTGCTCTAACTCTATAAGTTTTTGTAGCAACTAATCTTGGATTCCTTGCAACTGTTCCTCCAGAATTTAGATTAAGATAATAAACATCAAATGTCCCATTTGTTCCACTAAAATTTATCTGAGAGTTATCTATTGTTAAAGCATTTAAACAAACAAGTTGATTGTTTAATATAAAACTTATTACATTAGTTACAGTATTTACATTATACCAAATTATAGAGCCATGATTCATTGTTGTACCATTTCCTCTTATACTTAAAGTTGAGCCTGTAGTTATAACTGTTCCTGCTGTGTAAGTAAATATTCCACCTCCAATACTAGCACTAACAAAGGTTAATGTTCCTGCTGTATTTATAGTAAAATTATTTCCTAAATAACCTGTATTTGTTGTTGTCCAACTACCAGTCCCAGCATAGATAAATGTTGTTGTTCCTGTATTACCACCATTTTGCGATTGTAAAATATTACCGTTTATTGTAATTGAATTTGAATTTAATGTTCCTCCAGTAACAAATTCTATATTTTGACATACCCAAGCAGTAGGTAATGTAGTAGTCCCTATATTACCTAACTCTAAATGAGTAAAGTTTAATGAATTTCCACCTAAAACAAAACTTGTAGTACTTGAACCCCAAGTGCCAAAAGTAGTGGCATTAAGATTACTTGTTAATGTAATAGTCCCATTTACTAATAACTTTCTAAATGTAAATAAAGATAAATTTAAAGTTAATGAACTCACAGCAACAGTTCCAGTTGTGTCAATTATTGTTCCAGCGGTATAAGTAAAAAGTCCTGTTTGTTTATAAACAGTTCCTGATATAGTAAGTGTACCAGCGGTGTTTATTGTTAATGGATTATTTATTATAGCAGAAGTAGAAGTAGCAGTCCAAGTACCAGTACCTGCATAAATAAAGTTTGTAGTTCCACTACAACCCGAAGTGTTAATAGTAAGATTTTCTGTAAAAGTTAATGTATTACCATTAAATCCTGAACCATTTGTAACAGTCAAAGATTTAAAAGTAAGATTAGCAGGGACAGTAAAAGTAGCAGTAACATTACTAACAAGATTAGCATTAGTAGTTACAAATGTATTACCTCCTAAAACAAAACTTGTTGTTGATGTACTTCCTAAAGTAAAATTTCCAGTAAGAGTAAGATTACTTCCTAATGTTATTACTGAAGCCCCTGATGTTGTAATATTATTCCAAGTAATACCATTTGTATTTAAAGTTATATTTGCTCCAATATTTAAAGTTGAACCAGTAGTATCTACTGTTCCAGCAGTATAAGTTAAAGTACCTGTGTCATATCTTACTGTTCCACTTATTGTAAGCGTTCCATTAATAGTAGTATTATTTCTAATAACACCAGTCGATGAATTTGACCACGTTCCTGTACCACCAAAAACAATCGCAGTAGTTCCTGAATATGTACCAGCAGTTGTTTGTGTTAAGCCACCATTTATATTTAAAGTATTATTTGTAAGAGTAGTAGTTCCACTTCCTGAAAATGTTACAAGTCCAGTTGATGTCCAGTTACCCACTAATGTATATGTTTGACTTGTTCCTAAAAATATTAATGTTCTCGACCAAGTAACACCTCCCGATGTAAGAGTTGCAGTACCATTTAAAGTAATACCACTTGCTCCTGCTTGTGTATATCCACCCGTTCCAAGATTAAGAAAGCCACTTGTGTTTATTGTGTTATTAAAAGTAATAGTGCCAAGATAGTTTGTAAAATTTACACCTATTAAAACTGCCGATGCAACATTTACAGTAACATTTCCTGATGTAGCAGTAAAGTCAACACTATCTCCAGCAATTGGTACAACACCACCTGTCCAAGTGCCTACCGCATTCCAGTTACCACCTGCATTAGATACCGTTCTTGTTGCCATAATTATTGATTTTCAAGTTTTCTTTCTTCTGTAATTCCCATATTATTTATTCCTAAATCAACATCTGCCTCAGTCTGTGGATTAAAGTGAGTAACCTCAATAGTTACTTTTGTATCATAAACAGGATAATAATATTCTATTAAAGTATATACCATAACGTAGTCAAATACTTCATCAGTATTAGGAATAGGATTACCTTCCTCATCATATTGCCAAGTAATTTGTTGCTCAGGAATTGTTCTTCTCTCTAATTCTATCCAAGTAAAAGCCATAATTTATGTTTTTAAAATTGTGATAATTAAATTAACACTTGTTAAGGTAGATGCTGAATCAAGGTAAAAACCTATAACATCACCTGACGTTACTGCTATTGTCCAAGTAGTAAGTGCATTGTCTGAGTTAAGTTGTTGAGCAATAAGGGTAGGTTTTTCTGTTCCAGCAATAGTATTAGCTACTGTTGGTACAACACCATTTGCTTTCCATACATCAATAACACAACTACCTGCTATATCACTTACAATATTCCATCCTGTAATAGTACCGTTATAAGGTATAACTGTGTAACCAATTATTCCTACTAATGGAGCAAAACCACCTCCATTTACAGTACAACCAAAAGTTGCTGTTCTTACATTAGGACTTGTAACACTATTGTCTATTTTTTGCCATACAGTACCATTAAATATAGCCCAATCACCAATTTGCCAATTTGTAATACCATCTAAATTTGTATTTCCAGCTACACTTACGATATAATAATCTCCATTTACACCAACGCCACTTGCAAGTGCAGGTATGTTTAATAAAGCATCCCAATTTCCTTTGAAGGTTAAACCTCCACCACCACCTCCTGTACTACCTGATATGAATCCAAAATAATTACTCATTTACTTTAATTTTAAAATTGGTTTATTATTATACCACCTATACGCAGACCAAATAGAAGCTAAAGCAAGTACCGATAAAATAATATAAGTACCCCTTCTTTTTAGCATCCTATTAAAAGCCCTTTCATCAATTAATGAATAGGTAAAACTATTTCCATATAAATCTCTTTGCTTTCTTGCTAATTGCATAAATTCAGCAAAGTCATCGGGATTTTGAAACACTTGACATCCTGCTGAATATTCATCAACACTTATTGGAATAGCAGTTTTTGAAGCCCTGTGTATGTTTATACCGAATAATCCAGTTTCTTCTCTTCCATTATTAAAATCTAATACCGCATCTCTATTATAATCTCTATAAACAGTAACAGGTTTTCTTTGTGTTAATGCTTCATAAGTATAGTGAGTTCCGATACCGTAAGTATTTTTATATTGACCTTCTTTAAGTAATGCTGAACCTAAAACTGATAATGGATTTTTTAAATAAAATGTACCAGCATCGGTTGTTATTGGATAATTTTTACCTTGCCATTCTCCCTTATCATCTTTCCAAATAACATACATAGTGTCATCAAACTTATTTGGAACGGTTGAATCTTCTCTGATACCTACAATATTCAATTCATACGGTCTATCATAAATCGTATATCGCTTTTTTTTCAAAGCATTTAAAACAGCACGAATATTTCTTTTAATTTTAGCCATTATTTAGTTTGAAAAAGAATTTTATCTAATTTACTATCAATTTTATCAATAACATACTTCATATCTGTTATTTGACTTTTCATAGCATTTATTTCTACTTCAGAAGTTCCATCATATACTTCAGAATCCTTAATTTTTGTATTTATATTGGAAACATCAACTTTTATTTCATCAATAGTTTCAGTATGGTCATCCAATACATATTTAGTATTGTAATAAAAACCATACACTACTGAAAAAGCAGTTAATAAGGCTATCAATAAAGAAATAGAATGTGTAACTATTGTTGTTTTCTTTAAATGTTTTTCAAGTGTTAAGTGTTCTTTTGTCATGTTAGTATATTTTGTAGACATTAAAAATGTCTGTGTAAATTGAATTTTGTATAGAGGCATTTCCCCATTGAGCAGTAATGTCTAAAGTGTTTGCTATTGTTGTATCAAAAGTTGTGTTATTAATTGTAACAAAATCAGCACCCTCAAAACTATTTGAAGCATCTTTTGAATAAGTGAAAACTGCACCTGTAACCACACTTGCAAATGTTGGAAAACCTAAACCTCTAATTGTAAAATTTACATCTAAACTAAAGTATTTATTTGTTATTTGTGGTAATGTTATTATTCCAGTATCTCCCAAGACAATCGAATTTGCTTTTACCCTTATTCTTATTGTTTTATTATTTTGACAAGAAATATGACCGAGCATATTTACTTTAAAAGAATCTCCAATAGAAAACCCGTTTGCAGGAACAGTTAAAGTACCAACACCTCCATCAATTAATGTCGTTTCGGTTATTGTATTTGTAATGGGTGTAGAACTTGCGGTTTCTGAATATAATCCAACATTCTGCACTACAATAGGCAAAACACTTACTGAATCATATCCAAAGTAACTTTTCATTATTTACCAATTATAGATACAGAACCTGTTGTTGTTATAGTAAAATTATCTAAAAAATTAGGTGAATCGGTACTAACACTTACTGCTTGACCTATAACCAAAGGCACGATAGCAGAAGGAACTCCATTTGCTGACGCACTTCCTTGAAATGAACCTGTTCCAGCAGTTAGTACAAATGATAAATTAGTTAATGCGTAACTTTCATCAATTGTAATACTTCCTGCATTTAATTGATAAGTCCAAATTTTTCTTGTTACTGGAAACATATTTTAAATTATTTAATTATAGTAAATTCAACTCTTCTGTTTAACTCTCTTCCTTCAACAGTATTATTATCTGCAATAGGTTTTGTTGAGCCAAATCCTTCAGTAGTTATTCTATCTCCATTTACACCTTTTGTGACAAGATAATTTTTAACTGAATTTGCTCTATCTTTTGATAATTTATTATTGAATGATTCTGTACCTGTGTTATCCGTATGACCTGCAATATTTAATTTCCAAGTTGCTTGTCCTACAAATACTTTTGCTAATTCATCTAACGAAGGAAATGATTGTGGTTTTATTATAGCTTTACCTACTTCAAATTGTAAATTTTCATAGGCATCTTTAATAGCGTTTGATTCTTCTATTTTCGGTAAAATACAAGTTTTTGTTTTTGCATCCCAAGTACCGCCTTTTGCAGAGCATTCTCTTTTGTCTTTTGTCATCCTACGATAAATAACAAAGCCAAGACCTAAAGCCAATAATACTCCAGTTGCTATTAATATTTTGTTGTTTTTATTTTTTTGAGCCATATTAAGATTTATTTATTTAACTATATACTCTTATTTCGATTGGATAATTAGACAATAGACTATCTTCAGGTGTGTAAGCAATTGAAGGGAAATATCCTACAACAGAAGTACGAACTTCAAATGAATCAGAATTGTTCCACTTTACAGCTATGAATTTTTGAGCATCAACCATATTTTTATGGTTTAATGTAAAGAATTTATCTTCATTAGGAAATGCCCCAACTAATGTTGCTCTATATACTCCAGCATCATAATGAGTCCAAACAATATTTCCAATAGTATTTTCTAATATTTTCGCAGTTGGCGGATTACGTTTACCTGCTTGACTTAATAAAGCAGTATATACTTTGTATGTCGTAATAGGAACTCCAGTTGCTAACCACTCTGAATTATTTGATGCTTGGAACATTACATTTGCACCATTTTGATTAACAATTAATACATTTGATAAATTTACTAAATTACTACCAGTCGTATAAATTCTAATATTATTTATAGAGGCAGAACCACCAACATCATTTATATAAATTACTCTATTTTGTATAAGTATAGATGAGTTTTTTATATTAGGTAAGTAAATATCTACAGGTGCAATAGATGTATTAACATTTAAAATGTCATCTACATCCATTACATTATAAGTAGTAGAAGGTAATTCACCAACTATTAATTTGTTATTTTTTGTAAATACTTGATTACTACTTATCATTATTAAAAAAAATTATTCCGTTCCTAATATCTCTTTCAATGTTATTTCTCTTATAAAAGTGGGCTTACCTTCTTTTATGTGAAAAATATCAAATCTCATTTCAAATTTTTCATTCTTAGGTTTAATCATTATAAAGAAATCTTTATAAGAACATTTAAGTTCTTCAGAAACATCTTCTAATGTGCCTTGAATTGTGTCGTGGGTGATTTTTTCCTTATCAACTAAACCTCCCAATAAATTGCCAAACATATTCATACTTAATATTTTAAAATTTACTGCAAAATAATAAAAAATAACGATAGAAATTATACTATCCCATCATATTTTTCAAACTATCTTCGTAAGTATATGGAACTGTAAATGATATGAACCCAAATTTTATTTTTATTCTCATAACTATTTTAAGAACCATATTTTTTGTATCCAAAGCATTTAATCCTAAATTTGAAAATACTTCTTTTGGATTAAAAGATACATTTACACCAATAATACTTTCTTGCTTCGGTCTTATAACATTATCTAATTTATTAGATGCAGTAGTTATATACTTACCATTGATGTATATATCATACGTTTGCTTCTTAATTGTGAATGTTAAATCACTATTATTCAAATATTTAAAAAAAATATTTAAGTCAGTATTACTTAGAGATAACTTATTAATTACAAGATTACGAAAACCAAATATGTTACTTGTTAATTTTTTTATTTGTAAGTAAGCAAAAGCCCCTGTAATGGATATAAGAGCAATAGAACCAGCAATAATGTATTTGGTTGATGTTTTCATTTAATCTTTTTTATTAGTGAACCAATAGAGGCTAATCCAATAAAAGCTAAAACCATAAAAAGAACCTGAATATTTTCACGCCTTTCTATACGTTTCAATTTTTCGTTGATTGTTTCTAATGTAACCTCTTCTTTCATTTTAGAAATTTTTTGATACATTATATCCTATTACTGCTCCTAAACCTGCTCCAACAAAAGCCATCAAATTATTTGCTCCAGTAAATTTTTTAGCAACTAAAAAACCAGCCAATGCACCTCCACCAATCATTAATGTCATTTTTAATTCAGGTTTAGTTATTTTTGTAGTTGTTGTTTTACTACCTTCTTTACCGAGTTTAACGGTTGTTGCTTCTTCTTCTTTTCCATCAAAATTTGCCATAATTATAATTTTTAATTTATTTTTTTTTCATCATTTTAGAAACCATAAAACCTGCACCTGCACCTATCAAAGTAAGTCCAATTAATATCATAGGTTTTTGTGTTTTCATCATCCATTTTGCAATAGCGAATCCAACAACTGCACCGCCTGTTGTTGCAATAATTTTCATATTTCTTGCTTTCTTTTCATCGTCTGTAAGAGTAGTCTTAGCTTGGTCAATAGTAGTTTCAGTAGTTTTTAGTCCTGCTAATATTCCTGCTAAAGCATCTGTATTTGTTCCACCTTTGCTTGTTGGTGCATTAATTCTTTCATTAATTTTATTTACAAAATTTTGGTCTTTATAAGTAATTTTATCAAATTTTTCACCCCAAATTTTTGACGCTTCTGATGTGGCTTCATCCCAAATTCCGTTTATGATTACTTTAGAAGATTTATCATTCGCTTTAACAAAAAATTGGAATGCTCTAACTCTTGCCTCATCATTTTTATTTCCTTCAAATGATGACATTTGTAATATTGGATTGCTTGTAATTACGTTCATGTTTTAGTATTTATTAGGTTATTATTATTTTTTCTTTTTTAGCATAAAGTATGCAACACCACCAATAGCACCTAATACAAGTACACCGATAAGAACTTTAACTCCTGTTTTCATTCCAGTTTCTTCAGGTTTTGGTTGTCCTGCTAATGATTGAAGCAAAGCCCCTGTACCATCGTTAGCTAATGATTTTGCAATTTCAGTTTGGGATTTCGCTTGTTCTAATTTAGCATCTGCTTTTGTTTTTCTTGCATCTGCTTTTGATTCAACACGAACATCTTTACGTTCTTGTCTGTTTTCTTTTCTTTCAGCCCTTGCATCTCTTCTTACAGAAGCCTTTTCTTTTTGTTTAGCAATAAAATCTCCAATTCCATAAGACATATCTTCTCCATCCATAGGATAAAAATTATCTTCTTCGTATGGGTTGGTAGTTACATTTTGTGTTGCTGAAGCTATTTCATAATCAATAACTTCGCCATCTAAGTTTGAATAATCTCTCATTTTATTTTGTTTTTAAAGTTTTATATAATACATATCCACTAACTATTAATAACACAGTTATTGTCATTGCTAAGACCAGTCCACCTTTTTTTTTTAAGCCAAATAATGTATAGCTATATTTTTTTAAATCTTCTAATCTATTAAGCCACCCTTTTTCATTTGCAGGTTGATTAAGACTAAGTAAAAATTCCTTTTTTTGCTCGATTAATTCATCAAATATTTTCTTTTCACCTTCTTTTTCAACTAATGAATTTAATTTTTCAGGAAGTAATTTATAATCTGTTTGATTCCATTCAATCCCTTTTGATTTAAGATACCTTTGCATTCTCGGTGTCCAACCAAGCCAACTTCCCCACATCCAAGAAAAAATTATGTTAGCAACCGCTTGACTTTTTATATCATCTGTATAAACTTTATCCCAATAGCGTTGTTTGGCTATTTTTAACCAAATATCTTCAGGCATATTAAGAAAATTCTCAGATGTATCTTTATATCCTAATCTATCAGCATTTGACTTGAAGGCTTCATAAGTAACACCTTTATTTGTATGCCATCCTGTCTTTCCCTGATAAGTGTAAGGAGATGGAAATGCAGAGGCTTTATCTGAAGTTGCTCTTGATAATCCACCTTCCCATTTGTATGTAAAAGGAATAATATATTTAATGTCTGCCATAAATTATTTACTGCACATTTATATTTGCACTATTTACCCAACCTACTTTTGGATTTGCTATGTAATTTGAATTTTGCATACTTGGTGCATTTTTATCAGATAATCCAATTGATATTTCTAATTCATACCATACCATTCCTTCGTTTTCTCTTATACCTTTAATCTTTCCTAATTTATTACCTGAACTTACTGTTCCTATGGCATAAAGAAGATTCATTCCCAAAAAATCTTTTTTTGAACTTGGCGTACTATAAACGTATGTATTTTTATTAGCAATAGCATTTTTACCAATTACATTAGATGAAGTTTGATTGGTTGTACTCCCCGATAAACCTTGAACTGCTTTATATTGAGTTCCATATTTACTCCAAGCATTAGCAGAACTACTTCCCCATTTACCATCTGCTCCATCAGTACCAAGAATTGCAGAATCTTTCGCAAAATCAATTACCCATTGTTGAAATTTCTTCAATGAAGCACTATCAGGAAATGGATTACCACTTGCAGAAGCAGAATATCCACCACCACTTGGTTTATTAGATTGACTGTCTAACAAGGCTTGTTCTTCAGCCTTTTTTATTTCTTCTTCTTCTTTTTTCTTTTTACGTTTTTTCCAAAGTAAAAAACCAACTGCTCCACCAATAATTACTAATGATGTTACAATTAATGCAATTTTTTTAGTGTTTTTTGCCATAAGTTATGATTCTACGGTTTCCTTAGTAGGTACGCTTTTTTTAGCTTTCATATCACTTTGAATAGAAGCACCAGCAATAGCACCAACAACAGTTAAACCAATTAATAAATATTTATTATTTATGGATGAGAATTTTTTAAACATCCAATAAGTAAGAATAGCCCCACCGATTGAACCGACAGGGTTATTCGTAATTTTTTTTATTGTACCAGTCATAAATAATTATGCTTTAGGTTCAACTTTTGGTGCATTATTCATTGCATAGTTAAAAGCGGATACACCAACAAGAATAGACACTAATGGCATAATAGCACCTTTTAAAGATGTTACTTTTGTAAGGCTTATAGCCGAACTAACAACAAGTACACTTGCTCCACCGATTGTTGCGAATTTCATCGCTTTTTTTACATTTTCGTTTTTCATTTTGATTTTTATTTAGGGGTTATTATTTACAATTTATATTACAAAAATAGTTACTTCCATTTCTTTCAATTTTTTGATAACATCTAAAACTGATGAGCCTTCTAAAACTTTTCCATCTTCAAAAAATAATCTTTTGCCATCCATATCATATTTACCTCTTCCATTAGTTGAAGGTTGTTCAGTTTTACCATCCTTAACTATCATTATTTTAAATCGCTTGTCTTTATACATTCTTAACCAGTATGTGATATTTGAAAAGTAACCAAACTTTTTTCCTGTTTCAATTAAAATATCTGTATAATCTTTTCCTTTTTCAAATACAAGACCTCCTTTTAAAGATTCTCCTTCTAAATCACCACTTCCTTTTTTACTTCTAAGTGTAACTTTTTTACCTCTGAAATAAAAAATAGTAATGATAATTAAAGTAGCACCTATTATAATAGGAACTTTGTTGTCTTTTACAAATTTTTTAATATCCATTTTTATTCGTATTTAATTTTATTTACAGAATAATTAATTGCAGAAATACCAACAAGAAGCGTAATTACAGCCATAGTTGTTGCCATTCCTGTGTTTTTCTTATAACCTGCAATTTGTTGAATTGAATTCAAAACAACTAATGTTGCTCCTCCGATTGTTGCTACTGCTATTGTTTTTCTCATAATATATTTTTTAAAATCTATAATCTATTCCTTGATACTTTAAATGTTTGTTTGCAACATCTCTTGGTAATTCCATTGTTGCATAAATACCTGTTGTCAATCCTCCTCCACCTTCAGGGCTTTCATATTCCTTTACAATCCAATCTCTTAAAGAACTATTTTCTTTAGCATCCCATTTTTGAGTTACTAAAAATAAATCTGCTTTATTTTTAATTCTATAAAAATATTTTTTAAAATTAGGTATGTGTGTATCTTCTCTTGTAGCTGGATTATAGCCATTCATAGAATGATATAAACCTTCGACAATTGATGTCGCTTCTGTTGGGCTTAATGTTGGCTTGATACCCGATTCAATTAATTTTTGCAATTCACCACCAACTTCTTTTTCTTCTTTATTAGCACCTGATGATTTTTTAATTTTTCTATAAAGAAAAAAACCACCTACCAATACACCAAGTACAATAATACCTTTTACTGGTGTCGGTAATCCTTTCCAAAATCCTACTGTTTGTTCTTTAATTGCCATAATTTTTTAAGTTAAATATGCTTTTAATGTGTCTAAAGGTAATACATAGCCACCTGTTTCATCTTCTTCTGATGGGTCATGTGTTATTAGATGTCTTGCTAAATCAGAATTTAATCCAATATAATTTGCATCATTTCCATAATAGTCATCCCAATAAATTCCATCAAATACTTTTGTTCTATTAAGTGCAGTTATAAAAACTTGATTACTTATTATTGGAATTGTATATACCCATGTTGCACCATCCCATTCAGCAATATTATTTGCATTACCTACCCAAGCACCTGTAGGAGCAGTATCAATTAAATATCTATCACCTAATATTGCTACTGGAGGAGTATTTAGTTGATTGATTACAGGGAATAATGTAACACCTATTGCCCTACCAACAATTGTACTTTGAACACCTATAGAATCTTTAATATCTCTATAATCTGAAATTCTTTGCGTTTGAATTGATTGTGCTGTCAAATATCTTAATGCCGATTGACCTATTTGCTGATTACTAAATCCTTCTTCTATATTTTTTAATGTTATTGCTCTCATTACACCACCAGTTGTTATCTGCAATAAAAATACACCTGTATAATATGCTAAATAAGATGCACTAACAGGTGGGTCTGCATTTCTTCTTTGACCACCTATCACCCAATTAGTTGTGTAATTAGCATCAGGATAATGTGAAGCATCTTGTAATACAGGGCTTCCTTGATTAAAAGTTATTAATCCTGCTGAATTTAAAGTTACGCCTCCTCCTGCACCAGTATATGGTGCAATACCAACTTCGCCTTCATAAGAAGCCGAACCGCTGTAAGGAATAACTGCTCCTGCTTTAAAAAGTGGTACAATTAATGAACGTCTAAATATTAATTGTTTGTCAATTACTCTGTACTGAGGGCGAATAGAAGCATCTACCCATAAAAATCCATTCAAATCAAGCCAACCAGTATCTAATGGAGTAGGTGTAGTGTTATAACTATAAGAAGCTAAATATGTTTTATTATCTACAATTCTTATAATTACACTACCACTATCTTGGTTTATTGTTATTGATGAAGCACCATTTATTGTTTGCCCAAAACCAGCATTTATAACAATATTGTTTGCACTTGAATTTCCATCATAATCTACTACATATAATTTATAAGTAGTGTTCCAAAAATTATCAGGAATACTTAAAAGATTAATTGTAACAACACCAATATTTGTTAAGCATTCCAAAATAACATCATTATTAAAAATGATAGGCGTTCCCGATACTTGTCGGATATTATTTGGATATTTCGTTTCTTGTAATGCCATTTTTTACAATAATATTTTACTGTTTCTTGCTTCTTCCAATAATACTCTTTTCAATGATATTTGCTTATAAAAGAAAGCCATTGTTACTGTCATTCCTGCTAATACTTTATACTTAAAAACATCCATTCCATCAGGAATAAATGGTCTATTCAAAGCATCCATTACATTGAAATAAACAATATCATTTGCTACCTGCATATTATCTACCTTCAAGTCAAGATTAATAGGGCTTATTTTTGCAACTCCTGTGATTTGCTTATTTGTAGCAATTAAAGGTTGTGATTTTTGTTGCGTTAATAAAGCACCAGCAAAAACGAATTTTGCATTTACTATTAATGTTGGATTAGCCAATAAATTAAATAAGACATCTGAATAACTTACAAAACCACCAGCAACTTCAATTTTATCATTTAAGTTTAATGATGTGGCATATAAATAATCAAGTGGTGCAGAAGGATTGAATATTTCAGTATCAAAATCTAAAAGTGAGTTATTATTAAAAGTTAAAATAAGTTCAGTTAATTTTTCACCTTTGTAATAACCTATATTTTTTATTGCAATATCTTTTGGCGATTGACTAAGTATAAATTTACTTACACCTTCTACAATTACTTTTTGATTATCAGGAACAATTACTTTAGATAGTTTTTTTTCACCACCAGTTATTGTTGCTCTTTTATTTACTGCAAAATCTTTGCTTAATGGTTTTTTCTTTTTTCTTTGAGATTTTCTATCAATTTTTTTATTTGCTGAAGAAAATGCTTTTTTAAATTCTTTACCCTTAAATTCAGAAAAATCAATATCTTCCAATGATTCGTCAAAATCATTAGTTGAATCATCAAAAGGAACATCTATAGCATCAATGCCAAACATCCTTTCTTCTAATTCTTCATATTTTTCTTTTTCGTTTATCATTAATAAAATTTATTAATTGCGTTCAGCAAATTCTTGGTTTTCAAATTTATTAATATAATCCATAATTTTTCGCATCCTGTCAATATTTCCTTTAGTTTGTGCTTTAAGAAATACTTGACCAAATACACAAATAGCATCAATCTTTGAAAATCCTAATCCTAAGTAAATATACAAAGCATTTATATCTGCTCCTATTTCGTGAGAAATTTTTAAACCTATTTTTGGATTTTTATAGACATGAGAATATTCGTGTAAAAGAATCATCATTCGCATAGGTATTGTGTACCTATCAAATTTCAATTTAGAAACTTCGATATTTCCTGTTGAATGACCTATTCTTGCTGGTGTATTTAATGGTTTACCAGTTTGATAATCATATATGTAGTTGAAATACTTGATTGTAAATTCCTTTTCAGGAGTAGTGTAAATCCTGCCAATATCAGTAGCATCTGAATAGCCACAAACTTGTGAAAAGTTTAAAGCCATATTTACAAACCTTTTTGTTTGAGCATCCATCCAAATATTATAGGTAGGTAAAGTATTCTCCAATAAGCTAACATCAAAATTACTGTCTTTTGGATTATTACAATCTACAATGCCTATAAATATTTGTTTAGGAGAAATAACAAAATTTATATGAATAGTTCTACTACCATTAATTGTTATTTCCCTATCGGAATATTTACTATTCTTTTTTTCATACTCTTCAGCCCAAACACGAAATTTCCTTTCACCCTTACATTTTATAGTAACGTAAAGGCAAAAACTTCTGTTTTCACTATCGTATATTTTTCCGTACATTAATTATTTTTTTCTTGTAGCGAAATAAATAATAGCACCAATAACTGCAACACCACCAATAGCTAATCCTATTTTCATTCCTGTACTCATTCCTGTATCTTCTTTTTCTTTTTCTGTAGTAAGATTACCAGTAGGTTGTACTAATGGGTTGTAAGTACCAGTAGTATTTTGGGTTTGTCTTCCTTTTCCAAATAATCCTAATAAAGTATCAACCATTCCTGATTCTTGTGCTTTTGTCCAACCACCAGTAATTTTATCCCATGTTAATCCTTGTTTTTCTTTGGCTAACTTTTCGGATTGACTTGGTTCAGTTGTTCCATTTGTATTGGAAAAATCGGCTGATGCCATATCATAATTACTACTTACATTAGTAAGTATTGGAGCATTAGTTATTACTTTCATAAATAATTTAATTTTTAAAAAAGGTAACTACTAATTAATTTAATAATTACCTTTTAATGTTTATATAATAAAAAGATTAAGCTAAAGCAATCCAATCAGCAGAGCCAACAGCACTAATGATTACTGATTCATTATCATTTGAAATAACATAAGTAGCACCAGCATCAATTCTTTCTAATAAATTAGGAGTAACTGTAATGTTATTTGTACCTGCATTTCCTGAATCAAGAATGCAGATTTCAAGTGAAGATAAAGCATCACCTAATGAAGCAATATCAGGTAAAGCAATTGCAATAGCACCAAGAGTAGTATTAACATCAAGGGTTACTCTGTTTCCTACTAATTGGCTTCTCCAACTTCCGTTGGTTTTCATGTTAAAGTTTGTTGTAATTGTCATTTTTTTTAGTTTTTAAGGGTTAATTATTCTTGTTTTTTTTCTATTTGTTTTTGTGGTTTATTTAATTTAAAACGGTGAATAAGATAAACGGATAATAAAGCACCAGCTATTGCACCATAAATCTTATTTTTCTTTTCAGGCATTGCAATCCATCCTTGCTTTTCAGCTAAATATATTGCTCCTGCCCCAAGTATTGCACCAATAACAACACCATCAATATATTGTATTTTTGGTGGATTTTCAATAATGCTTTTTTTAGTAGTTTCTGCTTTAGAATCATCACCATTTGCATTGCTTGTAATTTCTTTCGATACTATTTCTTTAACTGATTCTAAAGGTAAAACTAAAGAACCTTCTACAAGCACAAATGCAGGTTGATTATTTGCGTGTTTTAATTCTCCATTTACAATTTCACCCTTTCTGAACCTTTTCATCTTTATAGAATTAGGATTCTTAGGATGTCCAGTATATGAAACATAAGGAGAATTACAATCTTGAGTAACTATATAACTTTTTATTGCCATTTGTTATTGATTTTGTTGTCGTTTATCTGCAAATTTTCCTTTTAACGCAGTTTTTGTTTTTCCTCTTAATTCTGTCTTCGTTTTTTCCATAGCCTTTGCTATATTTGGTCGATTCACAATTGCAGTTTTGTTATTTAATTCTTGGTTTTTTTTCTTGGACTTTCTATATTGAGAATAAATAATTGCTCCAATACCAATAATTGCAACAATGCCTAATATTTTTTTTAAGTTCATATTATTTTCCTTTTTTAATTTTGTAAATAACTAATCCTAAAACACCCAATAAAGCAATTGCTCCACCTATAACCAGTAAAGTTCTTGTTGTTTTTGCCTTTTGTTCTTGTCTTTTTCTTGTAGCTTCCATTACTGCTTGTTGTCCAGCTAAAACAGATTGAACCAATGCTTGTTTTGTATCTTCTTTTTTTGTTGCTAAATCTAAAGCACCATATTTTTTCTTTTGCTGACCTTCAGATATTTTACCACCTAATTTAGCAACTTCGCCAACTGCTCCTGCAATAGCACCAACTGAATTAGAATAATCATCAGAATAATAAGAATTTAAAGAACGAAATGTATCTTTAATATTTTCATCATCCAAATAATCATCTCCATCAGCACTAAATTTTTGATTATGTACATTAACCAGTATTGATGTTCCAAGCATCAATTTTTTGTTCTTATTAATATTATCGACATACAAATCAATTAAACGAATATCATTCATATCCGAAGTAGCAGGAATTTCTGATTCATTTAATAAATCAACAAATTCATTTTTATTTTGAACTAAAATTCTTCCAAGTTCATACATTAACTTTTTGTTGGCTGATTTTAAATCTCCATTTTCCAATGAATGATTAAAATTGCTATAAAAATCATCTAATATCATAATCTTAAATTAATTTATATTTTCTGATTGCCCAAATACCTACCAACCCAACACCGACACCAATAGCAATACCCTTCCAATTGATTTCTGTTGTTTTACTACCATCGACACCAAGTTTAATTTCTCTTACTGGTGGTGCATCAAAATCATTAGCATCATCTAAACCTCTTATTCCAGTAAAATTAGAAGAATTTTCTGAGGCTGGTATAACAATTCTTCGATTACCAAATTCAGGGTTTAATCTTGCTTGAACAGAAGTTGCTTTTTGCTTTGATTGTATAGGTCTGTTACTTTTAATAGCCATTCTTTTGCCATAAGCATTTTTCTTAGCTTTCATTACTTTTTTAAACCTACCTTTTTTAAAATTTTCACTTGGTTTTTTACCATCAGCATTTAAAAATTCTCCTTCAAAATTCATATATCGTGAAAGTTCTAATTCCAAATCATTAATTCTATCAGTTGTAGAATTAATCTGTTCTTGTAAAGAATCAGCATCATTATAATTATTTACACCAAATGCTTTTGCTTTTGCAACTCTTAATCGGCTAAGTAATTCTTTATTCCATTCAATTTTTGTTGCTTTATCTTGAATTTTAGTCGGTACTTTAATATCACTTGCATCAGCTAATTCAGAAAATCTATCTTCAGCACCCATTACTCCATCAAAAGCATATTCTTCATCACTTTCTTCTTCATCATATTCTTCTTCTTGAGATGAATCGCCTTCTTCTTGATAACTTCCACCACCTTCACTTTGATATTCTCCTTCACCTTCACCTTGATAATCTCCTTCTTCTTGATAACCTCCGCCTTGCTCTTGAGAACTTCCGCCACCTTCTTCTTGATAACTTCCGCCACCACCAGTTTCATATTCACCTTCTCCTTCACCAATTCCTTCATTTTCTGATTCTCTTGGTTCATCATTTTCATACTGGTCTTGTTGTTGCGTTGTAGTTTCTTCTTGCAATTCATCTTCTAAAGGTTCATCTTCACGCCCCATAGCTTCTTTTTCTGCTTTTTTACTTGCTCTAAAATCTTTTCTTCCATATCTACGTTCTAATGCCTCATCTTTCAATTCCCCACGCATTCCTCTTCGTTCACCTCTTGCAGAAATTTTATCGGCTCTTCTTCCTTGTCTTAATTCTGAACGAGTAGATTTTACTTCATCTCTTGCAGAAACTCTTGCAACCCTTCTTTCTTTTCGCTTTTCAATTTTATCGGCTTTCTTTTCGCTTTTCTTTTCTCTTCTATCTGCTTTTCTATCGGCTCTACGTTGTCGACCTCTTCCTCTTGCTTCGGAAAATTCACCAAATGCTTCTTCAAAAGTAGCTACACCTGTTACTGAACTATTATTTCCAAGTTTTATTATTCTTGCGTTTTCCATAACTATTTAGATAAATGTTTGTATTTGTAAAAAAACAAAATAGAATATGCAATAGCTATTCCACCGTAAGCAATTAAGATAAATTTATCTTCTTGTGATATATTTTTCATAATTATTTTACTAATTATT
>Ga0208975_1000368_pt1 | contig 22520 bp, 42 predicted proteins | sample GreLakmeER78MSRF_FD_187700 | JGI IMG/M metagenome (GOLD analysis project Ga0208975, IMG submission 187700) | Freshwater lentic microbial communities from great Laurentian Lakes, MI, USA - Great Lakes metaG ER78MSRF (SPAdes) | ecosystem: Environmental > Aquatic > Freshwater > Lake | place: Great... | reverse complement strand
AAATTAAAAGATATTGATCTACAAATAATAAAATCAACTATTAACTTGAACAATGTTGATTATAGGTTACTTGTGGATGAATTAACAAAATGATATAATCCCCAAAGGTTTTTTATGAAAAAGTTTGCTGAATTTCTTGCTTACGGAATAGTAACCCCCTTTATTTATTTCGCATACGCATTCGTTGCAGTCCTATTTACATTCTTATTTGGTTTGCCTATTGCTATTGGTATTCATCTTATTCAGATGGCTACTAATATATTACTAAACAGTTGATTTCGAGCGTATTAAATATAGTTTTATTGTGAAAAATAATTAAGAGAGGTTATTATGAATTACCCCAAACACAGAATGGGTAAAGACATTGTAGTAAAAATGTCACCGCAAGTTGGCGTTATGGAATGTCAATATAGACATTTAGTTAAATCATTCGGACAACCAACATTTTCATCAGATGCTGGTGATGAATTTGATGGTGTAGAAAAAGTTGCTTGGCACATTCAATTTGAAACTGGCCATGTTGCAAAAATTTGTGATGTTCGTCCATTTGGTACTCACGATATTGACTATCGAACAGTTAATGAGTGGAGAGTGAATGCACACGATGAACAAGTATATGAATGGATAAAAGAAAAAATTCGTGATTCCAACCCAAACGGTTAATAGTTTTAACAAATATTAGAAGGAGTAAAGTCAATGAAGTATATCATTGCTGTATTTCTTGCAGTTATGACAATGACTGCCAGTGATACAAAACCATACCTACTTAAACAAGTGGTTAGTGGTGGAAACGGTAATGCAACTCTCGGTCAAGTAGTTGCTGGTTATAAGAAAGGATTTCATGTTGGTATTCGTATTCCGAGAAGAGTTGCTCTTTCCGTAGAAGAAACCAATATGAATAGTTTGTTGGCATATCCAAACCCAACAAGAGACGGCGTAGTATCATTCGGTATTGATAATATCGCTGTGGTACAAGTTACAGATGTGTATGGTAGAGTAGTTATCGAAACATTTAACGGTACATCAAATACTATTACGCTGCCCAATCGTGGTGTGTTCTTTATCAGAATCACAACATGGGATAAACAAGGTTATTCAACAAAAGTTATTTTTAATTAAACAATGAGGAAAAAATGAGACAAGTTATTTTGGCAATCTTTACTTTGATTGCTATCACAGCTAATGCACAAACAAATATTCAGTATCAGGCACACGCACCTGCTGGAACAGATATTAACTCCAAGTTCTCTATCTATATTGCAGATAGTTCATTCGATGAAAATTCACATTTGAATGCAAATGCACTTTGGTATCGTGAGAATGTTGAAATCGAAATCAACAACGGTATCATCAATTATCTTATCGAAAATGTTGCAGATAATATTCTAATTGATAACTACGGTAAAAAACTTTTTGTATATGCTTATGTGAACGGTGTAACACTTGGTAGATTACAAATCAGAACAGTTCCGTATGCACTTCTTTCAACTTATGCACTTGAAGCAGCTGAGGCAAAACACTCACAGACTTCCGATAAAGCAAAACTTGCTGATAGTGCTAGGTCATCTGCACACTCGGTAACTGCTAATAGTTCACTCACATCAAACTATGCAGATTCAACCAATGTCAGTAAACATTCAAATACATCTCGATTTGCAGATACTGCCCGTGCCGCTGGTAAGGCAACTCTCTCAGACTTGGCAACTTATGCCTCAACTGCTGCCCACTCTGCTAAATCAGATACGGCATATTATTCATTAAACGGAACTCATGCTAAGTTTGCAGACACATCATTGTTTGCTCTTGATGCAAACCATGCAGACTTCTCTTCTACATCGGCTTTTGCTACAAACTCTGCTCGTTCTGTTAAGGCAGATACCGCTACCTTTCTGGTGGATTCAACGGTTACATCACGCAATGTCCAACGAGGTGCAATTAACTTATTTGCTCTCGAAGGTGGAGAAACCGCACCAGTCGGTTCTTATGCTACAAGAGGTACAAACGGTATCTCATGGGAAGTTAATCCACAACATAGAACAAGTAGCGTCACAGTCCATACAGTCGCACCAACAACTCTCGCTGGTAATTCAAGATGGGTTGTCAGTCGTGTTGCGGTGGACTACAACATTGTCTCCCCTACGGGTCCAAGTGTTGGTCAGCTCGTCACAATTTTCAATGGCTCAACTGCAAATACTCTTACAATTAGAAATATAGATTGGGGAACAGATACAGCACTTGATTATTCATTGTGGCCAAATCAATCAAGAACTCTTTGGTTCAACGGAACCAAATGGGTTGTAGTAGAATAATCTCAATAACCATGTGTTAATAGAGTTACGAAGTCGCCAGATTATGTCTGGCGATTTCTGTTTATTTTAATTTTGAGTGATATTTATAGTTGGTATTTATTATTTTACAATAGAGTGATAATATGAAAGATTTGGTAAATGAAGGAAGACATCTTCAAGATAACTTCAAAGAGAAGCTTGTAAAAGAAGATCCAATGATGAGTCCATCAATAACTGCCCCATCTAAGGCAGATGTACATTACAAAATAAATCATCCGGTATTGACTTTGTTAGGTATAGACCGTGATAAAAGTGGGTTCTCATCACTTCGTGCAAGTAAAACATCTATGACAATGACATTCGGGTTAAAGTCACAAGTGGATAATATAGAATCATTGAAAATGGACGCTCGTAAAATTGCAAGAACTATATGTGAGATGTTGGATAACTACAACACAGACCATCGTCCTGGTACACCACTTGCTGTTTACAATCCGGATCTTAAAAAAGATGTAATCGTAGTTCCAATTAGTGTATCACATTGGACAGGTGATTGATATGAAAGATTTAGTAAATGAAGGTAGAAATGTTCAAGACAACTTTAAGAATAAATTGGTAAAAGAAGATTCAACAACTGGTTCTGTAATTGATTTGGATGAAAATTTTCCAGGTCCTGGCGAAACAGTCCTTGCTAAAGATCTTGATTACGATATGTTGAATTATTTTAATAGAACGAATAAAAAATTATCAATAGATACTAAGACCAAAAAAGGAATCTACGGTTCAGTTGGTAAGATGTATAACGATTTAGTTTTCAACGGAGATTCTATAAATAAAAAAGACATAGTACAAGTAAAGATATTAGAGTCTAATGTAAAAGAAGCAACAGAAATATTTCCAGATGAAAAGGTTGGAAACGATCAAATACTTTTTAAGAAAGAATGGGAAAGAATGAATGGTGGTAGAATTTCCGCAAAATATAACCTATACTATAAAGGTTATGATATTGATCGTGGTGGGCATATATTTGGAAGTGTTGCAGAATTAGAAAACTTTATGAAAACTTATATCTTGTCTATCAATCTTTACAAAAAATATAGAAATATGCCAGAAAAAAAAGTTAATTAGTCTTGGTTTGTACCATCTAAATTAGGTTAAAATATGGACATTGGTAAACTAAAAGGGCAGGTACCTGATAGTGTATATGGAGAAATACAATCGGTGATTGATAAATTTGAAATGAATACCTCAATCAGATTGACACATTTTCTCGGGCAATGTGCTCACGAAAGTGGTAACTTCAAACTTACATCAGAGAATCTTAATTACTCAACTAAGGGATTGATAACCACATTCCCTAAGTATTTCAAACAACCTGGTCTAGCAGAAGCGTATGCCAGAAATCCAGAACGGATTGCATCAAGAGTATATGCCGATAGAATGGGTAATGGTCCAGAAGGTACACATGAAGGGTGGAAATTTAGAGGCAGAGGTTACATACAACTAACAGGTAAAAGTAACTACTCTTCGTTTGATAAATTTGTAAATGAAGATATTGTATCAAATCCAGATTTGGTAGCTAAAAAATATCCATTGTTGTCTGCTGCTTGGTTTTTCCATAAGAACAAATTGAATACAATATCCGATAAGGGATTAACGGAAACCGTTATACTTGAATTGACAAAAAGAATTAACGGTGGAACAAACGGTTTACAAGACCGTATTAAATATACAACAAAGTTTGACAAAATACTCGGAGTAATTTGAAATGCATTCTAAAATTAAATTATTAGAAAGAGCTGATAAAATAATTCGTTCTGTTAATGAAACTATCGGTAATAGAAAATCTATGAATGAAGCACCTAAAGACGATGAAAAAATGAGTGCGAATGAAAAAATAATAAGAGATTCTTGGAAGAGTCTATCAAATAAAACAAAGGTATTTGAAACTATACCATTGATATTTGCAGTAACAGATAAGGAAAATTTAACTGCAAACGATATGATTAACATACTCAATAAAAATTACGATTGGGATCCTGCAGGTAAAGATTGGTTGATTTCTCTGTTGGGAAAAATAAAGGGTGATAAAACTGCATTCCAAACATTTAAGGATGTTGTTATTGCAGGAACTGTTAATCCGGATGCACCAACATTGAAAGAACTATATGGTGGTAATAAAGTTGATGGATTTATCCATGCAAATATAACTAAGTTTTATGCAAAGTTAAAATCTGTATCAAAATATAATCAACAGAGTAAAACGTTTACCGCAGATGTTGTTTTATTTTGGGGTCCTGGAAGTGTTCAAGATGCATTTCAAGGTGATTTGTTGAAAGGTATGAAACCCGCAGGCGAGTCTTTGATAAAATTAAAAGATGGTAGCACCGTGATGGCCTGCGTTAGTTTGAAAGCATTAGAAGGTCGTGTTGGAAAAGTAACTACTCTATTCCAATCGAAATTTGGAATAGATGTTTTACCATCAACTACAAACGAAGGTGTTGCTGACATGATAAAAAATGCAATATCAAAAATGAAAGATGCAGGTTCAAACTTTGTAAAAAAGATAACAGACTATATGACTGAATTTACCGATTGGTCAAAAGAAATAAAGTCACATATAGTTGATATATTTTCACCAACGAGTGAAAGTGTAGTTGATGCACAAGTTGAAGTAAAAGAAATGTCTGAGGATGCTGAAGACGTTTTGAAAGAGTTTGATAAGGAAATAGTAGAACACATGAATCGTTCTGGTAAACCAATAACAGAAGTTAGTGAAGACGAACCGATTCAAATAACATCTTGTTTCAGAGATCAACTATTAAGTTGGTATGCCAAATTTGATAACGATACAAAACAATATAATAAGATATTCAATGAGTTTCAGAATACTGTTAAAGAGTATTCAACTAAGAACTTTTTTAGAGTTAAGTTCGAGAGTTTACCAGAAAAGAGCCGTGAGTTCAATGAGGAATTGCGAAGAATAAAAGGTGTCATAGATTCGGTTAAAAGAGCGAAAGAACAACCAATATCAAAAACAGGAAAGGGTTCTAAGAAGTGTTCTGTATTGTTAAGTGGAACTACTCCAATAACATTTACTCGCAAAGAGTTAAAGAACATTCTCATGTCAAATGCAAATTTTGTTTCCATATCTATGTTAAACAATATGGTAAACAATTACCTAAAAACTGTTAAAAAGTCTGATACAAAAACTGCTGTTGTTAATTTGATAAAATTTGCAACTGAAATAAATGCAGAAGCAATCTTTGGTGGTGCAATAGATGTTCCACTAATAAAATACAATGGTGTAAAGATAATAAAGTATGGTTCTCGTGATAAGTATGAAGTCAAACATACCAATAAAATGGCAGATTATTTTAGTTCTATAAAGACATTGCCAATAATTGGTCTTAAAATTAAACCAGTTAAAGGTAAAACTGCTGGTGTTTCTACATATTATAGTATATCTATGTTTAGTCTTTCTGACTACAAAGGTTCAACTCGTTCTACTCCTATGGATAAAGACTTTGTTTACAATTACATTTCATTCAAATGTAATAGTGGATCAGAATTTACATTTGCTGTTGAAAGTGATAGCACTATAAGTGGAGAATCAGTTTCCAAGATTCTTGCAGAGAGTTAAATATGTTAGAATCGTTTTGGGCAAGTTTAGAAATAGATGATGTATCTGATTTGAAATACACGGAATATACTCCGTATAATTCACAAGAACAAAAGGAAGATGTTTTAGAAAAGATAGATTGGGTATTGCTAAAACTACATAAGATTAAAGACAGGCGGAAATATGATTATGATATTGTGATGGGGGTTAAAAATAGAATACGATTCAATGATTGTTCATTAACAGTCAAGGGTGTTGAATTTCTGAATATAATAACAAGTGATTTGAAACAAGACATCTTCTAAATAAAAAACCCCTCGAAATCGAGGGGTTTATTTTTATCTAATTCCTTTATCACCAACTATTGCTATTGCTCTTTTGAAGAAGTTATCCGTTTGTTTTATCTGTTCTATCTTTATGTTTAGTTTCTTCAAGTTCTTGTCTATCGCTGTTAAGAATGTATTATCGTAGTTTTCACCTTTTGCCTTCTTAATCATACCAACCCAAATGGCAGCTTGAAACTCTGGTGGTGTCATACCAAACTTAGATGCCCAATCTTGTGTTAGTCTTGCCATGTAAACATAGTTTGGTGTCTTCGCGAGTAGTTTGGATTTTTGTTTCTTATCTAACTGTGGATAGAAGAATGATGCCATCCATGTGTCCATTGTTACCGGAACCCAACCCAAATCCTCGAAGTTAAAATTAGGATCCAATAAGTTCAGAGTGAAAGAGAATACTTTCTCTGCTGATATAATAGTTGTATCTTCCAATGCACCACTTGGTTTAATATGTCTTGAAATTTCTTTTACTGCGTCTTCACGTGTTAATTGATAACTTTTTGATTTTAACAGTTTAAGAAAACGAAGAATATTTGGTAGATAAGTATTTACACCCATATTACCTTTTATCATTCCACGAACAGTTGCCAAGTCTTTATACGCATCTTCTGTTTTCATCATATTGTATAATTGTGTTGGTTCGATTTCCATCATCTGTTCTAATTTAGCTCTGCTTTGTTCATTTGCCAAATCTTTTTTTAGACCACGAAATGTTTGAGCTGCTAGTTTGAAGTTTTGTGACAGAGGATTTCTTGGAGAAAAGATTGCAAGTAGAACAAGAAATATAGTTCCTTCGGTATCACCAAATGTTTCTAACATAGTTTTGTTCATTTCAGCATACCAACTTTTTGCTTCACCACCAAGTTCAAGTAGTTCTTCAATTCCATCCATGATAGAACCATCTACTTTAAGAACACCTTTAACTTCTTCTAACTGAGATGATGTCATTTTTGTATAGTCTAATTCTGCTTCTTCAATTTTTAAATCTACAACTTGATTCAAGTCTGATTTGAATTTATCAAATATCTTGTCTAACTGTTGCAGTTGTTTACCGTTCAATTCAACTTCAACATCACCACTTGCTTCATTAACCATACGAAATCTTTTACGGCGTTCTCTTGTCCATTTTGTATCTTCGGAAATTAAATCTTTCAATCTTATCATTTCTTTATCTCCATGTAGGGTATTCCTAAATCCAAATGAAATTGTTTATCTGACATTTTATATGACTCTTGTGTTTCGTCAACTGGATTTGTGGTATATTGCCAATTCCAAAATAAATTATCTGGTGTTTGGAACCCATAATAACCTAAAACATTTTTTTGTATTTGGGTTACATTTGCACCATTCCAATTTTGACCTATACAAATAAATCCCGCTTGTTTATTTGAAAGTATATTTTCTTCACCCAATGTACTATGACGGTTCTCTAACCAAGTCAATCTTTCTATTAGTTTCTGATACTCGGAATTGGTCTGTCCCCAACGGATAGAAGCGAAAAATAGTACAATATCTGCGTTAAAAACCTCCCTGGAGACTCGCCAAAGTTGATCTGACGTGTCATTTACACTTGCCCAACATCTATGGTGGCCTGTGGGGTTTTTGTCCTTGTTATTCAATTTGGCGTCCATTACACCACAAGAATTACCACTTTTATGTGATACATTACCCTCACATGGCACTATTTTCAACTGTGGTACATCTATCCATTCTGATTTGTTTGGTATATTTTCTTTTATGAATAGAGCAAGTTCTGTTGATTTTGGTAACTCATTCTCAACACCACCTTTATCATAAGCGGTATTAAATGGGTAACGAGTTGATGTGGTTAGTAATAAAACTTTTTTTGATGGTTGGGATGACAGATACGATACGGTATCATATACAACGCCGTGTAAATCTCTTCTCTTTATTAAATCTTTCAATAATGGCATTGACATAATCTATATCCTTTTATTTGTATATCGTTATCAACGATGATAAAACATTTCCTCTACCAACTAATGCACCGGTATGGTCGCGTGTTTCATTTGTCTTTGGGTAATAGATACCTAATAATTTACCCTTACCACTTCGGAATATTTTCCTGCCATCGGCCATGGTGAATATCATTCCTATCAAAGAACCTTTTCTGTCTCTGACGGATTCATACGATTCAAATAATATGTCTTTTAATTTTATCATACATATAAATATAGTAAAGTAAAAAACCCGTCCATAAAGAACGGGTTCATACTTAGTTTTTAATTACTATTATCAATAACCCATCATTTCTGGATGCATTTGTTGATCAGGTGCATTCTCTTTTGGTTTTTCTACAATAGTCGCTTCGGTAGTCAATAGTAATCCTGCAATAGATGCTGCATTTTGTAATGCAACTCTTGATACTTTTGTAGGATCAATAATACCATCTTCAATCATATCAACATACTGTCCGGTTCTTGCATTAAATCCAGAAGTTTCTTTCGATTGTTCTCTGATTTTATTAACAACAACTGATGGTTCCAATCCTGCATTGAATACAATTTGACGAATAGGTTCTTCTATTGCCCTAGCAATTATATTCACACCTGTTTGTTGGTCTTCATTGAGTACGATTACATTATCGAGAACTTTTGAAGCACGGATATAAGCAACACCACCACCTGGAACAATACCTTCTTCAACGGCTGCTCTTGTGGCATGAAGTGCATCTTCGATTCTATCTTTTTTCTCTTTCATTTCTATTTCGGTAGATGCACCGATTTTGAGAACCGCAACTCCGCCTGATAACTTAGCAAGTCTTTCTTGTAGTTTTTCTCGGTCATAATCCGATGTTGTCTTTTCTATCTGAGCTTTGATTTCACCAATTCTCTGTTGGATAGATTCAGTAGAACCACCACCTTCAACGATAGTTGTATTGTCTTTATCTACTGTTATCTTTTTAGCAGAGCCCAAATGTTCCAAGGTAACACTTTCGAGTTTTATACCTCGTTCTTCACTTATTACAGTTCCACCTGTTAATGTTGCAATGTCTTCCAACATCGCCTTTCTTCTATCACCAAAGCCAGGTGACTTAACGGCTGCAACTTTGATTGTTCCACGTAATTTATTTACAACCAATGTAGCAAGTGCTTCACCTTGAATATCCTCTGCAATGATTAACAAACCTCTACCAGTCTGTGCAGTCTTTTCTAACGTTGGTAACAAGTCTTTAATTGCACCAATAGATTTATCTGCTATCAGAATATAGGGATTGTCTAAAATTGATTCCATACTTTCTTGATTTGTTACGAAGTATGGTGAAAGATAACCTTTATCAAATTGCATACCCTCAACCACATCAAGTGAAGTCTCAATACCTTTTGCTTCTTCAACGGTGATTACACCATCTTTACCAACCTTCTCCATTGCATCCGCAATAAGATTGCCAATCGTTTCATCGCTGTTTGCGGAGATAGTACCTACTTGTGCTATTTCTTTTTTACCAGTTACTTCTCTTTTCATGGTACTTAATTCATTACAGATTGCAGTAACTGCAACATCGATACCTCGTTTCAAATCCATTGGATTAGCACCAGCAGTTACATTCTTTAATCCCTCACGAATTATTGCCTGTGCAAGAACGGTTGCAGTTGTTGTGCCATCACCAGCAACATCATTGGTTTTAGAAGCAACTTCTTTAACCATTTGTGCACCAAGATTTTCAATTGGATCTTCCAATTCAATTTCTTTAGCAACAGTAACACCATCTTTGGTAATAATTGGTGAACCAAATTTTTTATCAATAATAACATTTCTTCCCTTTGGTCCTAATGTTACTTTGACTGCATCTGCAAGTTGGTCTACTCCTTTTTTCAAACTTGTTCTGGCATCAATATCAAACTTTATGATTTTTGCTGACATAACTTAAATAACCTCCAATATGTTTTACATAAATTATTTTTCAATAACTGCTAAAATATTACTTTGTCTGATGATAAGATATTTGTTATCATCAACCGATACTTCCGTTCCATATAGTTTTGTTCCATATAGAACTTCATCACCAACTGAAACATTCATTGGTACATATTCTCCTTTCTCGGTATAGTTACCAGGACCAACCGCGATGACTTCACCACGAACTGGACCTTCGGTGCCGGTATCTGGAATAATAATACCACCTGTTGTTACTTCTTCTTTCTTCGATGGTTTAATTACCACATTATCCAACAATGGGCGTAAACGCATAAAAACCTCCATTTAATTTAACATAACATAATTTATGGTAGTGGGTGGATTGGATTATCACCATCATTCCACCAAAATGTTCCTTCTCTAAAATAAACATCCCAATCAATATCGCATACACTGCGAATCAATTTCTCTGTTATAGTTTTTGGTTTATTTACAAATATAAAAGACATACCTACTTTTTTAGGACAATAGTCTATATTTTCAATGTTATTATATGAACAATCAAATATACCTGATATTATAGATGGACAATGTTCAAATGATGTTAGTTTGTTGTTGGAACATTGAAAATCCGAATTACAAAACTTCGGTGCACCTTCAAGTGATTGTAACTTATTATTTACACAAATATATCTTCCAGAAACATATTTTGGTCCATACAACAACGAAGTTATGTTACAATCAGAGCAATAAAAATTCAAAGGTATCACATCAGGACATCCCTCCAATGATTCAAGTGGACCAGAACCACACACCAATGAACCACCTATTTTTTTAGGCATACCAATTAAGGATTTTATATTAGTATTTGAACATAAAAAATCCTGAGAAACATATTCTGGCGAATTTTCAAGTGATGTTAATGGATTAAATGCGATATTAAAATATCCCATAACTCTTTTAAATTTTATAGGTATATGACTTAAATTCATATTTGATAAATTTATATTATCGTAATAATCTATCGAACCATCTGAATTTAATTTTGATTTGCTTTCATCTAATCTCAATTCATTTAATATATTTAATAAATCATTATTCATATTATTCACCATCGGTTTCTATAAAAATCCTTTCTGTATCAAAATCCCCAAGTTCTGCCAATTCTTCTTCTGTTACAGTATAGTTGTGAAGCGAACTATTGTAGTTTGTATGACCAATATATGTGAATTCATCTAAATACTCATTGTCTACTGGAATATCATGTATTATATTTTTTTCAATTATCTTTGGTAGATATATTGTATTTCTTATTTTATTTGAGGTTACAATTAAATTACCACGAATTATTTCTGGAGAATACATTAAATTTGATAATAGATTATTTGAACAAACAAAGTCACCGTGTATTTCTACTGGCGAACCATATAGTGATGTTAATTTATTTCCAGAACAAATATAATTACCGCATACTGTTTTTGGTCCGTAACTTAAATCTTTTAGTTCATTCAAATAACAATAGAAATCACCTTCAACAAATTCTGGACATCTACGCAGTGAAGTTAATTTATTATCCGAACAATCGAAATTACCGTATACCCGTCTGAACTTTATTGGTATGGTGTCTAATTGCATATCTGATATATCAACATCACCTTCATAGTCAATGCTACCATCTGTATTTTCTATTACTTTTTTTGGATTCAATCCAATCATGCTTAATTGTAATAACAAATCATTATTCATTTGAGTTTCCTTCTTCGTCCCAATCAAAAAACTTTTCTTGTTCTTCTTTTTTCTTTTGTTCTTGTTGTTTGATGCGTTCTTCTAATCTTCTACGGTATCTGCCATCTCTCGGGCGTTTCTCGCCGTACCAAGGTGTCTTTGATACTGTTCCGTATGTCCAACCTTGATATGATGTCGATGGTGTCCGTACTAAATTAAAATAACAATTAAAACATAACAGACGCAAGTTCTCTAACTTACAATTACGCCAGTTATTATCAATGAAGTCTATCAGTAGAGGATAATTACCGTCTGTCATGCGTGGTTCATTCCAACCACACGCTGAACATTCACACGGAATCCAACCTGATAGTAATAATCTTTTCCTTAACTTTTTTGTTTCGTATGCAGGATATTTACCATCAAGAATATCCTCTAACTTTTCTTTATAACCTTTGTTACAATCAAACGATTTACCATTCCACTTATCGTCTTTCTTTTCTCTTGTAAGAGGAATACCAATCTTTGAGTGTAATTCAAATAGAGTTTTACCAGTCTCACTATCGATGTGTTGTTTTGCCCATCGTTTGTAAGTTCTGTAATCTACTTTAAGAAATCTGGAGGCATCCTTATTACCGAAACTGTTTTGCATTGCATATCTAACTTGGGCTTCGGTAAGTATTAGTTGTGGTCTGCCCATCTTTTTATTCATAACACACTAACTCGTAACACTAAAACATAACACCAATAAATATAGTGTAAAGGTAAATTTCATAAACAAATATACGAAATCAATCGGTAACAAACAAGCAAAAAATAAAAAGGTGAGTAAAAACTCACCTTCATATTATCGTTGGTCTAACAAAGCAAAGTCTGTTATACGGAAATAGTCGTATGGATTTATGGTTCTCTTACGAGACCAAACACCACCACCATTCCATTGACTTCCACTTTTACCAGATGTGGTATTACCTTCTATTGTAGTTCCACTCTTACCAACCCACTGGTCAGTAAAACCAACATGACCAAATGTTGTAGTTCCCCTACGCCAAATGATTACAGAACCCATAGGTATCTTCATGTCGTTATATGTGACCTTCGTTGCTTTGATTGTCTTGTTCTTCGATATGAAGTGTCTTGCCAATCCAGAACGAGTTTTCATGGTGGTAATTCTTGCGGAATCTAAACAAAAAGAAACGAATGCTGCACACCAAGGATTACCAGGTCGAAGTCCAACGGATTTGAGAAATCTTGTTACCCAATATCCACCGTTGTTTCCAACCTCTTTTGTTCCAACAAAGCCGTATGCTATGTTACGAACACGCTCACCGTCTGTTTGTTTAACTGTTTGAGAAACAGAGTGCAGCGGTAAGGATGTTAGCAAACAACCAAATAGCGTAAGCAACAGGATTTTCTGCAAGTATCTCACGTGTCTTCACCTCCTTGATTAAGTATGAATCAACAAACCACGCAGCGCCAACTGCAAGTGCGTATTTACTCAAACCAACAGCAAATGTGCTGAAGTTTCCATTTCCAAATGTTGCACCGATTGCGATGACGGACAAAACAAGTAATGGTGTGAATGTCTTCAAGGTATCTAACATAATGAAACCTCTATAATAATGTAACAACTAACTGTAAAAATAAATATAGGTAGTTGTTAAAAAACCATCATACATTCGGACCATTCATCACATTTCATATACGAAATCGAAGAACTCTTTGCGTAGATTTTCTGGTAATTGATTCACAACGGTATCTGGAAATAAATGATCAAACATTACTATTACATCATCTGTCTTTAATTGTTCTAACATTCTCCACAATAGTTCAAGTTTAACCTTGTGTTCAAATATCTTTTGTCCAAAGTTGTCTTGTAGATTTTCCTCAACATGATAACTTATACTATCTCTCTTATAGTATTCTCTATGAATAAAGTCCTTTGCACTCTGTAATTTTTTCAGTTGGTTATCACATTGGTCAATCCATTCCAATATCTGTTGTTCACTTATTCCGTGCATATCATTCTCCGAATATAGTTAGAAAACCTTTTATCGCTTTCATAAAGTCGCCAGAAAGAAAAATGAATATCAATGCGTTGAAGATGCCAATCCCAATCCACATATTCATCAGTCGATCGTCGCGGTTTTCGAGAATTTGTTTTGGTTCTTTCATGTTAAACTCCATAATAAATTAAAGTGTTCGGTATGTTCCCACTTCAAACTTCGTTTGAGTTGTTCACATACCTCACCACATTATCATTGTGACCATATCCACATCAATACAATGCTAATTCCTATCATGTTAATACAACTCGCAACACACAACCACAGTACCAAATTCAACACCAAGTCAATCGTTCTTGGTTCGTCTTCACCCCAAGCACGTCTACGCCTCATCGGAGTACCTCGTCAATAGGAATGATCAATACAATGTCACCACCGTACTCTTTGTTTTCCATTGCAAGTTCTTCGGTGGAAAAAACACCACGAATCTCATAAGAGTTTTGGTTGAATAAAACATACACCGTCATCTGGATTTTCTCCTATCTAAAATTGTTTTAATGTAGTTTAGGGCAGAATCTTTTTTTATGGTATTGGATTCGTTCAAGTTTTTCTTATACTGTTTGTACCGGAAGTATTCCGAGATTTCCGATTGAATCCAAGCAACGAACATCATAGCGGCAAACCATAGACCAACGAAGGCGATACCGATAATAACCGAAATGATTTTTTCTATCATAGGAATAACTCCAAGACCATGAGGATGACCGCGATAAGCCATGAGGCATGGAACATACGCCACATATTGTTTTGTAGTAGGTCCCGATGATAGTCTGAATATGTTTTACGAATTAAATCGTAGGCGGTGATACCGATGTAAACGATACCGATTATGGCTGAGAGTCCGAGCAAACCAAGAATGAATGGCGTTAGAAATGTCATGTTGTTTATTCCTTAAAATGTTATTGTAAAAAACCGATTGGTTTAGGTTCGGGTTCGTTCATTGACTTTACATAGTCTCGAACATCGACAAGTTCACCGGCGTCATTGTAAACGAACTGCACCGGCTTTTTATCGACTGGAAGAGTATCAACCAATCTTTGAATGGTGGATTGAAATGTTTTACCGTGAAGTGTAGATAGTCCAATAAGATATTCTAAACTCATTTTACTCATTGTGTATCTCCTATGGGGTTTCCATGTCCGTCATAACCTTGTTCATCTGTTGGATAGTATTCTTCCTCTGGTTCTCTTTCACCAAAGTATTCTTCGTATAAGTCCATGATGAGTTCGTCCTCAATGTTTTGATAACCGATGAACCCATACTCAAGCACTTCAGTCCAATCTGGTAAAATATCATGTTCAAGTTCAAAGTCAATGATACGGTCAATTATTTGTTGTTTGGTTTGACCATAAAGAAATACTGGTTCAAATTCATTCTGTAACATCTTCTTTACTCCATAGATTGTTGTCAAGTAAATATGTTGCCTGTTCATGTTGTTCTTCAGCACTCCAAAGGTTGCTTTCTAATTCCGAAATCTTTTTTTCGTAATAATAAATGTCATCCTCGGCACCATTTAGCATCGCTTCCAATTCAGCTTTTGTCCAGTCACCTTCATTTTCATATTCCGTTTCACCGGTCATATATCTGTAATCAATCATTGGTCGGTTTCCTTCTGTATGATTTGCATACTTGAAAATACCATTAGATAATTGTCTGTCCATCTTCCTTTACATTCATTACATTCCATATCGTAATAATATGTGTTGTCACACATACCTAGATCTATAGTTTCCAAATTATCACTACCGCAATGAGGGCATTGACCTTCACGAATAGGTCTTCCGTTGTAACTCTGACCATACTCAACATAAACTTCTTTCATGGGATTATTCCTTTGTTGTTTTTTATTGATATACAAATATAATGAATTTCTGGATAACCACCAAGTGATTTTTTACATTGTTGGTTGGCATTGTAACTGACGCATCCACTTACGGTATTCATCCTTTGGGATGGCATCCACGGACTTTATTCTGGTCATGTTAGTTTCGTATAGAGCATTTTCAACAGCCATGTCCGATGACGGTTCCCATACTTCAATTCTTTCCATGTTGCCATTCTCACCTTCGAGAATAACAATCCATTCTTGGTATGCAGTGTAGTTGCTCATTAGTTCCACCTATAATCTTGTGTGCAGGACATTGTTTGTTCTGTTAGAGCTTTGAGCATACCGAATGCCAAAAATTGTTGCTCGCGTGCGAGTAACTTCTGTTGGCGGAAATCTTCGTAACAGTAACCGTCTTTTTCAAAGCCACTCACTATGCCCTTCCAATTATGGTAGTCTTCGAGTTTACTATGAAAGTTCATCAGAGCATTGCAACATATATCATTCACTTGTTCATCATCTAACAACATAGTTCACCATTGAATAATTTTGATATTTGAAAATTGATTAAAGTCTTGGCGTGTGAAATTAAATTCACCGCTGAATGCTTCACCGGTTCTATTATTCTCAATGTATCGAACCCAAGCCCGATTGGTTCCCGTAACCGTGCAGTCAATCCACTTGCCACGGCTCGGGCAATACCATTGGAATTTGGTGCCACGATTTACATGGTGTGAACGGCGGTCACGGATGCGGGGTTTACCTACCATGATGTTCTCCTGTTCGGTAAATAAGTTGGACCCCAAATATCATAGTCTGCGGTGCCATCCATGATGTTTCCTCTTGCGTGTTTTGCAGGTGCCTTATGTGAAGCGGCTTTGAGCAAGTCACCGGGCTTGTAATCAATTCCATCCACGGTGCATTCTTTGAGGACAACAAAGCCCCAAACGGATTCGATTCTCATTCCTTGGATGTTGGTATAACCATCTGTAATCTTTGCATACTTGTTACCAAATTTTATAGTCCAGTCTTTTTTATCATTGTTACCTGCTTTCTTTGCCAGTTCTGGTAGTTTCTTGCGAGCAAGATCATGTATTGCTAGAAAGAGACTTGGTTTCTGTTGTGTTTCTGGTTGTAATATCATAGTTGTTTCCGTATTAAATGTTTCTGAAATAGTGACCGTTTGATTCAGAGTAATCATACAGCAGGTCTCTTGCAGTTGATTCCCAATCAATGTGAATATAACTTGGAAAGTCTCTCGGTATATCTCCTAATTGTTCACATAAATCTTGTGCAAATTCTTCATCACTATTAAATTCACCAGCGTATGCGTCATCTACATCAGAAAATTCAATACCACAATCATGTGCCGCCTCGAATACATCAACATCATAATGACTGACGTAATAATGTTCTGCAAATTCTGAAATTGCATCCCATATATCCCAATCACCAATTAGAAATTGTGGTATCTGGCTGAAATCAAATTCCACCATGTCTTCGGTAATGTCTATTAAGTCCATATCATCTGGGTCTTGCAATACAATATCGCCGTCATGGACTGCACAATCAAAATGTGTTTGTAATGAGTCCAGTGCATCTTCAAGTGTGTGGGTTTCTTCCAAGTCTAATTGGAAATCATAGATACTGCCTTGCACGGTCAATTTTGCATTGATAAAAAATTGTTCTCTACTCATGGTTGTTTCCTTTATTGGTTATTTATTATGTTACAAATATAAGGCATTTTTGGGAAAGATCAAAGCATTATTTTCGAGGATGGGACTCCTGTACCATTTTTTACTCTATCAAGAATTTCACTTAGATTTGCAATACGATATAAAACTTCTTCCTTTCGTTTCATAAAATCTACTGATTCTTCTAATGTCATTGGGTTGATACGAGTTTCTCGCTCAAATATAAGTTTGGAATAGTCACCCCAAGCATCTGATAGTTTATCATTAAGTGTTTGTGAATATAACATGGTTGTTTCCTTTATTTGTTGTTGATTAACTTACATTACAAATATATGGAATTTATCATTAAGATCAAAGCATTATTTCAAAATAATATATCGTTTAATTTTACCGAATATACGGGCATCAGAACCATCTATATTCCAATTATATCCATCCCAATATACAACGGCCATAAAACCATCTTCAAGTTTAACCAAGATACGATCACTTCCGTTTGTGTGTATCTCATTTTGATTTTCTATTTCTATCCATTCCATAACGGGTTTCCTTAATTGGTTGTTTTTAATCTTACATACAAAGCTAGTGAATTTATTTGAAATACCAAAGTTATTTTTACCCTAATTTTTTATATTTAGGCCATTTTCCTGTTGTTCTGTCTATTTCGTAAGGTGTTGAAGTTAATTCTAAAGCATTAAAAGACACCCAAGTAGTTATACCATTCCAATATACTTGTGCTCTGTTTTTATCTAAATCAATAGCTACCACACTACCAATTCTTCCTACTACATAATCACCCTTACTTCTTACTACTTCTGTACCGATTTCAATGTTTAAGTTTGTCATTTCCGTATCCTTGTTGGTTGTTCTTAATCTTACATTACAAATATACGGAATTTCGCATTAAGATCAAAGCAATTATTATTTTTTATACGGCGTAGAATAATACAGTATTTGGATGGTATTCCTTAGCAAGTTCCAACGCCTTATCTCTGTCATCTGGATGAACTAAAACATAGGTATGTATACAAAATACATTTGAAGTTTGACAAGACATTGTACGACTTTGTATTTTATTCTTGCGAAGTATAGAACGGTATTCTTTGATTTCTTTTTCACATACATTAGAATTACATGGTGAATCATCCCATGTACCAGTATCATTTGCACCGGCTACTGCATTGATTGGTTGTACATAACCTCTCCATCCGTCTCTACTAATGTATTCTGTTTTAGTTGAAATATATTTTTTCATGGTTGTTTCCTTTCGGTAAGTAAAAATAAATTATCTAGTGCACAAACCGGCTTCAATCAATGACATCGCAGTTCTACCATAGGAACCCTGCAGTCCCCAAATGTGTCCACTATCAATCAGAGTTTGGAATGATTCGATATACAGTTTTTCTGTGCATTCATCATTACATTCGATATTCATAATTGCATCAATGATTTCCATATTATTTTCCTTGTTGTTGTAATTTTACTTTATTGATATATTCTTTTTGTTCCTGCACCGTTCTGCTGAAAACTTTTTCAGCTTCCGTAAAATGTCCAGAAAAACACATTGCATCATAGAGCATTTTCAGTTCACGGTATCTGTCTGTTTCTGTAAATTTTTTCATAGCGGTTTCCTATTATAGTTTTGAAAGATTTGGACAAGAGTTGAAAGCCCTACGGGTAAAGGTATGGCGTCTATTATCTTCTTCATTGATAGCAACAATCAATGAAGTTGTCAGACCGGTAATTGTTAATTTAATATCTTTTTTACCGTGACTATATTCATGATCATACATCCATCGGTTGTGACAAAACATGGCGTATAAAACACCTATGTCTCGTTTCACATTATTACGCCAGAAAATTTTGTCTCCTATTTCGAGGCCAGTTGATTTTGCCATAGTTGTTTCCTCAAACTTCTTTCATAATAAGAACAACATCATCTTCACTTATTTCTGCTGGAAATTTCCATTTCAGTTTTTTGCTAATGTAGATGTTCATAAATTCGATAGCCATATCTTTGTTTCTGGCTTGGATGATTTTCGTTGATTTTTGAATTGGACCGTCCTCACAGTATCTTACACCCGTTGCAGTTACGCTCCAATAATAATAGGTTGATGTCATGGTTGTTTTCCTTATCGGTAACTAAAATAATAATTAAGTAAAGTCTGCGAGACAAGCAATCTTATCTTTTATTGGTTCAATGAAAGACCGTAGTAACTCAGCCTCATTTATACCAATTACAATAGTAGGTGAATCAGGTTCTTGTCTGTATTGTAACATGATTTGATGACTGTCTGGTATATGGTGTTCAAAATTTAGATACCACCATTTCCATTTGTATTGTTGCAGACGCATCACATTGAGGTCGGCATCATCAAGTATTACACTACAAATTTGTTCAATATCTTCAAGGATAAATTCAAGAACATCAGTTCCATAATTATACTCAACAAGGCCGTTGTAGGGGTTTATACTTAAACTCGGTTTATTTGTCATGGTTGTTTTCCTTTCGGTAATAAAAATAATAATACTATACGGATATAGACAATCAATCTCTATTTTCTTCTATCCTATCAAGCACTGCAGTAACAAGTTTCAACCTGTCATGTAGGTCACATATCGCCTCACCCAATGTCTCACGGGAGATACCATATACCCGGACATCATATAAAACATTCCTTGCTGCATACTCCAGACTCTCAGCATAATCTTGCAATGATTGAGCATCTTCAGCCGTAATGGCATTAGCCATAGACAAGCCCCATTCCTTTCGTCTCTGCTCGTTCTGTGCCTTGCGATACTCACGGTATTCATCTACCGTCATATTGTTCTGGCTAGCAACACGGTTCCAATATCTGGTAACACCGGCGTTCACTTCTTCGTTTGTCTTATTCATGGTTGTTTTCCTATTGGTTGTTATTAACTTACAATACAAATATACGGAATTTTTTGATATGATCAAAGCATTATTTTACTTTGATACATATTTTTTTGGTTCCACCAGTTGTTCTACTAACTCGTTATCTACCATAGACTTACGAGAAGTTGATTGCAGAACACGCAGTTTCTTGTTTAAGTCATTGAGATTTAACAAGTTACGAAGTTCATGTCTCTGATAACCCAACCATATAATAACTACAACGGCAACGGTTATACTGAGGGAGAAATATGTGAAGATTTGTTTCATTTATTACCTTAACTTATGATACAAATATAAGGAATTTTCCGCACATAGGCAAGCATTATTTTTATTTTTTGAAATTTATATTTGGATTTAGTCTAAATAAGGATAAGTCTTTGAGGTATAATGATTTAGCAGAATATACAAAAATGGGGTAATTTCCGTAGAAACTACCCCAGATTTAGTCTGACATTTTGTCATGTTAGACTTTTGACTTCACCACTTTCTTTGTAGGTGCCTTTACTTTCAATGTTGTGGTCTTTTGTTGTGAACGAATTTCTTTCAGTAGATAATGTAGTGTTTCCATACCTTCTTCATTAGCATCCATAGGCATATCTGCCTTCTTAATCTTCTTAAAGGCCTCGATGTTTGCATCTATCTGTTTGTCTGTTATAGATCCATTTAGGTAATGATAAAACATTTCTTTCATAAAGACATCAGCAACCGTTGTCTTTGATGGGTCATAGTTTCTTGATCCCATGTGCCATTTTACAAATGGTATCAAATGGTTTTCTACAAACGGTTTCATTTTACTTTCAACCTGAATTTCACTAATGCGATATTCACCATCTTTTATTTGGTCACGGTCAATCCATTTTGAAGCGGCTGTATTTGCATCTGCAACTGGTCCTAATATGTATAGAAGTTTACTGTGTTTGAATTTGTTTTCATCCGCAGTTTTATACATCCACTTCAATGTTCCGTATGAAAAAAGTTTTTCATTATCATTGACTTGTTCGGCTGCCTTATAGTGAGAGTTCACATAGTTCTCAACATTCCAAGGTCTTGTTGTTGTGTTCAATAATATCATTAGTTCGTGAACCTTCTCAGGCATTTCTGTTGTAACCCAATCAACAACTACACATGGAAAAGTCCCACCTTCCAATTCTTTACCGTAAAACTTTTTGATTAGTTCAACAACTGCATGGTGCCGTCTGTGTCCTTCTATCAATACATACCTTCCGGTTGGTTTGCCGTCTATTGTCTCTGGAACAACATTTAACTGTGTGATAAAACCGTATCTCATAATACATTTACACAAGTTTAGCAAATCTTTTTCTGCTGACTTGTCATGTATATTTCTGTTTGTTTCGTTTGGTATAATATCTTTTAGTGGTATTTCCATCAACTTTGGTTTACGGATATACCCTTTTTTATTTACAGCAATGGATGTTGATGATTTTGATGCAAGTTCAATGAACATATCAATTTCATTGATACCATTCATTACGAACCACCCTTCGGCTTCAAGAATTTTTATGTAAGACTTTACATTCTTTCTTGATTTTTGTCCAGGACCTTCTTTGTAGAAAATTATCCATCTATCAACAGATTTATTCGTTGCTTCAACTGCTCGTTTCTTTTCATTAAGTTCCCTTGCCCTTCTCACATCGAGAAAGATTGTGGACTCAACCCAACAATTTCCGTTGATTGTTTCTAAAAAATGGTCACATATAAAACTACCAATAGCTGTCTTGACGGTTTTCTTGTAACCCACCAATCCTGATGCTGTTAGTTTTCTGTCCATTTCTTTTTCAAATTTATCGCCTGTTAATTTGCGATTTCTTTGAACCATTGACTGTGAAGCTGCGAGCTTCTTTTTCGAGTTTTCCATAGGTTTCCTTTATATTATGGATTATAGTAATTGGGAGTAGTATTTAGCATACATTCCCGGTAAACTTCGTTCTTTGGTTGTCAAATTTTGATATACAAATATAAGGTATATTTCTGTAAGATCAAAGCATTATCTTCGGTAGGTAAAATTTATATTTAGACTAAATCCAAATAAGGACTTTTAAGGTAAGTGGTTGAAAATAAAAGACTTAGTTCGATTGTCTGTCTGAGGGTATTATTCCATAGTAGCCAGTCTCAATCTGTGAGTTGAATTTATCTCTATTCACA
>Ga0208975_1000366_pt1 | contig 22566 bp, 37 predicted proteins | sample GreLakmeER78MSRF_FD_187700 | JGI IMG/M metagenome (GOLD analysis project Ga0208975, IMG submission 187700) | Freshwater lentic microbial communities from great Laurentian Lakes, MI, USA - Great Lakes metaG ER78MSRF (SPAdes) | ecosystem: Environmental > Aquatic > Freshwater > Lake | place: Great... | reverse complement strand
CGCCGCACACTATTTTGCGCGCCTGCCTGATGTGCCGTGATGATTTCCAAGCAAAAAGCAAATTCCAGCGCATGTGCGAACGTTGCAGAAAGAGGACAGCATGAACCAGCATAATGGCGTTTGGACGCCAGATCGCGACGCGCAATTGCGCGCGCTTTGGGATGCAGGCCATACCGGGACGGACATCGCGCAGCGCATGTGCGCCACCAAGAACAGCATCATTGGCCGGGTGCATCGCTTGAAGCTGGCGCCGCGCGTGTCGCCCATTGCGACTATCACGCGGCCTTGGACGGAAGAGGAAGACGCGTGGCTGACGCAGCTTTACGGCGGTTTTCTTAACGTTGATCAGATTGGCCAGAAGCTTGACCGCAGCCCGGCGTCTATACGATATCGGGCAGTGCATCTTGGCCTTGTGTCTAAAAAGGGTTCAGCCGAGCATCGTGCCCGGCTGAGCGGCGCGCAACAAAAGAGGACATCCCCTGTCCAGCGCGCCGCAAAAACCAGCGCAGCGCCTCCCTCTGCGCGTGGTGGCCGGGCGTCCTTTCCTCCGCCCGGCGCTAACTTGCCCGGCGCTGATCCGCTTCAAGCGTTGCATCAGCGCCGGGTCTTTTCAGAGAAGCAGTGCAAGATGGTGGTAAGCGGCGATGATGAACCGCTGCGCTTCTGTTCTGAGCCGGTCATTGCCAACGCCAGGGGTCAGAATTGCGCTTCGCCGTATTGTTTGGCGCATTACCGCGCCGCGTACATCGGCACAAACAAAGACTTGGGCAATCCTGGCCCGGCTAGGTGGGCGTGATGAAAGACATTCGGGTAATCGTCACCGTCAAGAATGCGGTGATGCTTCGCGCAATGGATCAAGCGGGCTTCAGCACCGCGATTGAATTGGCGCGGGCATCTGGCGTGAACAACACCACAGTCGGGCTTTATCTCAACCTGAAATTAGCGCCATACACGCCAAGCGGCGAATTGCGAGATAGCATTGTCCGCATAGGGTATGCCCTAAAGCGGTTGCCAGAAGATTTATTCCCGGCGCCATTTTTGCGCCGCGCGCTGCAAACAAACCGCGTCACGCGCGACGTTGATGCCGAGAGCCTGCCGGCATTGATGGCCACGGCGCCGCCTTCGATCGCCTATGATCCTGAGCGCAGCTTTATCGTGAAAGAAGCGGTTGACTCGCTGATGGTCGCCCTTGAGTCGATGAAGACTATGGACGGCAAAAGCGACGCGCGCGGCATTGCGGTTGTAAAGCATTACTACGGATTGGAAGGCGGCGAGCCTTCCACGCTTGAGGCAACCGCCAAGCATTTCGGAGTGACGCGCGAGCGGGTGCGGCAGATTTTGCATAGGGTGGAATGGCGGCTAAAGCACAAGCTGAACTCGCCCAAATATGAAGACGCAAAGCGCGCGATGTTGGAGATGATGTAATGATCAAGTGCATTTCCGGCTGGTGGTATCTGGTAGGGCTTGGCGCCTTCCATGGCTACCCGTTCCCGACGCGCGCTGATGCGGCGGAAGCGTTGCGGGCGCTGGGGGCGCAGGCTCCATGATAGTCGCCCTGACCTTCACGCTATGCCTTGGCGCGCAATGCGAGCCGGGCATACAATTCCAGCGCGCGGCAGGCACTGGCGAGGCCCGCGCTTGCCGGATGGCTTTCGATTTCGCGCGATCCCGCGCGCATCCTGACGCGACGTTTCGGGATGTGGAATGCAAAGAACAGGAGAGAAAGAAATGAGTGATCAAGAGCGAAGCGCGGGCCAATTTGTTGGAGCAAGCGCATATGGGCAAGCGCAACGGCCTTTCCAGCCAACACCAGAAGAAATAGCAGAATGGCGGAAAAAGGAAGAAGAGCAACGCAAAGTCTACGCTGAGCAACAGCGCAAACAAGCCCGCGCCGAATTGCGCGACCGCTTTGCTGCCGCTGCGCTGACGGGGTTGCTTGTGGCAGGCGATAATTTTGCACAAGTTTACAACCGCGATGAAATGGCGATTGAGGCATGGAATCAAGCCGACGCCATGCTAAAGGCGCGCGGCGATGACTGACACCCGCGCGCAGCTTCGCGCCGTGCTGGTTGTGGCCATCGCAGCCATAGCAGCAGCCTTCGCCGTGCATGTGACCGCACGGCTGAACGACATTCTGACAATCCTGGAGGGGATGAAATGAGACACAACCGCACAATCCGCGAAAAGGCGCGCCAGTATGGCGAGGCAGCGATTGCGCTTGCCATGATGGCCGGCGCGTCCTTCGCTGGCGCAGGCGCCGCGCATTGGGTGTTTGGGCCATGAGTGACATCATATTGGCGATTTATATTTCTGCGCTTTTGGGTGCCTGCATTTGGGGTTCGGCGCCTTTTTTACTGAAGGCGGTGCTGGGATGAGCAACTTCGAAAAGTTCGACGCGATCATGTCGCGATTGATTGGCATTGCGGTGATCGGGTTTGGCTTTGGTGTCATTGGCTGGGGCGTCATTATCGGGATGCTTTGGATACACAAGGTGGTGTTGTCATGAAGGAGGATAAGATGGACAAAGACTGGATTGCTCTTTTTGTTGCTGGGGTTGTGGTGTGGGGGCTTTTGGCCTTCGCAGTAACAGCAGCGGCATTGGCCGTCGGCTCTTGGCGGTGGGCACTATCATGACCGCCGACCCCCAGCGCAAACTTAAAGAAAGATTGGCCTTGGCTGTACAAACGGGCGAACACCCAATCCGTATCTCGATCATAAAATCTATGATAGATGTCGGTATTACAGACCGTGATCTAAGAGGCCGCAAGCGCCGCGCGCAACCCGAAGCCGCTATCCAGCGCGCCATCATCGCGCGGCTGAAACTGTCCGGCATTGTGTGCCACCACTCGCCCAACGCAGCCAAGCGCAGCGTGATGGGCGGACGGCGCATCAAGGCTGACGGCATGATAACCGGCTGGCCTGACCTAATCGTAATCGGACCGGAAGGGCTGGTGGCGTTTCTGGAGGTGAAGGCGCCGGGCGGTAAGCCATCGCCAGCGCAAGCTGAGATTGGCGAAATGTTGAGGCGCATGGGGCACACATGGGCCGTGGTGCGGTCGCAGGAGCAAGCCGTAACATGGCTGCAAGCATGGGGATGGGACGTGAAATGAGTTCACATTGGAAGAAAAAGCGGAATTGCCGCACGTGTCGTTTTGCAAGCGCGACAGACAAAGAGCGTTCATATACGCCTGGCTTTGTTCATCGGTGCTTATTCCCAACCGATCAACTAGATTGGCCAGTGTTGCCGAGTAGCCTGACCGGGGCTTATGGCGTGGTATCTATATTGGACAACATAAAGAGTGGCCGTGCCAAGAAATCGGTCAACATTCGTGATGCCAGAGAAGGTGAAAGCTGCCCAAAATGGGAACAATGGGAGGTTTCAAAATGATTGACTGGAACAAGCCGATTGAGACGGTGGACGGGCGGAAGGCGCGCGTGATAGAGCACTTGCCGGACCCGCCAGGAGACCCAAACGATGAGGGGTATTTCGTGCCAAGGATGGTATGGGTCGAAAGCGCAAGAGCCCACGGTTTTGGCGATGTCTTCCTTGTGACTGATCGGGGCGTCCGCTGCGATGATACCGCTTGGCGCGCCCGGTCTTCAGTGCCGCAAATTCGTGAGCCGTTCATCCGCAACGTGCGGGGGAAGCGCGAGGGGTGGGTGAACATTTACGACGTGCATAAGACTGAGGCGGCGGCAATACAATGCCGCAGCCAAAATGAAGGCGTTGTTACGCGCTTTGTAAGATGGGAGGAATGACCGCCCCGCCCTACCCTCCGCCCATGACAACGCTGGACTTCGGCCCGGAGCCGCATAGCGAAGTGACGCAATGGGTCAAGCGCGTGTTTGAAACGCTGCAAGAGCGCGAGCCTGATCCGGTGGAAGACGCGGAACGGGCGGCGCATTTCGAGACATGGAAGGCGAAGCAGATAAAATGACCCTCGCCGCGTCCGCCCAATGGCTGGCGGAAGAAATGGGCCTGCCCGTTTTCCCGTGCGATGAACACAAGCGCCCGATGACGGCGCACGGCTTTCGCGATGCGACACGCGACCCGGAGACAATCCGGCGCAGCTTCCGCAATGCCGCGATGATCGGCATCCCCACGGGCGAGGCGTCCGGGTTTTTCGTGTTGGACCTGGATTGCAAAAACGGCGCCCAAGGCCTGGAATGGCTGGCAGCGCATGAAGCGCGCCTGCCCCAGACGCGCCGACACCGGACCCGGAGCGGCGGCGTTCACCTGCTTTTCGCCATGCCTGCCGGTCGGGCGATCCGCAACAGCGCGTCCCGCGTCGGGCCGGGCGTGGATGTTCGCGGGACCGGCGGCTACATCATTGCGCCGCCAAGCGATGGCTATGACGTGGTTGACCCCGCCACTATTGCCGATGCGCCCGCGTGGTTGTTGGATCTGATAGACCCGCCCGCCGCGCCAGCGCAGCCCATAGCGCCGCGCCAGCCAAGCCCGCCCCGCCAATCTGGCGACGGCACCCGATACGGCCTGCAAGCCTTGGACAACGAGTGCCAGGCGATCATGAGCGCCCCGGACGGCGCCAAGCATGACACGCTCAATCGCGCGGCATTCTCGATCGGCGGCCTAGTCGCAGCCGGCGAATTGGCAGAAGGCCCGGCGCTTCATGCGCTCGCGTCCGCATTGGCCGGGATAGCCTCACGCTGCGAGGATTACCCGGCAGCGCAGAAAACCCTAGGCGCCGCGTTTCGCGCTGGCATGGCCAAGCCGCGCGCCGCGCCAGCCCCCATGATCCGGCGGACCATTGTCGAGGAATACATGCCGCGCGCTGATGAACCGCCGCCGCGCGACCATGCGCCGGACCATTGGAGCGCAGAACCTGACCCGGAGCCGCCGCAGATTGAGGTGGAGAAGGTAGCCCCCGACGCGCCCGGCACCGGCCTGCCGTTGGTCTATTTCCAAGATGTCGAACCCGCCTTAACCGGAGATGATTTTGTTGAGGGCTTGCTGATCCGGGCCGCAATGTCAGTCTTCTATGGCCCGTCAAACTGCGGCAAGACGTTCTTTGCCTGCGACCTAGCGCTGCATGTGGCCACGGGCAAGCCCTGGAACGGGCGAGAGGTAGCCCAAGGTGGGGTGATCTATTGCGCTTTGGAAGGTAGCCACGGCATCCGTAACCGCGTGGCAGCATGGGCAAAGCATTACGGGGTGGAAGGCGCCCCGATCCCCTTTGCCATTATCCCGGTCGCCTTGGACTTGCTGAACCCAGAGGCGGACACGTCCCGGTTAATCGCGGCCATTCAGGAAGCCGCTGCCAAGATGGGCTGGAATGTGGCCCTTGTGGTGATGGATACCCTTTCCCGCGCCATGGCCGGGGGCAACGAGAACGCCCCGGAAGATATGGGCTCTTTGGTCATGAATAGCGACCGGATTCGGCAGGCAACCGGCGCGCATGTGGCCTGGATACACCATTCAGGCAAGGACCAAGCCCAAGGCGCGCGGGGACATAGCCTGCTACGCGCCGCCACTGACACCGAGATCGAGATAAGCCGCCCCGACGCCAATAGCCCATCCACCGCCCGCGTGACCAAGCAACGCGAGCTTGAGATTGACGGGGCTTGGACCTTCAGCCTAGAACGCATTGACCTCGGCACCAATCATCGCGGCAAGCCGGTCACAAGCTGCATCGTGACCCCAGCCGAGACGATGGCCCAGGAAGCCCGCGCAAGCCTCACCAATGGCGAGGCCATGGCCCTGCGCATCCTGGAAAATGTGATGGCATTGCGGCCCGTTGAAGTGCCTTATCAAGCCGCGCAATCAGGCGTGAAGGCTGCCACAACAAAACACGCATGGCGGGAAGAATTTTACGCCCGCTCAACCGCAGATAAGCAAGACACAAAGAAAACAGCATTTAACCGCGCCATAGAGGGGCTGGAGCGAAAGGGTAAAATCGGGGTGCATTATGATGTCATTTGGGCAGTCTAAAATGGTAATCGCGCGCAATCAACTATCACTTTTTGACCCCCAAAATGGCCGGGACATTGCCGGGACAAATCGGGACAATCGGGACATTTTGACCGGCGGCGAGGGCCATGAACCGGGACATTCTGGAACCCCCCCCCTTAAGGGGGGGGTCCAATGTCCCGATGGCTCGGGGTCTGGAATGTCCCGGCCCCCAAGTCCCGACGCCAAAGCGTTAGAAAGGCGCAACGACAGGCGAGCAGTCTTTGCGGCATGGAAAGCCGAGTGCCGGCGCTATGACGCCGAGGGCAGGCAGGATGAACTGCCGCCGCTGCCCGACGGATATGTGTCGCAGGGCATGGCCAGACTGCAACGCGAAACCAAGGAGCATCGCAAATGGCGCTAGACCCGGCGGACGTGGCCCGGCGCCACGTGGATGAAGAACTGATGGAAATCGCCTTGGTGAAGGCTAACGAGGCCCTACGCGGGCTTGAAATGGCCCAAGAGCAACCAGACAAGGATTACTTGACCGCCAAGGCCGAGCGGTGGCAGAAATGGGAAGCTACAGCCCGGAAGCAGATGGAGCTAAAGCAATGATTGACTGGCAGCCTATTGAGACCGCGCCGAAGCAAGGCAAAGTGATGGTTTGCGCCGAATTGGCCACGGTCTTCATGCTGAGGCTGGCTTGGTACAAGACCCCGGAAGACGTGGAGCAGCTAGGCGCCCCCCCGGAACACGTAGGCTGGTGGTCGTTTTACCTGTCATGCGGCAGCGAGAAGCTATCCTGGGAGCCCACGCATTGGGCAGTTTGGGAGCCGCCAAACCAATGAACAACCCTCCGCGCGCGGCCAAACGGGGCAGGGGTCGCCCTGAAAGGCAAATAGAGCCCGATTTCGGGCCGATACAAGGCTTTTTGGCGGGTAGAGTGCTACTAGGCTACCGGACAGACCCGGAAGCGCCATCAGCGCCCGCGATACGCGCCGCAAGCCGGAAGGTGATTTATCACCAGCTTTGGGTGATCGGTTTTCTGACGGACGAGCATCACGAAGCGGCGGACCGATACCTTCACCGGCTGGAGGTGGCGGACGGGGCTAAGGCAAGCGCGCGCGGCGGTGGCGGTGGCGGATATGGCCCGACCATGGGGCAGGTAGCGGCGCTGGCCGATCTGAGGCTGGCCGATGCCGCTATCGGAAGCCGCTTTTTGGTCGCGCAAATTCGGATGGCGATTATGGGCAAAGATGATGCGGGCAACGAGGGATGGCCGCCTGGCCTGGCGCCTGAAGCGTTCCGGGCCGCGCTGAGCAGAATGGCAGCGGTTTGGGGGATGTGATGCTGGTCTGGTTTTTATTGATTGCGCCTCAAAGCGCGGTTTGGGCCTATTACGGGCACGATACGCTCGCCGGCGCTTTGTTGGCGTTAGCGGCGCTGCCAGCAGCCATGAAATGGGTTTTTCGATTGTAAAAAAAATCGCGCGCCCTGCATTTTTTCGCTTGACGTGCCGGGCCAATGGTCCTATGTTCCGGTTATCAGCAAGGGCAATCAAGCCCGGCTGCGAGAGAATAGACCGATGGCCAATCAATCAAATCGCGCTCAAATCCGCCAAGATGGCTCCGAGGTTGTGCTGACGTACGCTGATCCCATGACTGGCGAGCAAATTGTGCGGCGTTTTTATGCGCCAGCAAATGGCGGCTATGTGCGCGATCAGTCCGGCCGGCAGATTTGCCAGGGCTTAAGCCATCGCGGCAACACGCTGGTTTTGACCGGCGGTAATAGCCTCATCTCGCTGATCCGTCGTGAGTGGCAGGTAGCGCGCCGCGCAGAAACGCGTTTTCTTGCAGCGTAAGGGGCCGCGCCATGACCAGCACGAAAGAGCTTGAGCAGCTTGTAAACCTAATGCGCGCTACAGGCGCCAAAGTGCAAGTCAAGCATGACGCAAACGGCTATATCGACACAATCCAAATTGCTCAGCTTGTCCCCAAAGCTGGACGCCGCACCATTGGGCCCTATCCAATGAGCCCTATTGCTGCCGCCGAAGCAATGCGCGGGTACCTCAACGCATGACCCCTGACCAATTCCGCGCCGCCCTTGCCGACCTTGGGCTATCCCAGGTCGGCTTTGCGCGCTTGGCCTTGGTGGACGCCCGCACCGTGCGCCGATGGTGCGACGGGACAAGGGCCGTGCCGGGGCCGGTGGTGGCGCTGCTGGAGCGCTGCCGCATATGGAACGCGTTTCTGCAAGATAACCCGGCACCGCGCCGGGACTGAATGCCCCTTGGAAGCTTCAACGCTGGCGCCCGGCTGGCGGATCGACCTGACCAGCGCGACCCCGAAAGGGCGAGCGTCAACACGGCCCAAGGGGTTGTCACAATCCCGTGATGGTCAGGACCGGGCAATTTTGAAAGGAGCGACATGATACCCCTATTCGGCAATGCGACCGTCCTTTGGACTGAGCGCGAAATCGAAGAACGCGACGCGCTGATCCGGCTGATTGCCGTGATTGTGCGGGACGCTTGGCAGGCGCTTAACCCTGCCGTGACTATGCTCCGGGTCGAGACGCCAATCCTTACGCCTGCCGAGCATCTTGGCGGGCATATCAAGGCCGGGTTTGAGCTTCTCGGCACTGATCGCGGATATTTGCGGCCTGAGACTACGGCTGGCACGTTTGCGGCGCTTGGCGCCCTGTTTCCCCAGCAAGCGCAGCGCATGAAGCGCCTGCCGGTGTGCCTTTGGCAAGCCGGGAAGTCCTTCCGGGACGAAGCGCACGGCGAGACCATGCGCGCCACCAAGCTGCGCCTGCGGGAGTTTTGGCAACAGGAGTTCCAGCTATTCTGCCGGCCTGACACCAAGGCGGACTACATCGGCGCGGCGCTGGATGCCCTGACCGCGCGCTTTGGCGGCGAGGCTGCCCCGGCTGATGACCTGCCGCATTACAGCCGACGGACGGTGGACTGGCACATTCAGGGCCTAGAGGTGGCGGGATGCTCCGAGCGGACGGATTGGCCCGACGGCATGGTGTTTGAGGTGGCCATCGGGCTTGATAGGCTGATGGCGCTGAAAACCGCTTGACAAGCCTCTGAATTATTTGTAGGGGGGCTTTATCATTGACTTTCTGCGCCCGGAGCCTAGCAAGGCTGCCGGGGATAGCCGTGGGTTCACCAGGTGGGTGAAGCAAGTGAACATCTAGCCCGGCATTTTGCGCGGCTGACGAGCCCGAAAGGGCGAAACGCTTACGCGTCCCGCGGAGTCGCCCCAGCCGGGGAATAACTGGCGACCTAGGCCCACCACTTTAACCGCCCGGAGCCCCACAAGGCCCGGGGCATCGTCTCACCTGCCAAGCGCAGGAGGAGCATTCGAAGCCGCTCCGGTTAGCCTGAGCGGCTTCAGCATTTTCATGGAGAGACACGATGGGCACGAAGCGCAAGGGCGGCAAGAAATACTAATGGGCGGTCGCACCAGCGCGACCCGCAAAGGCAACGGTCCCGGCTACGGCGGGCCTGCCAAGGGCGCCAGACGTGGGAACGGGCGCGAGGCCTATACTGCCGACACGCAGCCATCCCCGGACGCCAAGCGCGCGGGTCATGAGGTCGCGGCAGAGATACGGGCGAAGATTGCGGCTCGCAAGGATGAAATTCTCGAAGCGCAACTGGCGCGGGCGACGGATGAGCACAATCCTTCCGGCCATGCGGCGGCGGTGGACTTGCTGAACCGCATCATGCCGCCAGAGAGCAAACAGACTGTTTCCGGCGATGCTGACGCGCCGCTGGCCTTCACCATCGTTACCGGAGTGCCCCGCGCGGAGGATTAACCATGTCGCGCGTGATTGACCTTGGCTATCGGGCGCGGGAGCAATTCGCGCCATTTCATCGGCGCCGGGAACGCTGGGCCTGCCTTGTGGCGCATCGGCGCGCGGGCAAGACGGTGGCCTGTGTGGCAGACTTGGTTGACGCGGCATTGCGCTGCACCAAGCCTAACCCGCGCTTCGCCTATGTGGCGCCGTTATATGTCCAGGCAAAGGACATCGCTTGGGGCTATGTGAAGCAATTCACGCGGGCTATACCGGGAGCGGCTTGGCACGAAAGCGAGTTGCGGTGCGACCTGCCGAACGGGGCGCGCATTCGGCTTTACGGGGCCGAAAACTACGAACGGTTACGCGGCCTGTATTTTGATGGCGTGGTGCTGGATGAATATGCGGACATGCCCCCGGCCATCTTGCCGGAGGTGATCCGCCCTGCGCTTGCTGATCGGGAAGGCTGGGCGACGTTTATCGGGACGCCAAAGGGCCGCAACGCCTTTTGGGAGATATGGGAGGGCGCATCATCGCCCGACTGGTTTCGGGCCATGCTACGGGCTTCCGAGACGGGCCTAATTGCCCCAGGTGAATTGGAAGCCGCGCGGGCGGTAATGACGCCCGAGCAATATGCCCAGGAATGGGAATGCAGCTTCGACGCGGCGATTATCGGCGCGTATTACGGGCGAGAGATTGCCCAGGCTGAGGAAGCCGGGCGTATCTGTCATGTGCCGGCTGATCCGGCCTTGAAGGTGCATACGGCTTGGGATTTGGGCGTCGGTGACAGCACGGCCATATGGTTCTTCCAGGTGGCGGCTAACCAGATCCGGGTGATTGATCACTACGAGGCGAACGGCCACGGCCTGCCGCATTACGCGGCGGTTCTGGCTGCCAAGGGCTACCAATACGGGCACGATTACCTGCCGCATGATGCCAAGGCGCGGGACCTGGGGACGGGCCGGACGCGGATCGAGACTTTCCGGGAATTGACCGGGCGAGTGCCCCGCGTGTTGCGCGCCGGCAAGGTCATGGATGGGATCAACGCGGCGCGCGTGACCATGGCGCGGTGCTGGTTTGATGAAAGCAAGTGCCGCGAGGGCTTGGAGGCGCTGCGCCAATACCGGGCCGACTATGACGAGAAAAAGCGCGTGTTTCGGGATGAACCGCGCCACGATTGGACCAGTCACACGGCGGACGCCTTTCGCTACATGGCAATGGCATGGCGTGAATTGCGGCCTGAAAAACCGCCCGAGCAACCGCGCTTTGCTATCCAGGCAGCGCCGGGCGGAATGCAGATCAACCTTGGTGAATTGGCGCGGCGGCACTTGCAGCGGCGCGCGGCCATGAGAGGGGATTACGAATGAGCGAAACTTTCCCGGCGAGCGGCGCCGCAGCCGTAACGGCCAGCGACACAACGGAGCTTGGCCCGTGCCGCGCGTTGTATGTCGGCGGCGCCGGCAATGTGGTGGTGCAGATGCCTAACCGAGACACGTCCATCACGTTTTCAAGCGTGCCAGCAGGCACGATCCTGCCGGTGATGGCGCGGCGCGTGATGGCGGCGACCACAGCAACGAGTATCGTGGCGCTGTATTGATGATTTCGCTGGGCATTTCCATCCCAATGCTTGCTAGGCCATCGGGTGGTGGTGGCATCGTTACCAGCGGCCTTGTCATGGATTTAGATACTGGCAATGTGGCAAGTTACCCTGGTACTGGCGCAACTTGGACTGATCTTAGCGGGAACGGTAACAACGCCACGTTAATCAATGGCCCGACTTTCAGCGCGGCAAATGGTGGGCAGATCGCTTTTAACGGCTCTACTCAATTCGCTACAATGCCTAGGTCGGTAGGCGCTTCTTTTTCCCTTGAGTTGTGGATTAATACCACTTCTAGCGGCGGGTCTAGTTCGGGCGAGTGGTGGGATGGCCTTGCTATTTTGGATGCAGACGTTAGCGGTCCAGGAAATGATTTTGGTCTAGCGATTGGCGCGGGCCGTCTCATGTTCGGTAATGGGAATCCAGATTCTACCCTAAAGACAACCAGCACCTACAATACTGGTAACTGGATACAAAGCGTAGCGACTAGAAATAATACTACCGGCGCGCGGCAAATTTTTGTCAATGGCGTATTGGTTGTAGGCGATACCGCGTCTACCCAATCGCTAAATGCTGCAACTCAAATGGTTTTAGCGCGATTCCAAAGTGCTTCTGTTGGGTTTTTAGCGTGTAATGTAGCAATCGTGCGCGCTTACAACATCGCCTTCAGTCCAGCCCAAGTAGCACAAAACTTTGACGCCGACCGTGGGAGGTTTGGCCTATGACCCGCATCACTCCCGGCATTTCGCACGCGTTTTTAGGCGCAGCCCTAACCGCGCTGATCGGCTTGCCTTGCGCGCTTGCGGGATTGCCTGCGCTGATTGGCGCCGCGTTCGCGATTGGCTTCTATGTGGGGCGGGAACGGCGCCAATCTGAGGAGCATTTCGGCAGCAATCGAATTTACCCCTGGCAGTGGAAGCCGCGCGCTGGGCGTGACATCGCTTGGCCTGCGCTGGCGGCGGCGCTGGTTGCGTTTTTGATTGAGGTAGCTACCCCATGAGCGACAGCGCCACCGAGGCCTATGAAGACCGCGAAGACGCTGGCAAGGATGATGCCGGGCTTGCGCGTCTATGGCTGGACAGCGTGGCGCTGGCGAGGAAGAATGAAGCCGACTGGCGCAAGGGCGCTGGCGAGGCGCGTGAGCGCTACCGTGGCGACAGCAAGAACAACCAAGGCAAGAAATTCAATATCCTGTTTGCAAACACGCAGATCACGTTGCCCGCCATCTACAATTCCACGCCAATCCCGGACGTGCGGCGCCGCTTTGGTGATGCTGATGCGACTGGCAAGGTTGCCGCGCAGGTGCTGGAGCGCAGCCTAAGCTATTCCTTCGACGCTTATGATTTCGGCGGCAACATGCGCGCGGCGGTGTTTGACAGCGTGCTGGCCGGGCGCGGCGTGTTGCGTGTGCGCTACGAGCCTTCCTTTGAGGAAACGGAGGAAGAACAACAGGAAGCGGCGGAAGAATACGCGGAAGATGGCGAGGCCATGCAGCCCGCCGCGCCGCGCTTGGTGTTTCAGAAGGTTTGCGTTGAGCATGTGGACTGGCATGATTTCATCATTGGGCCAGGCCGCAAGTGGGAAGAAGTGCCGTGGATCGGCTTCGAGCATCGCCTAACGCGCGATGAATTGAAAGACCGCTTTGGCAACATTGGCGCCACCATGCCGCTTGACATTGTGACCGATGACGCGCGGGCGCGCAATTCTGACCCGCGCGACGTGCCGGACGTTTTCAAGCGCGGCACGGTATATGAGCTTTGGGATAAGGAGGAGCGCGAGGTTCTTTTCATCGCGCCATCATTGCCGTCCAAAATCCTAAAGCGTGTGGATGATCCGCTTGGTTTGCAAGACTTCTGGCCAATGCCGCGTCCGATTTATGATGTGGTGGATAGTGGAAGCCTTGTGCCGATTGTTCCGTATTCGCTTTACAAGGATCAGGCAGAGGAGCTTGATCACGTCACGCGGCGGATTGACAAGCTGGTAGAGCAATGCCGCTATCGTGGTGTCTATGCTTCAGATATTGAGGAATTTGAGAAACTAGCCCGCGCCCAAGATGGTGAATTTGTCCCAATTCAGAACGCGATGCAGTTTGCCGAGCGCGGGCTTGACAAGGCAATCTGGCCCGTGCCGCTTGAAACGCTGGTTTCTGTCATCATCCAGCTTATGCAGCACCGCGAGGCGTTGAAGGCCACCATTTACGAAATCACGGGCCTATCTGACATTGTGCGCGGCGCCAGTGTGGCGAGCGAGACTGCCACGGCGCAGCAGATCAAAGCCCAGTTTGGTTCGATCCGCATTCAGGACCGGCAGGCCGAGGTGCAACGCATGGCGCGCGATGCCGTGCGGTTGATGGCCGAATTGATTGGCGAGAAATTTGAGCCTGAGACGCTTGGCCTGATGACCGGCGTTGATTTGCCGCAAGCGCAACAGAAGATGATGGCGCAACAGGCGGCGATGATGGCGCAACAATCCGGGCAGCCGGTGCCGCCTGAGATTGAGCAAGTACTAACTGTCCCTTCATGGGATGACGTGCTGCAAGTGCTTCGCTCCGATGCTATGCGCGGCTATCGGGTGGACATTGAAACCGACAGCACGGTGCAGGCTGATGTTGCGCGGTTGAAGACAAACGCGGCAGAGTTTGTGCAAGGCTTTGGCGGGTTCATCCAGGCGGTGGGGCCGGCGGTGCAGGCTGGCGCTATGCCGATGGATGTTGTGGCGGATTTGCTGACTGCCTTCGCGCGCAATTTCAAGCTAGGGCGCCAAGCGGAAGACGCGCTAGAGCGCATGGGCAAGATTGCCGCGCAACCGGCGCCACAACAGGATCAGGGTGCGGCGGCAGAAGCGCAGCGTGCGGCGGCAGAAGCGCAAGCCGAGCAGCAACGCGCCGCGATGGAGATGCAAGCCAAGCAGGCCGAAGCGCAAGCCAAGGCGCAGCTTGAGCAAGAAAAGCTGGCGCTTGAAGCGCAGCGCTTGGCGATGGAAGCGCAGATCAAAGAGCGCGAGATTGCCATTCGCGAAGCCGAGGTGGCATTGAAGGCGCAAAGCGAAGCTGCCCGATTGCAAGATAGCCAAGCGGCGCGGGTCGAAGCCCGCAAGGATGCGCTACTGCCTGACCGTGAAGCCTTGCTTGAAGAGAATGAGGCACAGATGCGCGAATTAGCGGCGGCAATGGCCGCATTGAACCAGACATTGGCGGCGCAGGCCGAGCAACAGGCGCAAGCCGCCATGATGCAAGCGCAAGCGCTGGCGCAGCTTGCCCAGGCGATGATGGCGCCGAAACGCGTTGTGCGTGGCAATGATGGCCGCGCCATTGGCGTTGAAACCACTCTGAATTGATAGGAACACACCATGTCCGCAACAAACGCCTTTGAGACAAGCTTGCTTCAGCATATTTTTCAAAATGCTGCCATTGCCAACATTGGCGATGCCACCGGGCTGCCAGCATCCGCGACGGCAGGCTCTTTGTTCGTGTCGCTGCATACCGCCGACCCCGGCGAAGCGGGCGCGCAGAATACCAGCGAGGTTTCCTATACCGGCTACGCGCGCCAAGCGGTTGCCCGTTCCGGTTCTGGATGGACAGTATCTGGCAACAACGTGTCAAACGCGGCTTCGGTTGCCTTTGGGCCTTGCACAAGCGGTTCTGCCACGATTACCCATTTTGGGATCGGCACGGATTCAACTGGCGCGGGCAACCTGCTTTTCAAGGGCGCTTTGACTACTTCGATTTCTGTCACGACAAGCTCAAACGCGACCCAAACCTTCGCCATTGGCGCGCTTGATGTGGATGTGGATTGATCTCCATAAGCTTCGACTGACCATGGCTTTCACCTTCACGGATGCAAACGCATGAGCGATGACGAAATCAGCCCAACGCAGTTAGCCTTATTGGCCGCGCGCGTATCGCAGCCGGACTTGCATGGGCTTCCTGAGTGGATGGCTGCAAATTTGCTGAATGTTCCTGACGTTTCGCTGCCCAAGGTAAAGCAGAAGGTGGCAACAGGCGTTGCGCAACAGTTGCTATTGACTACAGGCGAGTGGGCCAAGGCGGTTGTCGCGGCGGGAAACGAGGCCTTGCCAGAAGAAACCAGGGCGGCGGCTATTCTCATGCGCGATACAATCCGTCAAAGCAGCCATATCGAGGCAGACGATCCAGAAGCCTATGAGGCGGTTGGTTTGGTGCTGACAAAAATGGTTCAAGTTGGATTGCTTTCGGCAGCGACAAAAGATCGGCTTTTAGCTTTGGCAGATCGGCACCCTTCTTGGGCTGAAGCAAATGGCGTCACGGTCACTGCACGGACTGTCGGTCTGGCGCGGGGCGGCGTGTAATGGCAGTCGCGAAATGGGCAACGCCTTCGGCGCGGTCAAGCGATTTTGCGGGAACAACGCTCAATTCACTGGCCAATGGCAGCGAAAGCACGGTTGTCACCTATGATAATTCGACAAACCGTGACCTTTACAACGTTGTGACCATAAAGCTTGGCAGCATTACGCCTAGCACTGGCGGTTCGATAACGCTTCGCGTCACCCTGAATGACGGCACTGATACGGCAGACCGGATCGGCGGCGATCTGTATGTCATTCCGCTTACCTCCGGCGCATCCGCCAAGGTGGCGGTTGTCAATATGGTCAGGCTCTACCCATTCTCCATGCGGTTTAGCGTGATCAATAACGCGGGCGTGTCACTGGCCGCATCCGGGAATGAGCTTTACGTGCGTCCGTGGAATGAGGATGTCACCTAAATGCCGCGCGGGGTCAGCAGACTTGATGAAGCGCAGTTGCAGGGGAATCGGTTGTGGACGCCTGACCTGTTGCGGCCTGCGCTGTGGCTTGACGCTGCTGATGCTTCTACAGTTTCAGTAGCAACAGGCATCAGTGAGTTGCGCGACAAGAGCGGCAACGGGCGGCATTTTACGCAGACAACCACGCCAAGCCAGCCATCGTATAACCGGAACGGAATAAACGGTCTTGGCAGCATCGCCTTCGATGGCACCGCCAAGGCGTTGCAACGCGCGCCAGAAGCTTGGGCATTTCAATATCCAATCACGGCATTCGTCGTGTTTCGGGCGGCTGCATTAACTGGCGCCTACAACTCATTGTTTGAATTTTTTACCTCAGCTGGCCCTTCAACTGCGGGGTGGAGTGATCTTATCAAAAGCAATGGACGGTCGGCTGTGTATTCAACAAACACAGCGGGAACACAGCCAAATTATGACGGAACGGGGTCGTTGACCTACGTGACTAATCAAACGTATATTTTCACAGGTGTACATCAAAACAATTCATTAGTTGGGCTGCAAAATGGCAAAGCAGACGGCAGCAACACTGGAACGTATACCTTACGCACTAACTTAGGAACATCTCCGCTCTACATCGGCTCATCACCGTTGTTCGCTAGATACACGAACTGGATGATAGGCGAAGTCATCATCTCGAATGGTGCCGAGCTATCGGTAGATAACCGAATGAAGGTCTTAGGGCATCTCGCGTGGAAATGGGGAAATGCCGCTAACTTGGTGACGAGCAGCCCGTTCCTGAATTGTCCGCCTTTACTCGGGGACTAAGCGATGTCTTTGCGCGTCCGCGTCCCGGCGATTGCTGACCTAGCAGGCGGCGCTCTTGTAGGGGCGTCAACCCTAACCTTCACGCCAACCGGCGCGCTGTTGGGTGATGGGCCACTTAATGGGGCATCGGCGCTAACCTTCACGCCAACCGGCGCGCTGTTGGGTGATGGGCCACTTAATGGGGCATCGGCGCTAACCTTCACGCCAATCGGCGCGCTGTTGGGTGATGGGCCGCTTAATGGGGCATCGGCGCTAACCTTCACGCCAATCGGCGCGCTGTTGGGTGATGGGCCGCTTAACGGGGCGTTAACCCTGTCTTTCACCACGGCGGCAGACCTTACCGGGTCTGGCGGCGCTGGTGATATTGCAGGCGCGGCAACGCTAACTTTCACGACTGTTGGCGCGTTGCTTGGTGATGGCCCGCTTATCGGCGCGGCTTCGCTTACTTTTACCACGGCGGCAGACCTTACGGGATTGGGTGGTGCTGGCGCTCTTGAAGGGGTAGCAGCACTAACCTTCACGACTGAGGGCGCCCTAATAGGCGGTGGTGCGCTAGAAGGCGCTACATCGCTAACCTTTACCACAACTGGTACTGCCATTACGGCGGCGGAAATTTCCGGCGCGACTACGCTCACATTCCTGCCGGACGCTACACTATCGGGCGGCGGTGCGGAGATAGCTGGACAAACCACGCTAACCTTTTCGGTGGCGGGTTCGCTTAACATTGAGGCCATTGCCCCGCCTGCCGGTGGCGATGATGCGCCCGCCCGCACTGAGGACATCCGGCGCCTTGCCAAGCGCGAAAAGCGCCGGCAACGGCTGGAAGATGAACGCGGGCGGCGTTTCCGGCAGGCTTTGCAGGCCGCATATGAAGCCGCAGAGGGCCTTGCCGAGACTGAGGCGCCAGCCGCACGGGTGGACGTGCAAGAAGCGCTGGCGGACGCCAGAAAGGCCGCGCCGGAAGATTTTCGGGCCGAGATTGCGGCGCTTGATCGGCAAGCGCGCGACCTGGCCACGATTGACCGCATTTCCGCCTTGCTAGACGGGATTGCGGAATTGCAAGCCCGCGCATGGGCTGATGATGACGACCTAACCGTTCTTTTAATGGTGATGTAATGCCCCGCTATCGCTGGAACCGTGACACGCTTCGCCTGGAAGAAGTGACCGACGAGCCGCGCGCTGCGCCTGACACGCCTGGCATCATGCGTGACTTGCCGGCTTATAAGTCCCCGCTTGGCGATGGGTGGATTGATGGCCGGGCCGCGCGCCGGGAGCATTTCAAGCGCACGAATACGCGCGAGGTTGACCCTTCCGAATGGCCCGGCGGCTATCGCAGTGAAAAATTCGCAAACCCGCGAAACCTGCCTTTGAGGCGGGACTAAGCAGGAGACCCCATGTCAGAAATACTTGAGCAACCGGCGGTCGAAGAAACCGCGCCGGAACCCATTACCGCGCCCGCGCCGGCAGAGACCGCCAAGCCTTCAATTCGTGACACGTTGGAAAGCGTGTTGGCGAAGGCGGAAGAACGCGGCGACGATGGGCGCTTCAAGGCCAGAGATACGGCGCCAGAACCCGCGCCAGAAACACCGGACCAGCCCGAGACAGCGAAGGCGGCAGAACCTCAAGCCGAGGCCATCGAGCCGCCTTCCTCTTGGTCCGCCGAGGTGAAAGCCAAATGGGCAACGCTTCCGCCCGATGTTCAGCGCTATGTGCTGGACCGGGAAAGCCAAACCCACAAAGCCATCACGGAAAAAGGGCAGCGCGCTTCGCTCTATGACGCAATCGAGCAAGCCATTGGTGAAAACAAGACTGCGCTTGTGGCCGAGTATGGCGACATTCCGCGAGCCGTTCAAATGCTCGTCAATGTTTCCACGCAGGCCGGGCGCGATCCATTGCGTTTCATTGAATGGTTTGCCGGTCAACGCGGAATTGATCTTCGCGCGCATTTTGCCGGTCAAGCGGGGCAACCTGCCGCGCCGGTTGATCCAATGCAAAATGCCTTGATGAGTGAGGTAACGCAACTAAAGCAGCAGATCGAGCTTCAATCTACCATTTCCCAATTTGAACAGGCAAAGGACGCCAGCGGGAAGCCGCTCCGGCCTCATTTTGCTGATGTTCGATTGGATATGGGCCGATTGATTGCATCCGGCGCAGCGCAAGGGCTGGAAGATGCTTACACCAAAGCCGTCCGCATAAATGATGCGGTATGGGCCAAAGTGCAGGCAGCCGAGGAAGCCGAACGCGCGGCGAAGGCCAAAGCAGACGCCGCCGCAAAGGCAGCCGATGCGAAAAAGGCCGCTTCGATCAACATGCGAAGCCGTGGCGCGGTGTCGGGTTCTCCCGGCAAACCGCAAGACATTCGCAGCAGCTTGGAAGCCGCTTACCGTCAGATTCAAGGCTAATCCTCAACCTTCAGCAAAGGAGTGAACGGCAATGCCGTCCCCGAACGCTACATTTACGGAAATGGTCACGACGACCCTCCGCAACCATCCCTCGGAAATCTCCGATAACGTCAGCAAGCACAACGCGCTCTACAACCGGCTTTCTCGCCGGGGCCGTGTCCGCACCGTGCTTGATGGCGGATATGAAATCGTCCGTCCCCTGGATTATCAGGAGAACGGCACCTATCAGCGCTATTCTGGTTATGATGCGCTGAACATCTCCGCTTCCGATGTTGTGTCGGCTGCGAAGTATGATTGGGTGCAGGCGGCGGTTCACATTACCGCTTCTGGCCGCGAGCTTCGCATGAATGCCGGTTCCAGCAAACTGATTGACTTGGCTGAAGCGCGCATTCAGAACGCCAAGCGCACGGCGGCGAATAACATGGCGGTTGACCTGTATTCGTCTGGCGCCCTGGCAAACCAGCTTGGCGGGCTTGCGCTGATCATCCAGACGAACGGTCAAGGCACCGTCGGCGGGATTGATAGCGCGACCTACACTTTCTGGCGTAACCAGTTCCGCGAAATCAGTGGCACCAACACTTGGACCAAAAGCACGATCAAGGGCGACATGAACGCGCTTTATCTGTCTTGCGTCCGTGGTGGCGACAAGCCTGACCTGATCGTGTCAACTCACGATTTCTTCAGCGCCTACTGGGAAAGCCTGCAAGACTTGCAGCGCTATGCCTCAGCTGATGAAGGCAATGCCGGCTTCCGGTCCCTGAAATATGTGGATTCGGACGTGATCTTTGATGACAACACCAATTTTGGCAAGACGGCGGAGAGGATGTATTTCCTCAATACCAACTATTTGGAATTGATCGCGCATCGTGACGCGAATTGGACGGTTGACGACGAAAAGGTCTCTATTAATCAGGACGCGGTTGTGATCCCGATGTTCTGGCAGGGCCAGCTTGTTTGCTCCAATCGGAGCCTGCAAGGCATCCTCATTGACGCGTCGTAATCGAAAGGAGAACGACACATGACTACTTTGATTGGGGTTGATATTCTCAACTCTTTCACCGCCGACGAATTGTCGCAAGGCAAAGGCTTCGGTCTTGGCGACCGTCACATTGACCAGCTTGGCAACGAATATGTGTTTGTCTTGGCTGGTTCTGGCGGGATCACGGCAAACTTCGTGGCAACCATTGACGAGGCCTATGGCGCCGTCATGGTCAGCACGTCGAACGACGCGCGCGGTGATCTGCTTGGCGTGGCGCCCGTCGCCATTGCCGCCAGCAGCTACGGTTGGGTGCAAGTGAAGGGCGTGTGCAGCGTGCAGGTAGCGGCGTCTTGCGCTGCCAATGTGCGCTTGAACACGACTGCCACGGCAGGGCAGCTTGATGATGATGGCACATCGGGTTCCTTTACCTGTGATGGCATCTTCCTGACGACTGCGCGCGGTGCTAGCGCTGGCACGGCGCCTGCCGTGCTTAACTACGCCATCCAGGGCGTGACGATCTGATAATCAACGGGGCCGGGGAAATCAATCCCCGGCCTTTCTTTTGGAGATGACCTTATGAGTGGAACCGGACAAAGCCGCGAGCCCGTGGCCATAATGCCGATTGAGTTCTGGACCGAATACACTGGCGAAGGCGCAGACCTGAAAGCATCCGATTGGGTGCGATGGGTGAAGAAAGGCGATTCCATGCGGTCAACTGTTGCCGAGAAGGTGTCACGGTTGAAGAAGGGCATGGTTGGTGAAGAAATTTGGGCAGTGATCAAGCCCTATTACGAGCGTTGGAAGGAAGGCCAAGATGCGCCGGTCATCGGAATGCCTTTGGATGCTGCGCCATTCGCTACAAAGGAAATGGTCCGCGTTCTGGCGCAGGTTGAAATCCGCAGCGTCGAAGATTTGGCGAATGCGGAAGAAGCGGCGCTGAATAAGCTGCCGATCCCCGGCATCATCGGAATGCGCGCCAAAGCCAAGGCGTTGCTTGATACGCGGGCCAATCTGGCGCCGGTATCGCAAGAATTGGCGGAGCTGCGCGAGCAAGTGCAAGCCATGCGGAAAGAGCGCGATGATGCGCTGAGATTGTCCGATGAAATGGCTAAGGATGCTGGAAAATTACGCAGCCGTAAGCCTGAAGGCGTAGCGGCGGCGCTTGGGTAAGGGGTGCGGAAATGTCACTACTCACGCTGGTTCAAGCGGCTTGCGATAGGCTTGGCATTCCAATGCCGGGCGCGGTCATGTCGTCTAACGACGAGACGATCCGCGTCATGCGCGCCTTGGCCACGCAAGAAGGGCGCGAATTGGCGCGGCGGGTGGCATGGCAGAACCTGACGCAAGAAAGCAGCTTCACCACGGTTGCAGCCGAAACGCAGCCGGGCGCAATCCCGGCTGACTTCGACCGCTTCATAAATGAAACCGCCTGGAATTACACGCAAAACCGGAGTTTGATCGGGCCGGTTGACCCGCAACAATGGCAGCAGTTGAAGGCTTCGCTTGTCGGTCCGCCGTGGTTGCATTTCCGCCAACGCGGTAACGCCTTCCTGATCATCCCAAACCCGCCGGCGGGCGAGAATATCCGATTTGAGTATGTTTCGCGCTTTTGGGTTGACACGAATGGCGACGGGCTAGGCGAGGCTGATGCTTGGGCGGCGGACGCTAACACGGCGCTTCTAAGCGAAGAATTGATCACGCTCGGCATCATCTGGCGATGGCTGAAGCGCAACCGCCTGCCATACAATGACGAATTGCAGGAATATCAGGCGCAAGTGAACCAGGCCATTGGCCGCGACGGCGGCAAGCGCACGGTCAGCATGGGCGGACAGTATGACACCGCGCCGCGCGTGCCGAGCATTCAAGACGGATCTTGGCCGCTATGATCCGCCCCACCAAGCAGGGCGCTGGCACGGCGCGGGTGGTGTCTATTCCGCCCCCAGTGCAAGGGTTAAATGCGCGCGATGCGCTGGCGTCTATGGACGCGGCGGACGCTATCACGCTTGATAACTGGTTCCCGCGCGCAAATGACGTGGTGCTACGGCTCGGGCACCAAACCCATGTCACGGGCCTGCCGGGTAATGTCGAAACGCTGATGCAGTATTCCAGTGGAAGCACGAATAGTCTTTTCGCGGTTTCAGACAGCGGCATTTATGACGTGACTACACCTGGCGCGGTTGGCGCGGCGGTGGTTTCAGGATTGAGCAACGCACGCTGGCAGCATGTGGTGAAAACCACATCAGGCGGCACGTTCCTTGTCTGCTGCAATGGCGCAGATGCAATGCGCGCCTATAATGGCACCACTTGGACAACGCCGA
>Ga0208975_1000365_pt1 | contig 22601 bp, 15 predicted proteins | sample GreLakmeER78MSRF_FD_187700 | JGI IMG/M metagenome (GOLD analysis project Ga0208975, IMG submission 187700) | Freshwater lentic microbial communities from great Laurentian Lakes, MI, USA - Great Lakes metaG ER78MSRF (SPAdes) | ecosystem: Environmental > Aquatic > Freshwater > Lake | place: Great... | reverse complement strand
TCGCTGCTGTGCCGGCGGAAGACCAGGAATCTGATTGTCAATGAATGTCGCCACGTGATACTGCAGCACCATAGTCGTGAGACGAATGTGCTCTTCATTCACATTTCCCTTCTCCAAGCGCGTCTTGAGTTGATTGTTAGTTTTGACAATGTCGCTCAACTTGTGCGTCAAGTCGTCTTCACGACGCGAGCCGTTATCCTCAATGATCGACGGTCGCACAGACGGCGGGGGCACCACCAGCACCTGACAGATCATCCACTCGGGCTTGTTCCACTTTGGATTGAAGCCAAGGAGCTCCATGTCACGCTCCGTAACGCGCTCGAAAATTCGCAGCACATCTTCCGCCGTAAATTCACGAGGCTCAATCGGAACGCCACTGTTGGCGCCCGTCTCCTTCCACTCCGCAATAATCTTCAGAGCACCCTGCTTTGAGTACTTGGAAGGTTGGCGCGCCCCACAACCACCAGCAGTCTTGTCGTCGCCGCATCGCTTGATTTTATTTTTGCCAGTAATCAGCTTGAACATGGCCTCATTGCGCTTTGCCAGATTTTTGATGCCCTGTGCTTTTGCGATGCCCTCACGAACCGAAGGATCTTCGGAATCCGGCGAAGCCAAGATCCGCGAACAGCGAAAGCACACGCACTTTAGGAGCTTCTTGATGTGATCATAAAACATGGCGTGAAACACCGGGCGCGCCAATTTTATGTGACCGAAATGACCAGGGCAAAAAATATTTTTTTGTTCGCAAGTTGCGCAAGTACGGCTGTGTTCTAATACACCCATGCGAGGGTCAAAGAGCCCACCAGGAACCGGGTCATTTCCACTAAATGTATCAGTCTTTGTCACCTCCACCACCGACCGTCGAACGATCTCTTCAGGACTAAGCACACTGAACTGGATACCCTTTACGACTTCGATATCTTGGTCGTAAGAGAGTTCTTTGTATATCGACATTTGTGTGGCTTAATCTAAACTTACAACTAGATTTTTTAAATGAGTATTCGTGTTAAATGTACAGATGGTAATATAATTTCAATTTTTACAACAAATTGTTTGGGCTTGGTTTGATAAAAAATAGAAAAATAAAAAACCCACACGGCTCGCAAGCTCGACTCAATATCTTGTAGAATCAAAAGAAGGAATGACACATAAATCTAGCCCAAATACTATCTAAAAAATTGACATACATTTTAGAAAACCATCAATCCCAATATGCAAACGCGCTCACGTAAAAACATTACAATGTCGAAGAATGAGGAAAATATTGTTTTGCCAAACTCGGAGGATAAAGATTACATTCCCGAAAGTGGTGATAGCTCGAGCGACGGTGATGATGACAGTTTTATTGTAGATGATGACTCCGATGATGACATGGAAGAATACGAAGACGGCGACGACACCGAAGGCAGCGAAGACAGCGACGCCGGCGAAGACACAGAAGGCAGCGACGAGGACGAGGACGACGACGACGACGACAAACCAAAAGCCCGTCGGACCATTGTTCCTCTGCAAATTCTAAATGCACTGCGTCATCGCGGAGCATCTTCGCGCTTTATGATTATTTCCAACGATGACGACGATGACGATGATCTCCCTGTGATGAAAAAACGCAAACGCAAGGACACAGAAGAAGAGGCCGCGATGCGCAAATTCGTAAGGAAATATTCTGAGGAGGAACAAAAATATCTGCGCAGTCTCTCGCATGAGCAGCTCGAAAAAATAAAGGAGTTTGAGAAAACGATGGAAGTCATGAATAATATTCCCGAAGTCCCTCTTCGATTCAAAGTTCTCACATCAACAATGGAGCTTGGCAGCAAGCGCCTCATTCTTCAACGACTCGATCAATTTCAAAAGATGCACGACGGCGCCGGTGAATATTACAAGCTGAGCAACTGGCTACAATCAGTATGTCGGCTACCCCTTGGGATGTACAACCCCCTTCCAGTAACGCATCAAGACAGTCGCGCACAGATTTCCACATTCCTGCAAACCACAAAAACCCAACTGGACACCATTGTCTATGGTCATTCTGATGCAAAAAATCAGTTGCTGCGCATCCTTGCACAGTGGATCTCTAATCCGTCCTCGAAAGGCCACTGCATTGGCATTCATGGCCCGCCCGGCATTGGTAAAACATCGCTCATTAAAAATGGCATCAGCAAAGCACTAAATCTACCTTTTGCATTCGTTCCCCTCGGGGGTGCAAGTGACTCATCGTTTCTTGATGGGCACTCTTTTACATATGAAGGCTCCATGTATGGGAAAGTCGCCGAGGTTCTCATGCGAACACAATGCATGAATCCCGTCATCTTTTTCGACGAACTTGACAAGGTATCGGAGACAAACAAGGGCGATGAAATCAGCCACATCCTCACGCATTTGACCGACAGCACTCAAAATGACAAATTCTACGATAAATATTTCGGGGAACTAGATCTCGACCTATCAAAGGCACTCATGGTGTTCAGCTACAACCACGAGGAGAAGATCGATCCAATTCTACGAGACCGTATGATTTCAATCAAAGTAAAGGGGTATGATACTGAAGATAAGCTTCAAATCGCAAGGAATTTTCTGATTCCATCTATTCTTCAACAATATGGTTTCAAGGACGAGGACATCGTTTTCTCCGAACACATCTTGAAAAGCATCATTCAACGGGTGAGTGAGGAACATGGGGTACGTAATTTTAAACGCGGCATCGAGTCCATTGCGAGCTGGGTAAATATGTACCAATACGTCCCGCCGCCGGATATGAATGCAATTGAGTTCCCATACACCGTGAGCGAGGAGTGTGTCAAAAAGATGATTATTGATACCAACAAAAGTGCAATGACAAATGCGATGTACATGTAAAATAATGCTGCTAGAATGTAATGAAGATCAAAGCAAATGCTCCTTTGTTAGCGTCCATTGGTTTCATTTTTGTTATTTATGTTGTGTGGTGGGCGTATGATGAACATCAAGTAAAATTTGTTTCGGGTGTGCTGACCGCAAACTTCATAAAAAACGACGATGATAAATACATTGCGAGCCTATCATCCGCTGACCTTGTTGCACGCAAGGCAACATCAAGGGATGAGTACAAGCTGTATAGCATGCAGGCCGCCAGTAATTTTTCAGAATTCGAGAAATTTAAATTAAAACAGGCCGTTAGAAAGGCTGATGCTTATTTCAAAACGCTCGAAAAAAGCATGCCGTACTTCAAGCATAACAAGTCATTACACTGGCAGTTTTCTCGAACATCGGGGATCTATTACGAAGGAGGACATCCGCACACACGCAAGGATATAATCTTCATCACAGATGGCGTAATGACCCGGCAAATGCAAGACATAGTTGAGCTTGTTATTCATGAACGAATCCATGTGCTTCAACGCCAGTTTCCAAAGGAGACAACATCGCTCTTTTTAGACATTGGTTTTCAGAAAGTGGGGGTGCGCGCGGATTTTCCTTGCGCAAGAGCAAACCCCGACTTGGACGAAAATATTTATGCACATCCACAGATGCTCGAAAATCGCCCATGGGTGTCATGTTATTCTTCCGAGACTCCATCTTCAATCCAAGATGTAACCACAGAGGATATTTTCGAACATCCTTTTGAATATATTGCATACACTTTGGCAAACCAATATCAGAGCTAGCCCAAATTTTATAAGCTTGTCAAAATGTCCAACTCAGTGTCTTATTTTTTATTTCAAGATGGAGGCCTCAAATATAATTTTATGTTTGAATCCCAAATGCAACCAACTTGCATCCGAAAATGTTCAAAGGAATTTTGGAACATGTGGTAACTTAAAGTGCATGACAATGATGCGCACGTTTGGGTGTCAAAAAATGGTTTCATTGTACAGTGACCATATTATCATTTTAAAACAAGCACCAGAGTATGCTTCTAACTTTACTCTGTGTCGTAATTTTTTTCGAAATGAGATCGAAAAGAAATTCTGCAGCATTGAGCCTTCAGAGGCCAACCGTTTTCTCGAACACGAGGCAACATTACTTCTTGAAGAAATTGAAAATTGGACATCTTCATTCTTTAAGGAAGTCGGAGTTCGGGCAACTTTTCCTTGTCTTCGATCAAGCCCGGACGACAATATATACTCCCATTCGCATATGATCAACAATCATCCATGGGTTTCAGTAAGAAACCCCAACATCTATTATATATGTGACAACAAATGACGTGCTTGAGCATCCATTTGAATATATTGCTTACATTTTGACCAATGAGAACAAATGCTAGCCCAAAAATATAAAATTGCCGAAAATATTTAATCTCCCAACCGTCAGATGCAAAGCTATTACGGTATTTGCGTATTTGTTTTGTAAAATGCATCTACAAAATATACTATGCCTAAACCCAATGTGTTCTTCACTTTCGTTAGATAATGTAAAACAAAGCCTTGGAACTTGTTCGGATGCAAAGTGCATAACAATGCTACGCATATTTGGCCGTTCAGATATGGTATCGAAGTACGAAGACCATATTACAATTTACAAGCAAGCACCGCAAATGTACGAGGCAAACTTTATGTACGTGCGTGATTCCATTCGATCTGAAATTGAGAATAACATGAAAACGCCTCATGCGTCACTTAATCACCAACGTCTTCAACCAACAATTCCGACAATCACATGTGACATCGCTAAATTGCAAATTTTATGTTTTCAGAATGAGAATGAAAAAATAAGAGGCAAAATTATCTTTTTGAAGACCCTTGGACATTTTTCAAGCCCAAACGTTATAGAATCCTCTAAGTGTCCAATACGGGAGCTGTATTTTTCATTTCAAGATGGCGGCAGTAAGTAACGCCATGGATATTATTTTATGTCTAAATCCAAAATGCAGACAGCTTGCATACGAAAATGTTCATATGAGTTTTGGCACATGTACTAGCCCGAAGTGCATGACAGTGATGCAAGCTTTTGGGTGTCAAGAAATGATTTCTACGTACAACAACCATATTGTTATTTATAAACAAGCACCGGAGGAGTATGCTTCCAATTTTAAGTACATTCGTGATTTTTTTCGACATGAAATTGAGAAAAATTTATCGAAGCCGCTAATTTCCCCGAGCATATCCAATGCTTTTCGTCCCAACAACATTGATAACCTCGACATCGGAAACCTCCGCTTGTCATGAAATAAATGTGATTTTACAAAAGGTAACCATGGATGCTTCAAAGGTAACCATGGATGCTTCAAAGGTAACCATGGATGCTTCAAAGGTAACCATGGATGCTTCAAAGGTAACCATGGATGCTTCAAAGGTAACCATGGATGCTTCAAAGGTAACCATTGCAGAAACAAAAAATTTAAAGCAGTTTCCGTGTCCAACTTGCTATAAATCATACACAAGATTAAGCTATCTTACAGCACATACTCCCCGTTGCAAGTGTATATCAATACCACTTGAGTGTTCAACATGCCATAAAATATTTAGCACAAAAAGTAGTCTATCTTTTCACCGCAAGTCATGTTGTGTCCCCGGAACAAAAAATGTTTAAATCCATTTAATGGAAATATCTTATTGATGTAAAATAAATGGATACACTCGTCAATCAAGTAAGGTGTCAAGTGCCACATGCAAGTGAGGAGCAAATTATTGAAGCTTTGAAAACAAATAACAATGACATCACAAATTCCATCTTACATCTTCTTGTTCCCTCATCCCAACAAACATCATCTCAAAAAGTTCCATCAAAGTGGGACGAAATACGTGACATATGTTCTGACATGGAAACATCAATGCATACCGCAGCAAGCTATTTGAAAGATAAGAAAAGTACTTAAAGGTCGTATGAGATCTGATATGTATCGTGCGCTATGGACGAAGCAGATACCAATAATCTCCTTGAAATCAAAACGGTTCAAGCATCTACATTCAAGCAAGTGGTTGATGCCCTTAAAGAAATTCTAATGGATGTCAATCTTGAATTTGACAAAACGGGACTAAAAATTGTCGCCCTTGACAACACACACGTCGTGCTCGTGCATCTGAAACTTGATGCCGACCGTTTTGAAACATACTATTGCGAAAAAAAGATGTTTGTCGGCATCAATATGCTGAAGCTTCACATGCTCATAAAAACTATTGGAAACAGCGACATCTTGACACTTTTTGTTGAAAAGTCGGACCCGAACAAACTTGGCATTCGCATTGAGAACCCAGATAAAAATGTAAAAACCACATACGGCCTTTCCATGCTCGACATTAATGTCGTGAATATCAACATTCCCGCCGCGGATTTCCAGACCATTATTACAATGCCGTCGGTAGATTTCCAAAAGATCATTCGCGACATGCACAATCTCGCGGACTACATTGAGATTCGCAATGTTGAAAATCAACTATCGTTTAGTTGCACGGGTGATTTCTGCACACAAACGACTGAATTGGGAACGGATCGCAACCAAAACATGAGCATTGTCAAGCCACCCAACCAAGGACATGAGATCATTCAGGGTGTTTTTAGCCTAAAGTACCTTGTGATGTTCACAAAATGCACAAATCTGAACAATGTCGTTGAGATTTTCCTCAAAAATAATTTCCCACTCATCCTTCGTTACCAAGTTGCTTCGCTTGGTGAGATCAAACTTGTCCTTGCACAACGCGATTAGATATCAGGTTTGAAAATCTTTGTTCTCGCAATAAGACTTGAACATTATTTTTGTATATGAAGGTGGTTCAATGTTGTAATACTGAACGCCACCATAGTCTTTATCCGAGATCCAAACCCGAAGGATGCAAAAGCTGCGCTTCGGAGAGATGCTCACACCACAGACCTTATCCCATAATTTATGTTTGTGTTCCCCGTGCATAATGTTTTCGCCGACAACCATTCCCGAAAAGAGAAACCAGAACTTGCTGACCTCATTTTTCATTATTTTGAAAGAGATACAGCCTCCGTTGCAGTTGTGCTCATCCTCCCACAACGGCTTGATATGCTCCCGCATGACAAAAAACATGCCTTTTGACCAAGCATCTTCAAAGTTCTTTTGCACACCGATAAAGTCTTCAACCGAACTCATAGTTGCAACGTGCTTATAGCTTTTCTCGGACCAATCTTCATCCTCCGGATCATGAAAATAGAGGCTCCATGTGTCGTTTAGAAAGGTGCTGGCGGGCGGCTCCATTAAAATATAAAATTATATATTTTTAAGTAGCTCCGAATATTCTTGAATTGGAATGGAGGATATCAACAAACTTTTAGACACTTGCTTTGAACGGAAGAATTTAGAACGTGACACAATCGCAACTTTTCTAACTTCAGAATTCTACAATAAAAACGATCTCCCGGAATTACAACAACACTTGGAGCTAGTAAATTCAAGAAATGAGAAGAAGAAGTTACTGAGAGTTGTTATTCTGTATAGCTTTCTGGCGAGGCTTGATACTCTCCATGACTTTTGCGACCAGCGAAGAACCAAAGTTCCAGAAATTGCAGTATTTGTTAAAAATCTTGTTTTTTCTACGGACTATATGCGGCTCATGAAGTTGTTCTTGTCGTCAATTGCACATGCTTCATCACTTCAGCGAGATGAATACGAATACTTTATGTCGTCCTTTGAAAATCTTTGTAACTACTCCTCAAATGGATTTTCAACATTCGAGCATGCTGTTATCGATTTTGCAAGATTCACACGAGCACACATCTTTAAAGAGCCCGTATCTGAGCTTTTGAATGTCATTATTGCGGACAATCACAAGGGATCCGATTTCAACAGCCAACTCAAAAGCAATCTTGAGCTTTCATCAAATGATTTTGACATCGTGTTGGAAACCTCGCACATCTCGCTGCAAGCATTATGCGATCAAGATAACCAAATACGTGTCGTAAATTCAGTTGCGAGTATTTATGATAAACTTGGTACAACTAACAAAAGTAGTTGTTTAGCAGGATACAAGTATGTTTGTAATGATTTAGTGTTACGACGCGCCCTAGGGCAATCCATCGAGATCGACTATTTTAAGGGGGAAAATACATCGGTTGAATGCACGAACCCTACCAAACCAAACGATATCATATATAGCTTGGGCTATCAAGGTGCTCAAACACCTATACAAATCAATTCACAAGATCTCGAAAGTGGCTTTGGTGTGAAGTTGTACGCAACTATCCTTTACAATTTCCAATCGCCAAGCAAGCCAAACAATACACTGTTTCGACTTCAAGAAACCTTTCGCACATTGTTCCGCCTCACTTCTGCGAATGTAGATCAAAACTGCCGCACCATCTTCGATCTCAAACGCAATGGGGATTGGGGAATCGTAGAAATTGCAAAAAATTTACAATTGTCAAAACAATCAACGAGTCTCATGACACTCGACGGTCCATGTTATGCAAAGAGCTTATTGACACTTGTGATTGAAGAAAATAAAGCCACATTTGGTCTCACGAGCATTTTTACACTTATGCAAAACAAAGCCTATATGATGAATATGCATAAAGGAAGCCTTACACAAACGATGCGATCAAATATTCAAAAAGAGATTGACAAATGGATTCTCATTGGCGGGAGCGGTAGTGCTCAAATGGAATCGAATGACTTAGCAAATCTTAAGAAACAAATACTTTCAACATACATAAATAATATTCTCACACTTTGTAAGAACCTCGATACCGTTTTGAATTTTGGAGATCAATTATCGTCATCTTATCCCGTTATATCATACTTCAAAGAGGTCATTGCAAATATGTATTTGAAACTTATCGCATATGCAAAATGGGTTCATAATTATGTGAGCCCCGCATCCACTATAAACTCTGAATTTGCAGTATTAATGAGTCAAATAATGCATAAAACAACATCAGATGCATCATTGCTAAGTAGCAACTCTGATTTGCACTCATTTATTGAGAAAAATAATTTGAACGAAGACTCGAACGAACTGTTCTTCAGAAGTTTCTACAGTGTCAAACATCGCGTGACAACTGAAACTGAGTTTCTACAACACATACAACAAGATTTGCTAACGGCAAACGAGATAATCGCAGACTTCACAAAATCGATGATACAAATTTGTCATTTTCACATGAAGGACACGATTGAAGAATATATACAACGTGACGGATCGCTACCACTGTGCTCCATTGTTTGTGATTCGATGCGACTAATAAACTCATCGATGAATTGGTATAGGCAACAAGATATGAACTCCTCGAAACCGTTGCGTCACTGCGGTGCCCGTTTTGCCTTTCAAAACGTTTCGAAGGAGTTCCTTGAATACGAATTAGCCCGCGATACTTTGGCAGTCGAGAATGAAACATATATAACTCGCATTATATCGGAGTGTTCAAAGGCGTCTTCAAGAGAGTTAAGCCGCGTCATAGAGTTCGTTAGGAGAACAAAGGATAATTTAGAGATTCTTATAGAAAAAGACCGCCCGTCTTTCAAACGAAAGAGATCACCCGAAAATTCGCGTCCGCGCACAGAACGGGCGGGCGGTGGCGGCGATCTAGGTCGAACCTGTGATAAATTGGCTCGTGAAATAATAAATGCTTTTGTGTTGATTCCGAATGCAATACCTTCATTTATCATGCATGCATTTACGGAACAAGGTAAATTTTCAAATCAGCCAAAGACACCCTTCCCATTGAGTGGGCATGTTCAACAAGATGATGTTCAAACGTTGATTTATATAATTGACTCGATGATCGCCGATTTGCCGCGAATTCATGACGTGAAAGGTTTAATACGATTAAAATGGTATGAAATTAATGTGATTGACAATTTTATGATATCATGTATCAAAGGACGAGATGCATCCGGTGCATATGTGTATATTGATCCCATTAAGTTTTGCATAAATATGAGTTTGCATCAATCGTACATGTCACAAGTTCGATCATCCATGTTTTCCGAGGCGGTTCTTCATGTAAAGCGACCTTTAAGGACGCTTGGCACGCGTCCTATGCGCGCATCAGCAAGCATAAAGAAACACATGCTAACTACCCGAAATGATCGTAGCGTGAATCATCCACGTGAATCATCTCGATTACCGACCGAACCAAAGCAAAAATACCAAGAAAAGGTGACATCATCATCACGTCGTCATCCTATTACGGGTGAGAAAGTAGTAAGTAGTAATCTTATATCATAAAAAATGATATAAGATTTGAGAAGCACAACTATACACTTACAAACACATACACATACACCACAATGTCTGTAACAGAACCTAACTTCCTTGTCGCCAAGCTACATGAATGTGCAATTATTCCAACAAGGGCGACTGTTGGCAGTGCCGGATATGACTTATCGGCGTGCGAGGAGGCGGTGATTGAATCGGGTACTTGGTGTGCTGTTGATACAGGCATTGCGATTCAAATTCCCTCAAACTGTTATGCACGTGTAGCGCCGAGATCGGGTCTTGCGTTTAAAAATGGACTTGATGTGTTTGCGGGTGTCGTTGATTCAGACTATCGTAGCACTATCAAAGTAATTCTTATGAACAATGGAAAGTCGGCATTTGTAGTGAATGTTGGCGACCGTATCGGGCAGCTTGTTTTCGAACGCATTTTTACACCAAATCTTCGTATTTGCGAATACGTTGAACTCACGGACACATCTCGTGGCACGGGCGGGTTCGGTAGCACGGGAATTGGCGCACCACTATAGAAACACTTACATCAAATTACAAATTTTCTTTTTTGTTCATCCAGTCGTTAGTCGTTAGTCGTTCATCTTGTAAGTCAAACCTTCATCAAGTTGTTCATCCAAACGATAAAAATACAAAAATAAACAATACAATTATAGATATTCAAGACTACGAGGACAATGATGATGCTGACTCATATTCAGAATCCGACTCTGCAATGCTGGCCTCATAAGTCGCCTCGTAATCGTCGTTCGGGTTTTGATAAACCGAATATGTCTTCACATACACGGGGTACAGTTTGGTCATGTTCTCTTGATTGATGGAATAGTATAGAGTAAAGAGCGCTAGAATAATTGTTACGACGCAAGCGATTACTATAAATTTTGTGGGTTGCTTTCTAGAATTTTTCTTACGGTCGTCCTCATCCTCCATTTCATTTTTGCACATATCATAACGAACGGTGTCAAGATCAACGAGCGCCATTTTTATTATATAAATCTTAGCATCATGCTTTTAAATAATCAAATTTTTGTGTGCAAGGGACTGTCAGTAATAGTAATACCACAATAGTCTTTCGGTTTTGTCTTGTAATCCTCATCGGTATAGATACCAATGTTGATGGACTCTTGCAAGATCCATTTGAAGGACTCCCAAAACTCTTTTGTATGGCCGATGCTTTTGCAAGCCAAATGTCCCACCTCGTGCAATGCCACAAACATCATAGTGTTGATGTCCTCCAGTTTCTCTTTTCCATCGCGCGACCGCAAGCAAAAAACGAGCTTCTCGCCTTTATTTACAGAGTAGCTTGTGTATTTTGCATTGTCCGCCCCTTCGCTTAGGACCTCCGGGTTATAATTCTTCAACATACGAAGAACACGATCATCTGATGGCGCCGTACGCTCAAGATGCTTGATGAGCGTTTGAATATTTTTGTTGATGGTTGCCAACATGTTGGCTGCATCCCCTTTATCGGGCAGGCTTCTTACCAAATATTTGCGGCCATCCATACTTGATAGAACATACTCGACCTCACCATTTGCGTAGGTGTCCCATATGAAATATATTAATGCAATCGAAAAAATTAAAACAATAACGGTCTCGTTTTGCATTACTCTAATTGATTGTAAGAAAATTTGAACCTAAGACTTGTTCACTTAAAAGATAACCCCTATGCATTACTAACGAACATGGCAGGCCTCCGTCCCACATGTGATTCTCTCGATGCGTCCGAGCAAGATCTCGAGTTCCAGGTGGTGGATTGGTACATCCCGGAGTCGGATCGCCATCTGCGCCGCGATTATTCCGCGGAACCCATGGAATATGAAATAAATATGTTTGGCGTGACGGCAGAAGGCTATAGTGTATGTGCGAGTGTCAAAGGATTTCAACCCTATTTTTTCATCAAATGCCCTAAATCATGGTACAACGACAAGTCGGCACACGACCTCAAGCGACGCATAGCCTCGTTGAAAACCAAATTGCTGAACGAAACATATGACACATACATCAACGACCGAATGACCGGAAAACGCACAAAGGTGAGCAAGAACATTATTCCCTACCGCCTGCGCAGCCATCTTATGTATCTCAAGCTGGTTCATCGCAAGGATTTCTGGGGATTCACGAATGGCACAAACTTTCCCTTCATGAAGCTCAAGGTCAAATCGCTCGGACTCTATAACATTTTGCGCCGCTATTTTCAAGACTCCATCGACGCCGATAAATTACAGAACAAAAGCACATACGAGTTGTACGAAAGCAACATCGACCCATTTCTTCGTTTCATCCATGAACAAGACATTCAACCATGTGGGTGGGTGCGGTGCCCTGCAGGTTGTTATAAGGTTGTTGAGATGGGGGCGCCGGGAGAAGCGGACGAGGACTCGGCGGGTCCCATTGCGCGCACAAACATCAACATTGAAGTGCAAAGCCAGTATGTGGCACCGCTCCGATACAACAAGATCGCTCCACTCTACATTGCGTCGTTTGATATTGAATGCACAAGTGCGCACGGGGACTTTCCCCTTGCCAAAAAATCCTACTTCAAGCTCGCCCAAGACATTGTGCGCGCCTTTCGCTTCACCAACCCCTCTTACGAAACGTTTCTCGAGTGGTTGAACGGGGCATTTAAGGGAAATGCGGACCCTCATCGCGATGCACGAATTCATCAAGTGTTTCCGAAAGCACCGCCTACCGATCTCCAAGCCAAGATCGTGAAGGCCGCAAATGCCGCCTATGGGATTCTTGCGTCCTCTGATCTCGCCGAGGCCGCAAATGAACATTCGTCCTCTGATTGTGAAAGCGACGACGAGCCGGATACGCGCGCGCAAGTCCAAAAGAGCAGTGTCTTTGAAAAGTCGGTGTGTGATGTGTTTAGCAAAAACCTTCCACCCCTCAAAGGCGATTCCATTATTCAGATTGGAACCACTGTGCATGTCTATGGGTCGGATGACATCGTCTATAAAAATATCGTGACGCTCAATTCGTGCGACGAGATTGAAGGCGCGGAGGTCGAGTCATACAACACAGAGGAAAAGCTTCTCATGGGATGGAAGGAGGTGATTTCGGCCATAGATCCAGATGTGATGATTGGCTACAACACATTCGGGTTTGATATGGAGTACATATGGACGCGCGCTGTAGAGCTCGGTATTTGCGCCGAGTTTGCAGAAAACTTTGGGCGCCTTCACGGCCGATTGGCAGTCTTGGAAGAGAAGAAGCTCTCGTCGTCAGCCCTTGGAAACAACGTCATGAACATCATTCAAATGCATGGCATTGTCAATATTGACATGATGAAAGTCATGCAGCGTGATCACAAGCTCGATATGTACAAACTGGATTATGTTGCCTCGGTATTCCTTGGCGACAACAAGCATGATGTGTCGCCCAACGAGATTTTCGCAAAGTTCAAAGGAACATCTGCAGACCGCTGTGAAGTTGCTCGCTACTGTTTGCAAGATTGTGCGCTCGTGAATCGTCTCTTTCACAAGCTCAAGGTTCTCGAGAATAACGTCGGTATGGGCAATGTTTGCTCGGTGCCTTTGAATTATCTCTTCATGCGCGGGCAAGGCATCAAGATCTTTTCCCTGGTGGCAAAAGAGTGTCGCACGAAACAGTATGTCATCCCGGCCAAAAAGTACATTCAAGACAACGACGTGATCGAAGACGGCTATGAAGGTGCCATTGTTCTAGAGCCGAAAGAGGGTATGTATCTAGACGAGGCCATTACAGTGTTTGATTATGCTTCCCTTTACCCATCGTCTATGATTGAGCGCAATCTATCACATGACTGCTATGTGAGCGACCCCGCGTACGCAGATCTTGAAGATGAAGGCATCAAGTATGTAACGGTATCTTATGACATTTATGAGGGCGTTGGAGACAAGAAGAAGTCAGTGGGTCAAAAGTCGTGCATGTTTGCGCAGCTGCCGGACAACAAAAAAGGCATTATCCCGACCATTCTCATGAAGCTTCTAGATGCGCGTAAAACCACGCGAAAGAAGATCGAGTATGAGACGGTCACAACGCGTAGTGGCCCATCCTATGCCGGTCTTGCAAAGCGATGTGACAATGGCGACATTAAACTTTTCGATGTGGAGTTGGGTGCAACCAAGCACATTGATGCGGCCGATGTGGGCGATGTGCAACCCACCTTCAGCAGCTTCGAGCAAGCGGTCTTGGACGCACTGCAAGTTGCCTATAAAGTAACCGCCAACTCGTTGTATGGCCAAATCGGTGCGCGCACGTCGCCCATCTACCTAAAAGAGATCGCGGCTTGCACGACCGCCACAGGCCGAGAACGCATTCAATGCGCCAAAAAATTCATGGAAGACACATACGATGCTGAGGTAATATATGGCGACAGTGTTACTTCATATACACCCGTTTATGTTCGTCAAAATGGGCTTGTCGAAATTTGCACAATCGAGGATCTGGGAAATACATTTGGTAACTCGGCATGGGTACCGTGTTATGAGGAAGGAAAGCAAAACAAGGAAGCGTGCGAACTTCATGGAGTTGAGACTTGGACAGACAAGGGTTGGACGCCATTGCACCGAGTTATCCGCCATGAACTAGCACCTCACAAGAAAATTGTACGCGTCCTTACACATACAGGTGTGGTGGATGTTACTGACGATCATTCTCTTCTAGATCCTTCTGGAAACCCTGTTACCTCCAAAGAGGTCACTGTCGGAACTTCATTGCTCCACCATTCATATCCGGAGTGTCGTTCTGATAACGCAATCTTCTCCGAAGCCGAGGCCGAAGTAATGGGTTTCTTTTTCGGCGATGGGAGCTGCGGATATTACGAGTGCGATTCGGGGAATAAAGCATCTTGGGCTCTAAACAATTCGGATGAGCGCCTCTTGAACAAATACGTAAATCTTTGTAAAAAAGCCTACCCAAACCTATCATGGGTTATCATGGATACAATGGAAAGTTCTGGTGTAAATAAAATTTCTCCAAAGTGCAATACATATGGATCACTCACTAAATTTATCAAGCAATATCGAACCATGATGTACAATGGAAAATCTAAAATCATACCTCGTGAGATTTTTGACTCTCCATTAAATGTCAAAGAAGCATTTTGGCGTGGTTTATACGATTCAGATGGTGATAAGGATGTACATGGGTATATTCGAGTTGATCAAAAATCAATGTTGAGTGCGTCTCATATTGCTCGGCTTGCCGTTTGTCTTGGCAATAAGGTCTCATTCAACACGAGATTGGATAAGCTCCATATTTTTCGCACAACGGTAACAAAAAGGACACAGCGTAAAAACTCTATTCAAATCAAGAAAATGTACGAGATCCCATACGAAGGGTATGTATATGATTTGACAACGGAGAATCATCACTTTGCAGCGGGCGTAGGACAACTCATTGTACATAATACGGACAGTATCTTCTGTAAATTTCCGCACTTCGATGGTAATGGAAATCGCGTGTATGGCCAGAAAACTCTTGAGATGGGCATTAAGGCCGGTCAAGTTGCCGCCAAGGCGATCAAAGCATTCCTACCGCCGCCGCAATCACTAGAGTATGAAAAGACGATGTACCCGTTTATCATCTTTAGCAAGAAGCGATATGTTGGAAACTTGTACGAAGACGATCATACAAAGAAGCCGAAGCAAAAGTCGATGGGCATTGTTTTAAAACGCCGTGACAATGCACCCATTGTTAAAAAGGTATTCGGGGGGCTCATTGACATCTTGTTGAACCGTCAAGACCTTCCAGAATCCGTGAGCTTTCTTAACAAAATGTTGCAGTCGCTTGTGAATGGTGAGACCTCGTTGGACGACCTCATCATTACCAAGACGCTAAACTCGGGATACAAAGATCCCACAAAGATTGCCCACAAAGTGCTTGCAGACCGCATCGGGGATAGAGAGCCGGGAAATAAGCCGCAGATCAATGAGCGCATACCTTTCATCTACATACAGTCACCTCCCGGAGAGCATCGGCTTCAAGGAGATCGCATTGAAAGCCCAAGCTTCATTCGAGCAAATAACCTGAAACCCGACTATAGATTCTATATCACCAATCAAATCAAGAAATCAGTCTGCCAGTTGTATGCTCTCTGTGTGGAGCGGATTCCCGATTACCCATATGCACAAGACTATTGGTCAATTGTCGAAGAGCATTTGATGAAGCAGAACATATACCAAGATGAGTTTAAACGCCGCCGCCGCATCAATGCACTGCGGGAGAAGATGGTCGAAGAGCTCTTGTTTGATCCATACCTCGCACAGCTCCCCGATCACAAACCCAAGAAGCGCACAATGGCCGCATACATGGAGCCACCGGGAAGCAAAAACAAGAGCACCAAAAGCAAAACGCCTAAAGTTCAAGCACCGATTGACAAAACGCAAGCCCCGACGCTTGAAGTGTCCGTAAAGATTGCAACAGGCTATGAGGGATTCTATCAGATCACACAAGGGGATGTCGTCCTCTTGCGAGAGGAGTTAAAGCAACCGAAGAAAAAGACGACGAAAAAGGTGGATGTCGAAAAGGCATGGCTCCAAAAAGCCCTTGAAACCATAGGTGAGAACAAAGAGCTTTACGAAAACATCAAGAAAAACGGCATCCAACTGTCCCTTGACATTGCCATCAAACGCCTTATTACATCGACCATGAAAAATAAAGAAAAGTTCATCAATGGCAGTTTATATCAGCAGATCACCGATGCAGCCAAAACGACCGATTGTGACGTATGTAAGAATCTATCACAAGAGATATCGTGTCTCTTCATCGTCTCTTTCTTCGAACCCAATATTCGCTTTGAGTTTGTTTGAAACACATATGTACCTTATTTTTACTTTTGTCACTCTGATTTTAGAGAGGCCAATTCGTGCATCATGGGCAACCAGCTGAGCCAGGAGAATAAGAATAATTATTCCATGTATGCGATTGGTTCCGTACCAAGTGCGCCAAACCATGCACAATACCCCTTACACCACATTGGTTGTGTGGTGACAAATACAAGACGACATGATGCCCATCTTGTGAATGCTCCCTTTCGAAGCATTCGACTGACCGCTAGCAATGAGAGCACGGTACATTCGACCATGACGAATGCTCTACAACAGGTTGCATCGATTGCAGGAGGATCCATATATGGCCCCGTTTATGCCCTGGTCATGCGTAATCTCGATAAGCAAAATACACCGCATCCCCATGAATCGCCCATAGACATCATCATGTACCTGCCTGGAATATCGTCAAGTGGGCAACGAATCACCATATATGATTCGCTTGGTAGAAGTCATCGATGGTTGATGCGACTCATTTTATCCCCTCAATTCACGTTCATCACCGGAGATGCAAATAAATGGTGTTCTTCAAAGTGCCTCTATGATTCTCGCGGACCATCCGCCCCCGCCAATCCTGCGGTTCCCTTTATTGGGACCGTCCGTGCGAGCAGCGCTTTCAAACGATACTACATGACGACTTTCTCATACTTTGCATTTCTTATGATTGCTCCCAAAATTGATATTGGCGACTACTATCCTGCGGACTATTATCCATGTGGTACCAAGGGCGGTGGAAAACGAATGCGTGTTGCAGAGTACGCCCCGGAACAAGATCACTTTTATGCATTTCATGTTCTCAATCCCAGCGCCATGTCGGTGCCATGGCAAAACAACTTTCTATGCTCGCATATTCTTCCCCAAGGCTATCCCTTGTATTCAGGGGCACGTTATGCACTGAAATCGACAAATAATCGATACATATGCATTCTCGAGCATAATAACATGACGGTGTATGATGGTGCCTACGATTTCTTTCAACGAGCACGTGAAATGGAGCAACAAAAGTACATGCATGTAGGTATGAAAAACTGCAACAAGGATTCAAACTATTGCTACGCAATTGCGATGATGTTGGAAAGCAGTTTTTATAGTAAAATACGTCGATCATACGGAGTCAGATTCAACGTTTCATCGGGAGACTACATGAATCAGTTGGTTTTAACACCAGGACTCCTTCAACTTACAGCAGAGTCATCGTCCTCAAGTGAAATTATCATATGGAAAGTAAAATTTTCAACAGATGAATTTATTCAGCCGTATTCCCTAATGCTTACAAACGAGGGCGATCTTGTAATTTTCGATGGTATGAATCGACGCGTCTATTCAATCGGTTACCCGCCACCGTCTGCTGCCACAACGGTCCCTTCTTCAACTCCGACACTCCTTCGATCCAGCACACTAACGGCGGCTGACCTTGCACCAAGTGGCTCTCAATCAGGGTCGTCGGGCGACGGATCAGGCGGCAGCAGCTCGTCTCAATCTGCCCAAGCCGCTGCCGCAGCATCCGCTGCATCAGCAGGCAATGATCAAAGCAAGTGTCCCGCACCACCATTTATCACAAAGTAGCATTTTGCATGCGAGTTTAAAGATGCTACACCATCCAAAATATATATCGACGATTTAGTTAGAAATGGCCGATCTATGGTCCGTCATGGACACGTACTTCAGTGACCATCACTATGCTTTCACGAAGCATCACATAGATAGTTTTCGGGAATTTTTGCGAAAGCACATACCTGATACCATCCGGTCCTTCAATCCAATGACTATGGTAAAATATATGGATGAAACCGAATCAGATCTCCTTTTAAAAGTTGATGTCTATATTGGGGGAAAAGAGGAGGATTTGAAATTGTACATTGATAGACCGGTAATATACGACGAATCAGGTAACGCGATACTATTAACACCCCAAGAAGCTCGCCTGCGCAATTTGACTTATCAAACGCATGTGTTCGCCGACGTCCTCGTTGAATATACAGATAGTACTAACGCTGTAACAAAAGTCTCCTTTCCCAAAGTCTTGATCGCCACGCTTCCCATTATGCTACACAGCGACCCATGTATCTTACATAAGCAAGCGCATCCCGTTTTGAAGGAACTCGGCGAGTGCATCTATGACCAAGGAGGGTACTTCATCATCGACGGCAAAGAGAAGGCAGTTGTATCGCAAGAGCGCATAGTAACGAACCGCCTCTTTGTACAAAGCGTAAAAGACGACGACTTCAGCGTAAAAGCCGCAATTAAGTGTGCAGGAGATAGCGGCGACTCTGCTCTTTTGCCCAAGAGCGTGTTATTTTTTGTTATAAAAACAGATTTACCCCGAAACAACACCAACCCATTCGATCAATCGGACGAAACCGAAAATACGAGTGATGGCGTGAAAGGTGGCGAGGGACCGGACTCGTCGCGCGCAAAGGAAAAGGACATTCGCGAAGAATACCGACCTTACCGCGGTGCCATATTGGTATCATTGCCCAACGTAAAAGGCAAAATGCCACTTTTCCACTTGTTTCGCGCACTCGGTGTCGAAAGTGATGAGGACATTATTGAAAACATACTCGGACCCCTCGACAAAGTCCCATCAAATATGATTGACGCCATACGACCATCCGTCTATCAAGCTCAAATGGAACGCGTCTTCACTCAACAAGAGGTCATCAAAATTCTAGCTCCGCGCACACACTTTAGAGGCGAAGACAATGTGCGTCATGTCCTCGTCAATGATGTGTTTCCAAATATGAACCTTCCCGAAATGTTCCAGTCTTCGTTTGATGATCAACGCATTCCGCCACGCATCTATCAAGAGCTTCTCAAAAACAAGGCAAAGTACCTTGGACAACTTGTCCATGAAATCCTTAAAGTACGATTGAATTTACAATCGCCGTCGGACAAAGATAGTTACATGTACAAGCGCATCGACATCAGTGGATTCTTACTCGCACAACTTTTCCAAAAAGCCTACATGAAATTCCGTAAAAACGTTCGCGACAGCGTCGATAACATCTATCATTATATTGCAAAAAACAAGGGCGACGTAAAATCGCTTATTGGACAAGACAATTTGCACCGTGTCTTCAATTCAATGTTGATCACAGAGAGCATTGCCAAGTCGTTCAAAGGTATGTGGGGGCTTGCGGGGTCCGATCCCGATCAAGCGGTTGTGCAAGACTTGTCGCGCATCAGTTACATCGGGTTCTTGTCGCACCTACGTCGTGTGAATTTGCCCCTTGATAGAACGATCAAGATCACCGGCCCTCATCGCCTACACGCGCAACAATGGGGTCGCCTCTGTCCATTTGAGACGCCCGACGGTGCCTCCGTCGGCTACTTGAAAAACTTTGCGCTTCTCAATCACGTTACCTTTGGTTCTAACCCACAGAGCATGTACGGTTGCTTCAAGGACCTTGATGTTATAGAACTTCAACGAGTGCCCGTGTCGGAGGTAGCGGGATTAAGTAGAACAAAAGTATATCTCAATGGGCGCCTTTACGGAATTCATGCGGACCCTCTAAAACTCACCCGCGCTTTGCGTCTCATGCGCCGCAATGGTCTCTTCAACATCTTCACATCGATTCACTGGAATATCAACACCAATGAAGTGCGTATTTTGACGGACAACGGCCGCCCATGCCGCCCGCTCATGATCGTTGAAAAAAGAGAGATGATTTTCGGGGCCTCCACCACCCCTGCCGCCTCAACATCGCCCTCTTGGTTTGATCTCATTTACGGCAAGTATTTCACGACAGTTCATGCCGATTTTCTGAAAGAAAATGACCGCGCTGACTTGTACTACTCGTCTTACTACATCTCACCGTTTAGCATCGGCGCTTACCAGTCAAAGTCATTGGATGCCATTCTTGTAGAGCTTGAAAAGAGTCAGGCGGCGGTCGAGTTCCTTGACGCCGATGAAGAAGACACGTGCCTCGTTGCAACCGAGCCGAAAGACATTGGAGAATACCATACACATTGCGAGATTCATCCTTCAACCATGTTCAGCGTTGTCACCAGCAACATTCCGTTTGCCAACCACAATCAAGCCCCGCGCAACATTTTCCATGGCGCACAAAGCAAACAGGCCATCGGTATCTATGCCACCAATTTCAGCAAGCGATTTGACACCATGGCATATATCCAACACTATCCGCAAAAACCCATTATAACGACGCGCAATGCTCAATACACAATGTCGGATCGCATGCCCAATGGTTTTAATGCAATCGTTGCCGTTGCAAGCTACACGGGATATAATCAAGAGGACGGCGTGATCATCAATAAGACAGCAATTGAACGAGGCCTCTTTAACATCACGGCGTATAAGAGCATGTTTGCGCGCGAAGAGGGGGACATGGAAAATGGCGAGGTCGAATACCGTTTTGGAAATCCTCTGAAGCTCGTGGAACAAAATAAGAAATTCACACGAAAAATACCAACCGACCGATACGACTATACTCTATTGAATGATGAGGGCATCATTGAAGAAAATGCGTCAGTGCCATCGGGACATGCCGCGGCGGTCATTGGAATGGTGAAGCGTACGCGTAAAATCGTCAAAAAACGCCATGGTATTATGACTAAAGACGAGGTTGTCGAGGAATACGACGATGCGTCCAAGAAGAGCGATGTGCATCATTACGGAAAGGTGGATCGTGTGTATTTGGAAAAATATGACTTGAGCAAGAACCTTCGGCTCTGCAAAGTTCGCTTTCGCAAAATGCGCAAGCCCGAGCTCGGTGACAAACACAGCTCGCGTCATGGTCAAAAGGGCGTGGTCGGCATGATTGTTCCGGCCGAAGACATGCCTTTCACCAAAGACGGCATCATTCCTGATATTATTATCAATCCTCATGCCTTTCCCTCGCGCATGACCATAGGGCATTTAGTGGAGTGTGTATTTGCAAAATTGTGTTGCATGGAGGGTATGTTGGGGGATGGCACTGTGTTCCTACCTTTTGACATTGAGAATGTTGCAAGCGCTTTAGAAAAACATAAATTTGAGAAGTATGGCAATGAAATCATGTACAATGGCCGCACCGGCGAGCAGATTCCCACGGAGATCTTGATTTCACCTACATTCTATCTCCGTTTGAAACACATGGTGGCAGATAAAGTGCATGCTCGCGGTGTTGGTTTTAATGCACCGCACGACCAATTGACGCGCCAGCCCACTTCAGGACGCAGCAAAGGGGGTGGCCTGCGTATAGGTGAGATGGAACGTGATGTCTTGTTGTCGTATGGATTCTCGCAATTTGCAAAAGAGAGCACCATGGAACGTTCGGATAAATACCGATTTCAAGTATGTCGTAGATGTGGCACGGCCACAGTTCAAAATAGAAAAAAGAATCTGTCATACTGCACGGATTGTGGAGACAATGACATCAGCTCTATTGAAACGCCGTATGCATTCAAGCTGTTTGTGCAAGAGATGGAAGGCATGGGTGTCCAAATTCGCTTCAGCACTGAATCAGTAGCTGAAGAACCCGACGACACACTTGACAATGAGCTCGAAGTTATTGACGAGGAAAACCCTTCTCAGTTGGAAGAAATGGATGGTGGCTCACGAGCAGGTGACGAACAATTTGGTATGGGCCGTCCAGGAGATAATTTTGGAGAGGATGATGAAGAAGGAGATGAAGAGGATGAAGGCGAAGAAGACGGTGGGGAGCAAGAGGGCGAT